>Ga0209256_1000055_pt1 | contig 295530 bp, 280 predicted proteins | sample AraplaCol_mCL_r2_2_FD_184270 | JGI IMG/M metagenome (GOLD analysis project Ga0209256, IMG submission 184270) | Arabidopsis root microbial communities from North Carolina, USA - plate scrape MF_Col_mCL_r2 (SPAdes) (version 3) | ecosystem: Host-associated > Plants > Roots > Endosphere | place... | reverse complement strand
GACCCGATCCTCGCCCTCGTGCCCGAGCCGCGCCGCCACACCCTGATCGCCCAGCGCAAGCCGGACGGAACCTGGTGGCGCGACATCAACCTCGCCGGCGAGAACGAGACCGTGTTCTTCGATCTGTAGGGGAATGGCGCTCCCACGGCGGTCATGCTCGGGCTTGACCCGAGCATCTCAGGACGAGAAGGCGCCCTATCCTTCCAGAGATTCTCGGGTCTGCGCTTCGCTCCGCGCGAGAATGACGGACTTCAGAAGGCGGCCACTCAGGCCGCCTTCTTCCGTTCAGCAATCCGGGCGAGATCGGTCAATAGCCGGCGCGTCGCCTTCAAACGCTGCTCGACAGTGTCGAAATCGTCGATGAAGACCACGCGCATGTCGGGGCGCACCTTGGCGAGCGTGCCGATCTTCGCGACATACGAAACCAGCCCTTCCGGATTGGCGAACTCATTGTTGCGGAAGGCGACGATGATGCCTTTCGGCCCGGCCTCGACCTTCTCGACATTGGCGCGCTTGCAGAGCGCTTTGATCGCCACGATCTCCAGGAGCTGGTTGACCTCCTCCGGCAGCGTGCCGAAGCGGTCAACCAGCTCGGCGCCGAAGGATTGCAGTTCGGCATCGTCGTCCATGGTCGAGAGGCGCTTGTAGAGCGTCAGCCTGAGCGTCAGGTCGGCGACATAGTGCTCGGGGATCATGACGGGCGCGCCGACCTGGATCGCCGGCGACCATTGCGTCTCGGTCTCGAACTCGATGCCGGCCTTGAGCGCCGCAACCGCCTCCTCCAGCATCTGCTGGTAGAGCTCGTAGCCGACTTCCTTGATATGGCCGGACTGCTCGTCGCCGAGCAGGTTGCCGGCGCCGCGGATGTCGAGATCGTGGCTGGCGAGCTGGAAGCCGGCGCCGAGCGTGTCGAGCGATTGCAGCACCTTGAGGCGCTTGTCGGCCTGCTCGGTCAGCTTGCGGTTGGCCGGCACGGTGAAGAGCGCATAGGCGCGCGTCTTCGAGCGGCCGACGCGGCCCCTGAGCTGATAGAGCTGGGCGAGGCCGAACATGTCGGCGCGGTGGACGATCAGCGTGTTCGCGGTCGGGATATCGAGGCCTGACTCGACGATCGTGGTCGAGAGCAGGATGTCGTATTGGCCCTCGTAGAAGGCCGTCATCACGTCTTCCAGCGTGCCGGCCGCCATCTGGCCATGGGCGATGCCGACCTTGCATTCCGGCACCTGCTTGTCGAGGAAGTCCTTGACCTCGGCGATGTCCTCGATGCGCGGCACGACATAGAAGCTGCGCCCGCCCCGGTAGCGTTCGCGCAAGAGCGCCTCGCGCACGATCAGCGGATCGAAGGGCGTGACGAAGGTGCGCACCGCGAGGCGGTCGACTGGCGGCGTCGCGATGATCGAGAGCTCGCGCACACCGGTCATGGCGAGCTGGAGCGTGCGCGGGATCGGCGTCGCGGTCAGCGTCAGCATATGAACCTCGGCGCGCATTTCCTTCAGCTTCTCCTTATGGGCGACGCCGAAATGCTGCTCCTCGTCGACGATGACGAGGCCGAGATCCTTGAAGTCGACGCCCTTGCCGAGCAGCGCATGCGTGCCGACGACGATATCCATCGTGCCGTCCTTGGCGCCCTGCTTCACCGCCTTGAGATCGGCGGAGCCGACGAAGCGCGAGGCCTGCCCGACATGGACCGGCAAGCCGGCAAAACGATCGGCGAAGTTGCGATAGTGCTGGCGCGCGAGCAGCGTCGTCGGCACGACAACCGCGACCTGCTTGCCGTTGAGTGCAGTAGCGAAAGCGGCGCGCAGCGCGACCTCGGTCTTGCCGAAGCCGACATCGCCGCAGACGAGGCGGTCCATCGGGCGCCCGGCCGCGAGATCGTCCAGGACCGCATCAATGGTGTTCTGCTGGTCTTCCGTCTCCTCATAGGGGAAGCGGGCGATGAACTCGTCATAGACCCCGGCCGGCGGGACGAGGCGCGGCGCTTCCTTGAGCGCGCGCGCCGCCGCGATCTGGATGAGCTTGCCGGCCATCTCGCGGATGCGCTGCTTGAGCTTGGCCTTGCGCGCCTGCCAGCCGCCGCCACCGAGCCGGTCGAGCTGGACCTCGGTGTCTTCCGAGCCATAGCGCGACAGCAGTTCGATGTTCTCAACCGGCAGGAACAGCTTGGAATCGCCGGCATAATGGATTTCGAGGCAGTCATGCGGCGCGCCGGCCGCCGTGATCGATTGCAGGCCGATGAAGCGGCCGATGCCGTGGTCGACATGGACGACGAGATCGCCCGGCGCGAGCGAGGAGAGCTCGGCGATGAAGTCCTGCGGGCGCCTGGTCTTGCGGCGCGGGCGGACGAGACGGTCGCCCAGGATGTCCTGCTCGCCGATCACAGCAAGGCGTCCGGCCTCGAAGCCGGTCTCGAAACCCCAGACCGCGAGCGCGACCGTGCCGGGCTTGAGATCGAAGGCCGCGCGCAGCGAGCCGGTCATCTGGACGCTCTTCAGGCCGTGGTCTTCGAGCACATGCGCGAGCCGCTCGCGCGAGCCTTCCGACCAACCGGCGAGGACGACGCGCTTGCCGTCGGCTTCGAGCGCGCGGACATGGGCGACAGCGGCCTCGAAGACGCTGCCGGAATCGCCGGCACGCTCGGCCGCGAAGCTGCGGCCCTGCTTGCCACCGAGATCGAGGATGAGCTTGCCCTCGCTGTCGGGCAACTGGAACGGCGTGAGCGTCGCCACGCCGGAACCATCGATCACCGCGCGCCAGTCGGCCGGGGATAGGTAGAGCGCATCCGGCGGCAAAGGCTTGTAGGGAATGCCGCCGCCCCCGCCCTGCTCCAGCGCGGCCTTGCGGGCGTCGTAATAGTCCTTGATCAGGCTGATCCGCTCGCCGACGGCGTCCTCCGCCTGATGGTCGAGCACCAGCGGGACATCCGGCAGATAGGTGAAGAGCGTGTCGAGCTTTTCCGCCAGCAGCGGCAGCCAGTGCTCCAGCCCAGCCGGGCGGCGGCCCTCGCTGACGGCTTCATAGAGCGTGTCGTCGCGGCCCGGTGTGCCGAAGGTTGAAATGTAGGACTGGCGGAAGCGGCGGATGCTTTCGCTCGTCATTTGCGCTTCGGACATCGGCACGAGGTCGAGCCCGCGCAATTGCCCGGTGGTGCGCTGCGTCTCCGGATCGAAGGTGCGGATCGATTCGAGGCTGTCGCCGAAGAAATCGAGCCGGATAGGCGCCGGCATGCCCGGCGGGAAGAGGTCGACGATGCCGCCGCGCACGGCGAATTCGCCGGTCTCGCGCACGGTCGAGGTCCGCAAGTAGCCGTTGATGTCGAGCCAACGCGCCAGCTCCTCGATATCGACCATGTTGCCCGGCGCCGCCGAGAAGCTCTCCGACGCCACCTTGCCGAAAGCCGGCACGCGCTGGAGCGCGGCGTTGACGGTGGTCAGCAGCAGGCGGGGCCGTTCGCCCGACTTGGTCTTGGCGAGGCGCGACAGCGTCGTCATCCGGTGCGCGACGATGGCGGGCGCCGGAGAGACGCGGTCATAAGGCTGGCAGTCCCAGGCCGGGAAGCTCATCACCTCGAGATCGGGCGCGACGAATTGCAGAGCATTTTCAAGAACTTGCAGGCGCTGGCCGTCACGCGCGATGAAGACCAGCAGCGCCGGCCCCTCGGCCTTCTTGGCGCGGGCGCGGGTCAGGTCGGCCAGGACAACGGCGTCGAAACCATCCGGCACGCCAGCGAGCGTCGGCTTGTCGCCACGGTTAAGCGCATCGAGCAGGCGATCAAGCTGCGGCTTGGCGACCTGGGACGGGGGAGGAATGCTCATCGGAAAGGCGTCATTCTGCCAAAGGGCGTCATTCTCGGGCTTGCCCCGAGAATCTCGGGACGAGCGGGCTCCGATTCAGAGATGGTCGGGTCAAGCCCGACCATGACGGCCATGGGACCGGCTACACATGAATCGGCTTGTCGTGATGGTGGAAAGCCCGGAGCTTGCGGAACAGGTCCGTGTCGTAGTTCTCCGGCACGGGCGCCTCGCCGGTCACCCAGCTCAGCAGGTCCCGGTCCAGCACCTCGATCAGGCGCTCGAACTCGTCCAGCTCGGCATCGTCGAAACCGGCAATGGCGTCGTCAGCGAAGCGGCCCATGATCAGGTCCATTTCGCGCATGCCGCGATGCCAGGCACGGAACAGGATCTTGCGGCGGCGCGGGTCGAGATCGGCGCTGGAGCGGGTCGAACCGGACATGGGAACCTCGGGCAAAAACCTTGGGGGATTATGCAATGATCATTGGGCCGGCCCCGTCGCGGAGCCTGCCTGAGCAGGCTATATAGCGAGGCAACCCGGCGAAGTCAGCGGCGAAGCGGCCGCGATCTTCGCGCTCCTGACAATTGCCGAGACGTTTTGCGCCCTTCGATCCTCGATCCGCTCTTCGCCCCCGTCACGACGCTGTCCGGCGTCGGGCCCAAGCTCGGCAAGGTGCTGGACCGTTTCCTCGGCGACGAGACAAGGCCTGCGCGCGTCGTCGACCTGCTGTTCCAGCTTCCGACCGGAGCCGTCGACCGGCGACCGAGCCCCTCGATCGCGGATACGCCGATTGGCGATGTCGCGACCTTCACCGCCCGCGTCAGCGAGCATCGCGCCGCGCCTGCCGGCAAGAAGGCGCCCTATCGCATCATCGTCGAGGACGAGACCGGCGACGTCACGCTCGTCTTCTTCCATGCCGATTCCCGGCACCTCGCGCAGACCCTGCCGATCGGCGCCTATCGCCTGATCTCGGGCAGGCTCGAACTCTGGGAGGGCATGCGCCAGATGGTGCATCCCGAGCGCATCCTGGATCCCAAGCTCGCGGCGACGCTGCCGGCCTTCGAGCCGGTCTATCCACTGACCGAGGGCATCGGCCAGCGCATGATGATGCGGACCGTGCAGGCGGCGGCCGAGCGCTGCCCGGAGATGCCGGAATGGCAGGACCCGACCTTCCTCGCCAGGAGCGATTTCCCGTCGTTCCACGCTGCAATCGAAGCCCTGCATCATCCGGTCGATCGCAAGGCGGCTGAAGGCGACACCGTTGCGCGCCGGCGCATCGGCTATGACGAATTGCTGGCGAGCCAGATCGCGCTCGCGCTGGTCCGCCGCCAGCAGAAGAAGGTCGCGGGGCGCGCCACCACCGGCGACGGGGGCGTGCGCTTCCGCATCCAGTCCGCCCTGCCGTTCGAGTTGACCGAGGGCCAGCGCAAGGCCATCGCCGATATCCATTCCGACATGGCCAAGCCGGAGAAGATGCTGCGCTTGCTCCAGGGCGATGTCGGCTCCGGCAAGACCGTGGTCGCGCTGATGGCGATGGCCGCCGCCGCCGAGGCCGGACGGCAATCGGTCCTGATGGCGCCGACCGAAATCCTCGCCCGCCAGCATGCCGAGAGGCTGGCGCCGCTGGCAGAGAAGGCCGGCCTGAAGCTCGCCCTGCTGACCGGGCGCGAGAAGGGCGCGGGCCGCAAGCAGGTGCTCGCCGGTCTGGCCGATGGTTCGATCGATATCGCCGTTGGCACTCACGCCCTGTTTCAGGAGGGCGTCGCCTTCCGCGATCTCGCGCTCGCCGTCGTCGACGAGCAGCACCGCTTCGGCGTGCATCAGCGCCTGCTACTGGGCTCCAAGGGCGAGGCCGTCGACGTGCTGGTCATGACCGCGACGCCGATCCCGCGCACGCTCTCGCTAACCTGGTTCGGCGACATGGATATCTCGATCCTCTCCGAGAAGCCGGCGGGTCGGAAACCGATCGTCACGCGCGCCGTCTCCTCCGAGCGCTATGACGAGGTCGTCGGCGCCATCGGCCGGGCGGTCGAGAGCGGGGCGCAGGCCTATTGGGTCTGTCCGCTGGTGCAGGAATCCGACACGCTCGACGTCGCCGCCGCGCAGGAGCGCTACGAGGCGCTGCGCGACATCTTCGGCGACAAGGTCGGGCTTCTGCACGGCCAGATGCCCGGACGCGAGAAGGACGCCGCCATGGCCGCCTTCGTCGCCGGCGAGACGCGCATCCTTGTCTCGACGACGGTCATTGAGGTCGGTGTCGACGTGCCCAATGCCAGCGTCATGGTGATCGAGCATGCCGAGCGCTTCGGCCTTGCCCAGCTCCACCAGTTGCGCGGGCGCATTGGGCGTGGGCAGGCCGCTTCGACCTGCCTCTTGCTTTACAAGGGGCCGCTCGGCCCGATCGCCGAGGCGCGGCTCACCATCATGCGCGAGACCGAGGACGGCTTCCGCATCGCCGAGGAAGACCTGCGTCTGCGCGGCGAAGGTGAGGTGCTCGGCACCAAGCAGTCAGGCTCGCCGGACTGGCGCATCGCCCGGCCGGAGATCGACGGCGACCTGCTGGCCGCCGCCCGCGACGATGCGCGATTGTTGATTGAGCGCGATCCGCATCTGGAGACGCCGCGCGGCCAGGCGATCCGGGTGCTGCTCTACCTGTTCGAGCGCGACGTGGCGATCCGTTTGCTCAGGGCGGGATAGCCCGGCTCCTGTCACGGCTTCGTCGCCCGGCGCCTAGCAATGGCGCTTTGACGCTGCCAGGAGCAATCCTGATCAAGCGAGCCCTCGCTTGCTCGTCCAGTGTCGCGCCACTTCGTGGAGAGAACATGGACCCGGTCAAGGCAGCCATCTGGTGCATCGAAAGCCGCTTCGCCTCTGAATTGTCGCTCGACGAGATCGCGGAGGTCAGCGGCGTCTCGCGCTTCCATCTCTGCCGTGCCTTCGGTGCGTCCACCGGGCGCCCCGTGATGCGCTATGTGCGCGAGCGGCGGCTGACGGAGGCGGCGCGGCAACTGGCTGACGGCGCCCCCGACATTCTCTCGGTCGCACTGAACTGGGGCTATGGCTCGCACGAAGCCTTCACCCGCGCTTTCCGCGAACAGTTCGGGCTCACGCCCGAAGCTTTGCGCGCGAGCCGCGACATCTCGCAAATCCAGCTTTCGGAGCCCCTTTCCATGCAAGCCGATACCACCGTCACGCTGCCCGAGCCCCGTATCGAGGTGGGTAAGCCGATGCTGATTGCCGGGCTCGGCGGATCATTCTCCGTCGGGAAGGTCGAAGGCATTCCCGCGCTCTGGCAGCGCTTCGCCCCGCATATCGGCCATGTGCCCAGCCAGATCGGTTATACGACCTATGGCGTCAGCTATAATTGCGACGATAACGGCAATTTCGACTATATCGCCGGTGTCGCGGTTTCGGATTTCGACAATCTGCCGGCGGATTTCGCCCGCACCCGCGTGCCGGCGCAGACCTACGCCATCTTCGAGCATCGCGGCCATGTCACCGCGATCAAACGAACATATGAGGCGATCTGGCGCGACTGGCTGCCGAAATCCGGCCGCAAGCCCGCAGACGGCCCGACGCTCGAGCTGATGGACCAGCGTTTCGATCCGGCGACCGGCAACGGCGTGCTGGAGATCTGGCTAGCGCTCCAGCCCTGATCAGACGATCGCGCCCGGCTGCGGAGCCAGCTTCGGCTTGCCGTTCTGTTCGCCGGGCTGGATCAGCCCGGCCGACATGATCAGCTTGGCGCCGTCCTCGACCGAGATCGAGAGCTCGATCACCTCGCGCCGCGGCAGGTAGAAGAAGAAGCCCGTGGTCGGATTCGGCGTGCAGGGCAGGAAGACGCCGACCTGCTCATCACCATCCGGCAGGCGTTCGGCGATCTCGGGCGCCGCCTCCTGCGCGATGAAGACGATCGACCACATGCCCGGCTGCGGGAACTGCACCATCCCGACTTTGCGAAACGAGGTGCCGGATTGCGAGAAGATCGTCTCGAAGACCTGCTTCACGCCCTTGTAGAGGCCGCGGATCACCGGCATGCGATTCAGGATCGCCTCGCCGGACTTGATCAGCGAACGCCCGATCAGGTTATGCGTCATCGAGCCGAGGAAAGTCAGGCCGATCAGCGCGATCACGAGCCCGAATCCAGGCACAGGATAAGGCAGATAGGCGTCGGGCAGATACGCATTCGGGATGAGCGGCTTCACCAGCCCATCGATGAAATTGATGAACCACCAGGTCACCGAAGCCGTGATGGCGAGCGGCGCGGCGATGACAAGCCCGGTCAGGAAATAGCGGCGCAGCCGCGCGCCCCAGGTCGGACGCAGGATTTCCGTGGGCAGAATGAGCCGGGGATCGGGCGGGCCGGCTGTCATGCGTTGTCCCACCCCACCGTCGCGATCTCCGATTCCCTTGCGGACGCCGTGCCGCGCCGCGATATGACACGATAAGCGAGGCGGCTTCATCCGCCATCCCCGCAATTCGGGCAAGCAAGGACGAGGCCGTGAGCGAGAAGGATCAGCCGCGACGCCGATGGCCGCGGCCGCTGCTGTTCGCACTGGGCTGGGTTTTCACCGGGCTCGGCATCATCGGGCTCATCCTGCCGCTGATGCCCGGCACTGTCTTCCTGATCGCGGCAGCCTGGTGCTTCTCGCAATCCTCACCGCGTTTCGAGGCGTGGCTTGTCGGTCATCCCCGCTTCGGGCCGCATGTCCGGCGCTGGCGCGAGACCGGCGCCATCGCCCGGCGGGCGAAATATCTCGCCTGCGGCTCGATGGCGCTGAGCTTTGTCCTGCTGACGCGGACGAATGCGCCGCCGATCGCATTGGCGACGGCGGCGCTCTGCCTGATCGGCGCAGGCTTCTATGTGGCGAGTCGGCCCGAGAGCTGAGTCGCCTCACTCCACCGTGACGGATTTCGCCAGGTTGCGCGGCTGGTCGACGTCCTTGCCCATGAAAACCGCCGTCTGATAGGCAATCATCTGGATCGGCAGGGCGTAGACGATCGGCGCAAAGGTCGGGTCCATGTCGGGCATGATGATCGTCGCCTCGGGCTCGATGCCGCTTTCAGCGGCACCCTTGGCATCGGTCACCAGGATGATGCGCCCGCCGCGCGCCGCGACCTCCTGCATGTTGGACGCCGTCTTCTCGAACAGCGCGTCATGCGGCGCGACAACGATGACCGGCATTTCCTCGTCGATCAGCGCGATCGGCCCGTGCTTGAGTTCGCCCGCCGGATAGCCTTCCGCGTGGATGTAGCTGATTTCCTTGAGCTTAAGCGCGCCCTCCAGGGCGAGCGGAAAGCTGGTGCCGCGGCCGAGATAGAGCACGTCCTTGGCCTTTGAGAGTTCGCGCGCGAGCTTCTCGATCTCGGGCTCCAGCTCGAGCGCCTTGGCGATCAGGCCGGGCAGCGCGATCAGGTGCTGCACATGGCCGGCTTCCTCCTCGGCCGAGAGCGTGCCGCGGGCGCGCGCCGCGGCGAGTGCCAGCGCCGCGAACACGGCGAGCTGGCAGACGAAGGCCTTGGTCGAGGCGACGCCGATCTCGGGGCCGGCGAGCGTCGGCGCGACCGCATCGCTTTCGCGCGCGATCGTCGAAGTCGGCACGTTGACGACCGAAAGGATGGCCTGCCCGTTCTGGCGGGCGTAGCGCAGCCCGGCCAGCGTGTCGGCGGTCTCGCCGGATTGCGAGATGAAGAGCGCCAGACCGTTCTCCGGCAGCGGTGCCTCGCGGTAACGAAACTCCGAGGCGACATCGATCTCGACCGGCAGGCGCGCCAGCTTCTCGAACCAGTATTTCGCGATGAGGCCAGCATAATAGGAGGTGCCGCAGGCGCTGATCGTCAGGCGCGAGAGGCCCTTCCAGTCGATCTTGTCGTCGAACGGCAGGCGGACCTTGCCATTGGCCATGTCGAGATACTGAGTCAGCGTGTGGCCGACGACCTCCGGCTGTTCGTAGATCTCCTTGGCCATGAAGTGGCGGTGATTGCCCTTCTCCACGAGGAAGGCGCCTGCGGCGACGCGCTGGGCGCGGCGTTCCACCTGCGTATTGGTCTTGTCGTAGAAGGTCGCGCCACGGCGATGGAGCACGGCCCAATCGCCCTCTTCGAGATAGGCGATGAGATTGGTGAAGGGCGCCAGCGCCAGTGCGTCCGAGCCGAGATACATCTCGCCCTCGCCGATGCCGACCGCCAGCGGCGAGCCCTTGCGGGCGCCGATCAGCAGGTCTTCCTCGCCCTGGAACAGGAAGGCGAGCGCGAAGGCGCCGCGCAGGAGCGGCAAGCTGGCTGCAACCGCATCGACCGGAGACTTGCCGCGATCGAGCTCGCGGGTGACGAGATGCGCGACGATCTCGGTATCGGTCTCCGTCTCGAAGACGTAGCCGCCGGCCTGGAGCTCGGCGCGCAGCTCGCGGAAATTCTCGATGATGCCGTTATGGACAACGGCGAGCTTTGCGGTCGCATGCGGGTGGGCGTTGGTCTCGTTGGGCTTGCCATGCGTGGCCCAGCGGGTGTGGCCGATGCCGATCAGGCCTTCGAGCGGCTCGCTCGACAGGCGGGTCTCGAGATTCTTGAGCTTGCCCTCGGCGCGGCGGCGGGTGAGCTGGCCGCCTTCGAGCGTCGCGACACCGGCGGAATCGTACCCGCGATATTCAAGCCGGCGCAGCGCCTCGACGACCTGCGTCGCGACCGCTTCCTTGCCGAGAATCCCGACGATGCCGCACATGGGCGAACCCCCTCAAGCCGTTGCTGTCGGCAAAGCGCATAGCCGCGATCGGCGCGCATGCCCAATCAATCTACATGACGAACTGTGAACGGCGGATTGCCCGATCCGCTGCGATTCTGCGCTATTCGGCCGCCTTCTTGGCGGCTTTCCGGGCGGCGGCGGCGGTACGGAAGCTCTTGGCCCAACCCTCCTTCTCGACCTGCTGGCTGCGGCCGAGGGCGAGCGCGTCCGGTGCGACATCCCTGGTAATGACCGATCCGGAACCGATATAGGCGCCCTCGCCGATCGTGACCGGAGCCACCAGCGACGAATTCGAGCCGACGAAAGCCCCCGCACCGATCGTCGTCTTCGACTTGTTGAATCCGTCATAGTTGCAGGTGATCGCGCCGGCGCCGATATTGGCAGCAGCGCCCACCACGGCATCGCCGATATAGGTGAGATGGTTGACCTTGGCGCCGGGGCCGATATCGGCCGCCTTCAACTCGACGAAATTGCCGACCTTTGCCCTCTCGGCCAGCCGGGCTCCCGGCCGCAGCCGCGCGAACGGGCCGATATGCGCATCGGGGCCGATCCTGGCGCCCTCCAGATGCGAGAAGGCATGGATCACAGCCCCGTCGGCGATCTGCACGCCCGGCCCGAAAAACACGTTCGGCTCGATCACGACATCGCTGCCGACCGTGGTATCGTAGCTGAAGAAGACGGTTTCGGGCGCGATCAGCGTCGCGCCCCCCAACATGACGGCAAGGCGCTTGCGGCGCTGGAACTCGGCTTCCGCGGCAGCGAGCTGCGCGCGATCGTTGACACCCTGCACTTCGCTTTCAGGGGCTCGCAGCACGACGGCGTCGAGCCCGCGAGCCCGCGCGATCGCGACGGCGTCCGGCAGGTAGAACTCGCGCTGGGCATTGTCGTCACCGATCGCCTCCAGGATCGAGAGAGCGTGCGCGCCCGAAAGCGCCATCAGCCCGGCATTGCAGAGCGTGATGCGGCGCTGCTTCGGCGTCGCGTCCTTGTGCTCGACGATAGCCTCGAGATGGCCGTCATTCTCGACAAGCCGGCCGTAGCCTGTCGGGTCCTTTGCCTCGAAGCCGAGCACGGCGACGGCGGCGCCCCCGGACAGAGCCTTGCGCAAGGCGGAAAAAGTCTCCGGACGCACGAGCGGCGTGTCGCCGAAGGCGATGATGACGTCGTGATGATCCAAGGCGAGAGCGTCCTTCGCCGCCAGCGCAGCATGCGCCGTGCCCCGGCGCTCATGCTGGATCGCGATCCGAGCGTGCGGAACGAGCTTGTGCGCCTCCTCGCCCACCTCCGGGCGCTCGGAGGAAATCACGACGGCGACGTCGTCGGCGCCGGCTTCGGAGACCGCCGCGAGCACATGGCCGAGCAGCGACCGGCCGGCGAGCGCATGGAGCACTTTCGGGCGCCGCGATTTCATGCGGGTGCCCTCCCCGGCCGCCAGGACGATCGCGAGGCAGGATCGGGCCGGCTGCATTTCGGTCATGTTTCTCGTTTCCCTTGCAGGGTATGGTCGAACCACAGCCCGCACATCACAATCGCATTTACGCATGCTGGCGTTGCAGGCGCCGTGGATAGCCGATCCGAGCGCCTTTTGGCAAAGTTCAATCGCGGTAAAAGGCAGCTTTCGAGGGCGATGCACATGTCGGCCTAGCCATGGCTTGATTTCTGGAGATCGCACCCTGCGAAAGGCGTGCATCTTCCCGATCGGAAAGGCTTTTCAGGCGAACTGGAAATGCTCTAGAAGCGCGAGGGGCGAGGGCGTCGCCCGCGTAGTTTGGATCCCATGTCGAAACCCTTGAATCGTAGGCAATTTCTGGAAGGCGCCGCCAGTGGCGCAGCGCTGCTCTCGCTGGCCGGGCCGGCTGCGGCGCAGGCGCCCACGGGTGCCGCTTCCTTCAACATTCCCACGCTGGTCGACGGGCAGCGTTTCGACCCGGCGCTCGTCGTTGATGCAGCCCGAACCCTGGCCCAGCGCCCACTGATTCCGCTCGCGGCCAACGACCTGCCCGAGGGCTACACCGCCCTGCCCGCGGATCAGTATGCGGGGATTCGGATGCAGCCGGGTGCCACGGTCTGGGCTGGCGAGAATCGCGGCTTCACGCTGGAGCCCCTGCATCGCGGCTATGTCTTCTCCAATCCGGTGAGCCTGTTCACGATCGAGGACGGCACGGTGCGTCGCATCGGCTTCGACCGCAGCAAGTTCGACTATGGACGTGTCGCCCCTCCCACTGGCAATGCCGACCTGCAATTCTCGGGCATGCGGATCGCGGCCGGCCTGGAGCGGCCCTTCGAGGTCGCGGTCTTCCAGGGGGCGACCTTCTTCCGCGCTCTAGCGCGCGGCCAAAACTTTGGCGCGCTGTCCCGCGCGCTGATCCTGCGCCCGGGCGAGACGCGCGGCGAGGAATTGCCGTTCTTCCGGGCGTTCTGGATCGAGCGGCCGAGCCCGGCCGTCGGCTCGCTGGTGATTCACGGCCTGCTCGATTCGGAGAGCGTCGCCGGCGCCGTACGGATGACGCTGCGCCCGGGCGACGTCACTTTCATCGATGTCGAGATGACGCTGTTCGCACGGCAGGCGCTGGACCATGTCGGCTTCGGCTGCACGAGCGGGACCTTCCTCTCCGGCCCGCAGAGCCGGCGCGTCTTCGACGATGTCCGCCCCTCGATCGGCGAGGTCTCGGGCGTCCAGATGCAGTCGGGCGCCGGCGAGTGGATCTACCGGCCCGTCAATAACCCCGCGACCTTGCAGGTCTCGTCCTTCGTGGACGAGAATCCCAAGGGCTTCGGGCTCGTCCAGCGCGAGCGCGATCCGGCCGCCTTCCAGGACGATGACCAGCGTTTCGAGCTTCGGCCGAGCGTCTGGATGGAGCCGCTCGGCGACTGGGGGGCCGGTTCGGTGCAGCTCATCGAGATTCCCAGCGATTCCGAGCCAAACAAGAACATCATCATGTATTGGCGGCCGAAGCAGCCGCTCGCGGCCGGCAGCGAGACCTCGCTCAGCTATCGCCAGGCCTGGTGCTGGCAGCCGCCGGAGCGCCCGCCGCTCGCGCTCGCGACCCGCACAAGGCAGGGCAAGGGCTCGCAGGGGCGGCGTCGCCGCTTCATCGTCGAGTTCACCGGCGACAAGCTTGCCGACGCCGCCCTGGTCGCCTCGACGCGGGCGACGATCACGGCGCAGCCCGGCGCCGTGCATGGCGTCCGGCTCTGGCCCTATCCAGAGCGCAAGCTGATGCGTGTCGGTTTCGAAGTCGATCCCGGCAACGAGAATCTGTCCGAGCTTAGGCTCGTCCTGCAATCGGGCGGTCAGCCCGTTTCTGAGACCTGGTTGAATCGATGGACCTGGTAACGGCGACCCGCCGCGACGCCACGGAAGCGGAACAGCGCAGCTATAGCGCGGCCCGCGAGCCGGCGACGCCGCCCGAAGAGCCGCTGGTCATGCCGGTGCAGTCGTTCCGAAGCTGGAAGGCTTCGGATCGCCGCGCGCCGGTCGATCCGCGCAACTGGACGACGCCCTGGCTGAAACGCCTCTTCGTCTTCGGCGGCGGGCTGGCGCTGACCGCCTTCGGCGCCTGGGAAATGTACAATGTCGTGTCGGTCAGCCGCACGACCTCTCTGCAGTACGCCTTGCTTGTGCTGTTCACGATCAACTTCTCGTGGATCGCACTCGCCTTCACCAGTGCGCTGCTCGGCTTCTTCGGCGTGATGTTCGGCGCCGGCCGGGCGGACCGGGCCGAGAGCCTGAAGCACCGCACCGTCGTGGTGATGCCGATCTACAACGAATCGTCGGCGCGCATCTTCGCGGCGGTGGCGGCGATCCGTGAATCGGTCGAGGCGACGGGACTTGGCGACCATTTCGACTATTTCATCGTCTCCGACACCACCAACCCGGATGTCTGGGTGGCGGAAGAACGCGCCTTCCTGGCGCTGCGCGAGCGGCTTGGGCCGAACAGCCGTGTCTATTACCGGCACCGGCCGAAGAACCACCACCGTAAGGCCGGCAATATCGCCGATTTCGTCACGCGCTGGGGCGGGCTCTACGAGCATATGGTCGTGCTCGACGCCGACAGCCTGATGACCGGCACCTGCATCGTGCGCCTCGCCGCCGCGATGGAGAACGATCCCGATGCCGGCATCATCCAGTCGCTGCCGCTGATCATCAACCGCAACACCTTCTTCGCGCGGCTCCAGCAATTCGCGGCGCGCGTCTATGGCCCGGTCATCGCCACCGGCCTTGCCATGTGGTCCGGCCGCGACGGCAATTACTGGGGCCATAACGCGATCATCCGCACCAAGGCCTTCGCCGACCATTGCGGCCTGCCGGACCTGAAGGGCAAGCCGCCCTTCGGCGGGCATGTGCTGAGTCATGATTTCGTCGAGGCAGCCCTGATCCGCCGTGCCGGCTGGTCGGTCTACATGCTGCCGGACCTGACCGGCTCCTATGAGGAAAGCCCGCCCTCGCTGATCGATATCTCGGTGCGCGATCGGCGCTGGTGCCAGGGCAACCTGCAGCATTCGCGGATCATGGGCGCCAAGGGCTTCGTCATGCCAACGCGCCAGCATTTCGCCACCGGCATCATGGGCTATCTCGCATCACCGCTCTGGCTGATGCAGCTCGTGGTCGGTATCCTGATCGTGCTGCAGGTCAATTACGCCCGCCCAGAGTATTTCACGCAGGAATTCACGCTTTTCCCGGTGTGGCCGCGATTCGACCCCGAACGCGCCTTGCGCCTGTTCGCGATCACCATGGGGATCCTGCTGGCGCCGAAGCTGTTCGGCCTGCTGCTGACCCTGTTCAACACCAAGCTCAGGCAGGCCGGCGGCGGCGCGATCCGCCTGATCGTCTCGGCCCTGATCGAGGTATTGTTCTCGGCCTTCTTCGCGCCGATCATGATGCTGATCCAGTCCGGCTCGGTCTTCCAGATCCTGCTCGGCCGCGACACCGGCTGGAACCCGCAACGGCGCGACGACGGTTCGATCCCGCTGAAGGACATCATCCGCCGGCACCGGACCCATACCGTACTCGGCCTCGTCACCGGCCTCTCGGCCTTCATGATCGCGACTTCGCTCTTCGCCTGGATGTCGCCCACCATCGTCGGCCTCGTGCTGGCGATTCCGCTGTCATGGACCTCTGGGCAGCTCGCCATAGGCCTCTGGCTCAAGCGCCACAAGCTCCTGATGACGCCGGAGGAAGGCGCCCCACCCGCCATCGCGACGCGCGCCAACGAATTGCAGGCCGAATTCGAGAAGGCCGGCTACGACGACGCCGACGGCATCAAGGCGCTCCATGGCGACGCCGAGTTGCGTCATGCCCACGAGCTGATGCTGCCTTATGGCCAGTCGCGCCGGCGCGGCGAGATCGAGCCTGACCGCGCCGTGGCGCAGGCCAAGCTCGTCGATGCCGAGACGGTCGACGACGCCGCAATCTGGCTGAAGCCGAAGGAGCGCATGGTCGTGCTGCACGACCGGGCGTTGATCGGGCTTCTGGCCTCGCTGCCGCCGGTCGAGGCGAAGGGCTGAGGCCGGTCGGTCCGGCCTAGAACCACACCTGTCATTCCGGGGCTTCGCGCAGCGAAGGACCCGGAACCCGCGGCTGGGTAGGCCGCCCGCAACGAAGCACCGAAAGTCTCATCTGGTCGTGGGTTCCGGGTTCGCGCCTGCGGCGCGCGTCAGAAAGACGGCAGCAGTGCCGGATAAGCCACTCCAGCCCTTTCACCCCTGCTCGAACGCCACCATGCAGCCGAAGGCCTCCTCGGCCGGTACGAAGAGCCGCTCGTCGCCGCGCTGGAACGACACTTCGTTCTCGGTCAGGCGCTCCGCCACGGCTTCGAGATCGGGCACGGAGACGCAGAAGCCGAGGAAGCGGGCCGGCGTCGTGTCCGGCTCAACGAGATAGGCGCCCTGCGCGGCCTCGGGATCGAGCACGTCGATGCGCCCGCGCGGCAGAGCGAGCACATAGTCCTCGTTGCCCTCCAGGACCTCGGCGCCGCCGCTGAAGGCCGAGAGGAAAGCACGATGGAAGGCCGGCTCCTCCGCTAGCATCACGACCGCGGAGAGTGCGGTCGCGCCGTTCGGGTGATGCTGGAATTCCGCGTTCCAGAAATTCTGCGGCTCGAATTGCTGGCAGACGAAGAAGCCGCATTCCGGCGCGCGCGAATCGGCGGCGAAAGCCAACTCGAAGGCGACGCGGACATCGCTGCCATCGGGCCGCCTCGCCCGGCGCTCGAAGAAGAACGGCTCGAAATCGCCGATGCCCTGTGCCTTGAAGGCGGCGGCATCGGCCTTGGCGTCGGTACTCTCGAGCACCAGCATGGAGAGGCCCTCGCCCTGATCCGCCAGAGCTTCGCGTACGAAGGCGCCGAAGGAGAAGCGGCGTTCGCCATGCGGCGGGATCGCGGCATCATCGGCGATCGTCACCAGCTCGAGGAAGGAACCCGGAAACTGCACGATCCGGTTCTCGGTGCCCCAGGGATGGCGGTTGCGGGCGCCGACGCGGAAGCCGAGCTTCTCGTACAAGTGCCAGGCGGCATCAAGGTCGCGGACACCGATGACGAGATGATCGAGACCGCGGGGCGTTGAGGCGATTGCAGGCATGACAGGCTCCGTCGACAGGCGTATCGGAGCCCAAGGCTAGCACAGATCAAGGCGCGGTCATGTCGCCTGTTCAGGGCTCGATAAAATGCGGAAGGAAGCGCGAGGTGTTCTTCGTGATGGGCGAGGCATCCTCGCGGACACAGAGCCCGCAGGCCTGCGAGGCGACGAGCCAGGAGCCGAGCACGGCATATTTGCCATCGGCCGAGAACAGATTGGATGCGGCATCCTGCAGGACATGGCCCTCGGCGCCATAGGGGCCGTCATCGCTGTCGAGCACGCGGCCGCGCTCCATCAGCGTGACATTGGCGCCCTCGCGCGAATAGAGCGGCTTGCGGACGTGCCGGGCGGAGAGCGTCGCGCAGCGCGGGTCGCCCTCGAAGAAGGCCGGCAGCAGGTTGGGATGGCCGGGCTCCATCTCCCAGAGGCAGGCGAGCAGGCCCTTGTTGGAGAGAACAGCTTTCCAGGGCGGCTCGATGAACTGGCAACCCGAACGGCTAAGCGCCTTGCCGTAGCTCTCGCGGAACATCCATTCCCAGGGATAGAGCTTGAACAGGGTCTCGATCGGCTGGTTGGCGCCGTCACAGAAGCGCCCGTCCGAGAGGAGCCCAAGCTCCTCGATATAGGTGAAACGCGCGTCGAGCCCGGCCTGCACCGCGCAATCAGCGAGATAGTCGACCGTGCCCTTGTCCTCCGGGCTATCCTGAACACAGGTGAGATGCAGCCGATAGGGCGAGGGTTCGCGCAGGCCCTTGAAGGCCGCGATCAAGCGCTCGTGCAGCGAGTTGAACTGGTCGCTATCACGCGGGATCGCGCCGCGCGCCATCGCCTGCTCAAGCCAGTCCCATTGCACGACACTCGATTCGAACAGCGCGGTCGGCGTATCGGCGTTGTATTCGAGCAGCTTCGCCGGCCCGCGCCCGTCATAGGCGAGGTCGAGCCGGCCATAGAGATTGCGCTCGCCGCGTTGCCAGCTATTCCGGATATAGTCCCAGTGCTCGGCGGGGATCGCGAGCTTCGTCAGAATCTCCTCGCTGGCGAGCGCCTTCTCGATGAAGGCGAAGCAGAGCTGCTCGAGCGCCTCGGTCGGCCCCTCGATATCGCGCTCGATCTCCTCCAGCGTGAAGGCGAAGGCGGCGCTCTCATCCCAATAGGTCTCGCCGTCGATGGTGTGGAAGGCAAAGCCCAGGCGCTCGACCTGCTCCACCCAGTCCGGCCGCGGCGGAAGCGTGACGCGGCGCATCTCAGGACGAGGAATGCGAGGAGAAGGAGCGCGCGATCGAGCCGAAGCCGCCGCGTGACGAGACGCTGGTGGAGGATGCGCTGCCGCCGCGAGAGCCGGATGAGAAGGCCGCCGTGATGCTGCGACCGGACGTGGTCGAATAGGCCCGCGAGCGGCTGCTGCTGCCATAGGAACTGCTGCTGCCGGATGACGACGAGGAGGAGCGCGCCTGCTGGCATTCCGGCTGCGTCGATCCAGGCGGACAGGCCGCGGCGGTCGGCGGCATCAGCGGCTGAGCCTGCGCGCCCGCCAGACCGCGCGCCAGCATGAAGCCGGCCAGCGCGGGAATGAAATACTGGGCGCCGCCGATCGTCGCGGAGCTGCAGCCATTGGCGCCGTACTGAGTCTCGCATGCCGTCTGGCTCTGGAATTTCGGCGCGTCCTTGAGCCGCGCCGCGGTGGCCTCCGAGAAGGCGGTCTCGCATTGCTGGGCGGTGAGCTGCCCGGCCGCCCGGCAATCGCTCAGGCTGTCATAGACAAGGTTCTCCTGCGTATCCTCTGATGTCATCGACCAGACGGTGGCGACGAGGAGAACGCCTGCGGCCGCGAGCCCGATCTGCGACGAGCGTTTCATGGCCGCCTCATTCCGTCATGCTGGCCGCAGCCAGCGTTCCAGAGACAACGGCGATCACCGCGAGCATCACGGCGGAGGGCAAGCGGTCCTCCTCGATCTTCCGCGACAGCTCCGGGATCAGCAACCGTGCCAGGCCATAGGCGGCAAACTGGATGATCATGGCGGCGAGCGCCCAGATCACACAGTCGGGAATGCTGCTCGCCTGCGAGATCGCCTGCTCCAGCGGCAAGGAGAAGCCGACCGTGTTGCCGCCGAGCGCGACCGCCGCCGAGAGATTGCCGCCGCGGATCAGGGCGATCTCGTCATGGGCGGTCATGCGCAGGTAGACGGCAACGAAGGCGGCGATCAGGGCCGTACCGACGACGAAATAGAGGAGGAACGCGGGCAGGCCCGCCATCGAGATCGTCATGCGTCCTGCCCCTGCCCCGTGCGATGCGAAGACTTCGGATCAACGATCGCTCATAGTCAAGCTAACGCGAAAACCGCACAAGCCGTCATCTAAAAGGAGGATGCGCCGCATGACGATCCGGGAAGCCCGCTGCGCCTGCGGGCAATTGCGCATCGCCTGTTCGGGCGAACCCGTCAGCGTCTCGCTCTGCCATTGCCGGGATTGTCAGCGGCGGACGGGCAGCGCCTATGGCGTCGCGGCCTTCTTCGGGCGCGAGGCCATCGCCGTTTCCGGGCGGTTCAGCGATTATGAGCGCCCGGCCGATAGCGGCCATCACGTGCTGCACCATTTCTGCCCGACCTGCGGCAGCACGGTGTTCTGGGAGCCGTCGCGCAAGCCGGAGATGGTCGCGGTTGCGATCGGCGCCTTCGCCGACCCGGATTTTCCCGGGCCGAGCAAGGCGGTGTTCGAGCAGCACCGCCTGCCCTGGGCGACGGTGCAGCTCGCAGAGCCCTGAATCAAACCAGGCGGCTCTGGGCCTTCGCCGCCTCGATGAAGCTGGCGAAGAGCGGGTGCGGCTCGAACGGCCGCGACTTCAGCTCGGGATGGTACTGCACGCCGATGAACCAGGGATGGTCGGGATATTCGACCGTCTCGGGCAGCAGGCCGTCGGGCGAGAGGCCAGCGAAGCGCAGGCCCTTCGCCTCCAGCTTCTCGCGATAGCCCATGTTCACCTCGTAGCGGTGGCGATGGCGCTCGGAGATCTCGGTCGAGCCGTAGATCCCGGCGATCTTCGAGCCGGCCGCGAGCGTCGAGGCATAGGCGCCAAGCCGCATCGTACCGCCGAGATTCCCGCCGGCCGCGCGCTCTTCCAGCTCGTTGCCGCGCATCCACTCGGTCATCAGGCCGACGACTGGCTCCTGCGTCGGGCCGAACTCGGTCGAATTGGCGTCCGCGATGCCGGCGAGCGAACGCGCCGCCTCGATCACCGCCATCTGCATGCCGAAGCAGATGCCGAAATACGGCACATTATGCTGCCGGGCGAAGGTCGCCGCCTTGATCTTGCCCTCGGCGCCGCGATGGCCGAAGCCGCCGGGCACGAGGATGCCGTGGACATGCTCGAGGAAGGGCGCGGGGTCCTCCTTCTCGAAGACCTCCGACTCGATCCAGTCGAGATTGACCTTCACATTGTTGGCGATGCCGCCATGGGTCAGCGCCTCGATCAGAGACTTATAAGCATCCTTCATGCCGGTGTACTTGCCGACGACGGCGATGGTGACCTCGCCCTCGGGGTTCTTCACGCGCTCGGAGATGCGCTTCCAGCCGGTGACGTCAGGCTCCGGCTTGGCATCCATGCCGAAGGCTGCGAGCACCTCGGTGTCGAGCCCCTCGGCATGGTAGGAGAGCGGCACGTCGTAGATCGAGGCGACATCGCGGGCCTCGATCACGGCGGTCTCGCGGACATTGCAGAACAGCGCAAGCTTGCGACGCTCCTCGCGCGGGATCTCGCGGTCGGTGCGGCAGAGCAGGATGTCGGGCTGGATGCCGATCGAGCGCAGCTCCGCGACCGAATGCTGGGTCGGCTTGGTCTTCAACTCGCCGGCGGTCGGGATATAGGGCAGCAGCGTCAGGTGCACGAAGATGCACTGGCCGCGCGGGAGCTGCTGGTTGGTCTGGCGGATCGCCTCCAGGAACGGCAGGCTCTCGATGTCGCCGACCGTGCCGCCGATCTCCACCAGCGTGAAGTCGTAGCCCTCGTTGCCGGTCAGGATGAATTCCTTGATGGCGTTGGTGACATGCGGGACGACCTGGATCGTCGCGCCGAGGTAGTCGCCACGGCGCTCCTTGGTCAGGATGTCCATGTAGATGCGGCCGGTGGTGATGTTGTCGCCCTTGTTGCAGGGCCGGCCGGTGAAGCGCTCGTAATGGCCGAGATCGAGATCGGTCTCGGCGCCGTCGTCGGTGACGAAGACCTCGCCGTGCTGATACGGGCTCATCGTGCCCGGATCGACATTCAGGTAGGGGTCGAGCTTGCGCAGGCGGACCGTATGGCCGCGCGCCTGGAGAAGGGCTGCGAGAGCCGCCGCCGCCAGGCCTTTGCCAAGCGAGGACACCACGCCGCCGGTGATGAAAACATACCGCGTCATGGGAGGTCACCTCTATCGCCACGGGTTCGATTCGCTAAGCGCGTTCTGAGCAGTCCCGCCTTGCCCTGCGCGCTTGTCCACAAAAGAGAAGGCCGGTCGCCCGGCCCCTCCCAACTCAAAAGAGAAGGGCCGGTTTCCCGGCCCGTACCCTGTCTTACTGCTGCGGCGCCGCTGGCGGCGTCGGTGGCTGGGCGCCGCCCTGATTCTGGTTCTGCATCTGGCGGAGCTGATCGAGGACGCCGCCGGCATTCGGGGCGCTCGGACCCGCAGGCGCGCCGGGCGTGGCCGGGGCGGAGGTCGCAGGCGCGCCGTCGATGATCGAGCGCTGCACGCGGCCGCGCGTGGCCATCACGGCCAGCACGATCGAGGTCAGGAAGAACAGGCCGGCGAGGATCGCGGTGGCGCGGGTCAGGGCATTGGCCTGGCCGCGGCCGGTCATGAAGCCGCCGACGCCGCCTCCGCCGCCGGAGCCCATGCCGAGGCCGCCGCCTTCGGAGCGCTGAAGCAGCACGACGCCGACGAGCGCGACGACGATGATCAGGTGGATGACGATGAGAACGTTCTGCATGGTCTCACGAAAATGGGCATGGCGCGGGCCGCCGCCAAGGGCCACCCGCTCCTCCTCGAAGATCGAGGCGAATTCGGCGCGGCACATAACATGCGTGGACCGGCAGCGCCACCCCTGCGCGCCGGCCTATTCACGCAACGCGTGTTCAGATGGCACAGGCCCGGGCGATCGCCAGGAATTCCTCGGCCTTGAGGCTGGCGCCGCCGACGAGCGCGCCGTCGACATTGGCGACATTCATCAATTCGGCGGCGTTCGAGGGCTTCACCGAGCCGCCATAGAGCAGGCGCACACCGGCCGCGGTCTGCTTGCCCAGCAGGCGGCTAAGTTCGGCGCGGATCGCCTCATGCATCTCGGCGACATCGGCCGCGGTCGGCGTCAGGCCCGTGCCGATCGCCCAGACCGGCTCATAGGCGACGATGAGCGTCGCGGCCGTCGCGCCATCCGGCACCGAGCCGCGCAACTGCTTCTTGACGACCGCGAGCGCCTTGCCGGCCTCGCGCTCGACCCTGGTCTCGCCGACGCAGACGATCGGGACCAGCAGCGCCTTCTGTGCAGCTTCGGCCTTGGCCTTGACCGTGGCATTGGTCTCGCCGTGCAGCGTACGACGCTCGGAATGGCCGACGATGCAGAAGCTTGCGCCGGCGTCGGCAAGCATCGCTGCGGAGATCTCGCCGGTGAAGGCGCCGGAGCCTTGCGTGCTGCAATCCTGCCCGCCGGTCGCGATGCGCGAGCCGATCAGCGCCGCGGTCGCCGTGAACAGCAGGCTGGCGGGCGGGCAGATGGCGAGGTCGACGGCCGGCTTCAGCGCGGCATCGTAGCCCCTGGCCACCTCGGCCGCGATGGCTAGGTCGGCTTTCAGCCCGTTCATCTTCCAGTTGCCCGCCACCAGCGGCTTGATGCTGCGCGTCACGTCGATCCTCCGAAAATTCGTTGTCCCGGCTCTAGCAACGCCCGGCCGGCGCCGCAATCGCGTGCAACTGCGCAGCGGGCTGCGACGGCGATTGCGGCTTTCGCCGCCGGTTCCTATAAGCAGCGCCGGAAATTACGCGTGCGGGCATGTTTCCGCGCCACGAACAGGTTCAGGGAAAGACAGCTTCCATGATGATGCAGGGCATCCGCAAGGCGAGTCAGGGTTTGCTCGGCAAGCTCGTCATCAGTGTCCTGTTCGGCATCCTGATCCTCGCCTTCGCGATCTGGGGCGTCGGCGACATCTTCCGCGGCTATGGCCGCAACGAGGTCGCCAAGATCGGCAAGGCCGAGATCGGCGTCGAGCAGATGCGGACGGCCTATCAGAACGAGATCCAGAACCTGATCCGCCAGCAGCGCCGGCAGATCTCGCCGGAGATGGCGCGCGCGCTCGGCCTCGACCGGCAGGTGCTCTCCCGCCTGCTGACCGAGTCGACGCTCGACCAGACGGCGCAGAGCATGCGACTCGCGGTCTCCGACGACACCATCCGCAACCTGATCTTCGACGACCAGGTCTTCCGCGACGCCGCCGGCCAGTTCTCGCCGGCCCGCTTCAACGAGCTGCTGCGCTCGAACGGCTATACCGAGCAGAGCTATGTCGCGCTCCAGCGCTCGACGATCCTGCGCCAGCAGCTCTCCGAGATGGTCGTCGGCGCGCTGGCCGCGCCGGTCGCCCTGCAGGAGGTCGGCAGCCGCCTGCGTAACGAGAAGCGCTCGATCACCTTCGCCCGGATGCCCGCCAGCGCCGCCGGCGAGATCGCGGCGCCGAGCGAGGACCAGCTCAAGACCTTCTTCAACGACCGCAAAATCGCCTTCCGCGCGCCGGAATACCGGACGGCTGCCATCCTCTCCATCACCGCGGAGACGCTGGCCGATCCCGCCAAAGTCACCGACGAGGACGCCAAGGCGCGCTACGAGGCGACGAAGGCCCAGCGCTTCACCGCCGTGGAAACGCGCACCGTGCAGCAGATCCAGTTCCCGAATGAAGAAGAAGCCAAGGCCGCCAAGGCCAAGATCGATGACGGCGAGACTTTCGACGAGATCGCGACCGAGCGGAACGTTGCCTTCAACGACCTGACGCTCGGTACCTTCACCCGCGCGCAGATGGTCGACCCCGTCGTGCGCGACGCCGCTTTCGGGCTCGAGGAAGGTGCCGTCAGCGCTCCGGTCAAGGGCGCCTTCGGCACGGTGCTGCTGCGCGTCACCAAGGTCGACAGCGCGCATGTGCGCCCGTTCGAGGAGGTCGCGGCCGAGGTGAAGCAGGAGCTGGCGACGAGCCGCGCCGCCGCCCAGGTCACCGATCTCCACGACAAGATCGAGGACCAGCGCGCCTCCGCCAAGCCGCTTGCCGAGATCGCCAAGGACCTCAACCTGAAGCTGCGCATGGCCGGCCCGATGAATGCCGGCCTCGGCAAGCCCGACGGCTCGCGCGAAGAGGCTCTGCCGGGCGGCGACCCGACGCTGCAGGCGATCTTCCGTTCCGATATCGGAGTCGACAACGAGGCGATCCGCCTGCCCCGCGACACCGGCTATGTCTGGTTCGACGTCACCAAGATCGATCCGGCGCGCGAGCGGAGCTTCGACGAGGTCAAGGCTGAGGTCGAGAAGCAGTGGCGGGCCGACGAGATTGCCGCGAAGCTTTCGGCCAAGGCGCGCGAGCTCAGCGAGCGGCTCGACAAGGGCGAAAGCTTCGACGTGGTCGCGGCTTCGGCCGGGCTGACCATCGAGACCGCCGCCGATCTCGGCCGGCAGGACCAGCGCCCCGAGCTGCCGGGCACGGTCGTCGCCCAGGTCTTCGGCACCGCCGCGGGCAAAAGCAACTCGGCTTCGGGCGCCGATGGCGGGCGCATCCTGTTCAAGGTCGATTCGGCGACTGTCGCGCCTTATGTCCGCACGACGCAGGAAGCCGGCAATTTCGAGCGCCTGCTCTCGCAGAGCGTCGGCGAGGACATCATGCTGCAATATGTCGCGAAGCGGCAGGCCGAGCTCGGCGTCAGCATCAACGAGGCCGCCTTCCGCAACGCGACGGGCGGGGCGCAGAACTGACGATGCAGCCGCTTCCGGATTTCGAGCGCTTCGTGCAGACCTACGAGACCGGCGCGCCGCAATTGCTGCGGCAGGTGCTGGTCGGCGATTGCGAGACGCCGGTCGCCGCCTTCCTGAAGCTGCGCCATGCCACGATCGGCCCGGCCTTCCTGCTCGAATCGGTCGAGGGCGGCGCCGTGCGCGGCCGCTATTCGATGATCGGGCTGGAGCCGGACCTGATCTGGCGCTGCCATCACGGCCAGGCCTCGCTCTGCCGGACGGCGCTGGGCGAGACCTTCCTCGACGATCCGCGCCCCGCCTTCGAAAGCCTGCGCGCGCTGCTGGAAGAAAGCGCCATTCCGGAAGCCGAGGGGCTGCCGCCGATGGCGTCCGGCGTGTTCGGCTATCTCGGCTACGACATGGTGCGCCTGATGGAGCGCCTGCCGGAGCCGAAGGAAACCGGCACCGGCGTGCCCGACGCCATCCTGACGCGGCCGACGCTGATGGTCGTGTTCGACTCGGTGCGCGACGAGATCCATGTCGTCACGCCCGTCCGGCACATGCCGGGCGTCGGCGCGCGCCATGCCTATGAGCGGGCGCAGGAGCGTCTGGACGCCGTGGTGCAGGCGCTGGAAGGCGCCCTCCCGGCCGAGGCCGAGATCGACATCGCCAACCTGCCGGAGCCGGTCACCACCTCGAACACGAGCGAGGCCGAGTATCTGGAGATGGTCGACAAGGCGAAGGAATACATCCGCGCCGGCGACATCTTCCAGGTCGTGCTGTCGCAGCGCTTCGAGGCGCCGTTCGCGCTGCCGCCCTTCGCGCTCTACAGGGCGCTGCGGCGGGTCAATCCGGCGCCCTTCCTCTGCTATCTCGACTTCGGCGATTTCCAGATCGTCTGCTCGAGCCCCGAGATCCTGGTGCGCCTGCGCGACGACACGGTCACGATCCGGCCGATCGCCGGGACGCGGCGGCGCGGCGCGACCGAGGCCGAGGACAATGCCCTGGCCGAGGAACTGCTGGCCGATCCGAAGGAGCGGGCCGAGCACCTGATGCTGCTCGATCTCGGGCGCAACGATGTCGGCCGCGTCGCCGAGATCGGCACGGTCAAGGTCACCGATTCGTTCTTCATCGAACGCTACAGCCAGGTGATGCACATCGTCTCGAACGTCGAGGGCAAGATCGACCCGAAGCACGATTCGCTCGGCGCTCTCATCGCCGGCTTCCCGGCCGGGACGGTCTCGGGCGCGCCGAAGGTCCGGGCGATGGAGATCATCGACGAGCTGGAGCGCGATGCGCGCGGTGCGTATGCCGGCTGCATCGGCTATTTCGGCGCCAATGGCGAGATGGACACCTGCATCGTGCTGCGCACGGCGGTGGTGAAGGACGGGCGCATGCATGTCCAGGCCGGCGCCGGCATCGTCTACGATTCGAACCCGGCCTCCGAACAGGAGGAGTGCATCAACAAGGCCAAGGCGCTGTTCCGCGCGGCCGAGGAAGCGATCCGCTTCGCCGCCCGGACCGGGCGCGGACAGTAAGCGGCGCGGGCACGCCCCCTAAACGCAAAACGCCCCGCCGGTCAGGCGGGGCGTTTCTGTTTCAGCGAGCCTTGCTCAGTGTCCTTTGCCGGGCACGGACGTCATCTTGTCGACCCAGGCGATGCCGATGGCCGAGAGGATGAAGACGACATGGATCAGCGTCTGCAGCAGGACGCCGGATTCGGTGTAGTTCGCCGTCTTGCCGGCGATGCCGATATTGCCGGCCTCGATGAAGGTCCTGAGCAGATGGATCGACGAGATGCCGATGATCGCCATGGCGAGCTTGATCTTGAGCACGCTGGCATTGACGTGGCTCAGCCATTCCGGCTGGTCTGGATGGCCTTCGAGCCGCAGACGCGAGACGAAGGTCTCGTAGCCGCCGACGATGACCATGATCAGCAGGTTCGAGATCATCACCACGTCGATCAGCCCGAGCACGACCAGCATGATCTGCTGCTCGCTGAAATCGAAGGCGTGGGTGACGAGGTGCCAGAGTTCCTTGAGGAACAGGAAGACATAGACGCATTGCGCCACGATGAGTCCGATATAGAGCGGCAGCTGCAGCCAGCGCGAGCTGAAGATCAGGGCCGGCAGCGGCTTCATCGGGCCCAGTTGGGCGGACGGGTCGCGCGGTTGCGCCATGGTCGGGTTCCGATCCTTCTGAAAACATGTCGATCTGCGGATGCAACGCTAGATGGAGGGGAAATCCCGTCTGTGCAAGCAGCCTTTGCGTTGCTTTCGCGAGCAAAAGCGACGGCAGCGTGACGGCCCATTTATGCCCGGATTGACTGCTAGCTTCCCCTGTGGTCACCGGACCGCTACATTCGAATCCAAACGGGGGAACATGCGGAGTTCCGCTCGCCAGGTCTCGCAGAGGAGTTTCGACATGATCAGGACGCTCGCCGTCGCTGCCGCCCTTGCCGGCGGAGCCCTACTCGCCGTTCCCGCCTCGGCCGCCCCGCTGGCTCCCGCAACCTCTGCCGTCGCGACCGCACATCCCGGCAGCGATCTCGTCCAGAACGTGCAGTACTATCGCCGCTACGGCTATTACCGCCGGGGTCCGGCGGTCGGCGCCGGCATCGCGGCCGGCATCCTCGGCGGTGCGCTCGCCGCCGGCGCATTGGCCGCCCCGCCCCCGGCTGTCTATTACGAGCCGGAGCCGGTCTATGTCGCGCCGCCGGTGGTCTATGCCCGGCCGGTGCCGCGCGCCTATGGCTACAGCGTCGAGGACACCGATGCCGTCGCCTACTGCTCGCGCCGCTTCCGCAGCTACAACCCGGAGACCGGGACCTATATCGCCTCGGGCGGCGTTGTCCGCGCCTGCCCCTGACAGCAGGCGACAGAGCGGTCGCAGACAAGAGCTCCCCGCAGCGATGCGGGGAGTTTTTCGTTTCGGCCGGAAACGGCTTGTCATCACGGCGGCCGTCCCGCTTTATCCTGCCGGCAGCCTGAATCGGAGCATCGCGTGCGGATCGCCACCTGGAACGTCAATTCGGTCAGGCAGCGCCTCGACCATCTCCTCGACTTCTTGAAAGAGGCCGAGCCCGACGCGCTCTGCCTGCAGGAGATCAAGTGCGTCGATGCCGATTTCCCGCGCGCTGAGATCGAGGCCGCCGGCTGGCAGGTGGAGACGCATGGGCAGAAGACCTTCAACGGCGTCGCGATCCTCAGCCGCTCGCGGCTGGAGGATGTGCGGCGCGGCCTGCCGGGCGACGAGGGCGACGAGCAGGCGCGCTATCTGGAAGGCGTGCTGCCGCTCGGTGACGGCGTGGTCCGCGTCGCCTCGATCTACCTGCCGAACGGCAACCCGCCGAACACCGAAAAATACCCCTACAAGCTCGGCTGGATGCATCGCCTGACCGCCCATGCGCGGATGCTGATGGAGCATGAGGAGCCGCTGGTGCTGGCCGGCGACTACAATGTCATCCCCGAGCCGCGCGACGCCCGTGACCCGGCGGCTTGGGTCAGCGATGCGCTGTTCCTGCCGCAGACGCGCGCCGCTTTCCGCGGCCTCCTGAACCTCGGCCTGACCGAGGCCCTGCGCAGCACGACCGATGCGTCCGGGCTCTACACGTTCTGGGATTATCAGGCCGGCGCCTGGCAGCGGAACAATGGCATCCGCATCGACCATCTACTGCTTTCGCCGCAGGCGGCGGACAGACTGTCGGGTGTGAAGATCGCGAAACATGTCCGCGGCTGGGACAAGCCTTCGGACCATGTGCCGGTGATGATCGACTTGCACTGAGGGCGGGAAGCGAGCCGCGCGTCCAGTAGCAACCCATTCGGCTGGAGAGTATCCGGCTTTTCAATGCAATCTCAGCGTCATCCCGAACAAGCCGCGCAGCGGCGCCGGTCCGGGATGACGACGTGGTTGCGAGGAACTCAGGACGCTCTAAGGCAGCAGATCAGTTCTGAGGCGCGGCACCGTTGCGCGAATTGACCAGATGCTGGCGTTCGATCAGGGCCAACGCCGCCGAACGGTCGTTGGCCGAGGCGGCCGCGAAAGCCACGTCATGGCGCTCGATGATCCAGGCCTCGCGGGCCGGATCGGCGCCCTCGCGGGCCATGGCGAGCCACATCAGGCCCAGCACTGGCTGGCGGGGCACGCCCTCGCCGCCGCGCAGCAGCATCTCGCCGAAGGCGGCGCGGGCCGGCGCATGGCCCTTCTCGGCCGCGAGCTTCATCCAGCGTGCGGCTTGCCGCGGATCGCGGCTGGCGCCCTGCCCGGTCATGTAGAGGCGGGCGAGGTTGTACTGGCCGTCCGGGTCGCCGAAATAGGACGCGGCGTAGTGGAACATGTCGAAGGCCCGGTCGGGATTGGGCTTCACATAGCTGCCCTTGATTCCATCCGAGAAATAGTTGCCGAGCGCGACGAAGGCGCTGCCGACGAGACGTGCATCGGCGGTGCCGGGAATCGCATCGGCGTTCTCGTCGGCGATCTTCGAGAAATATTCGAAGGCCTTGAGATCGTTGGCCGGAACGCCCTCGCCGCCGGCATACATCCGGCCCAGCTTGTACTGCGCCGTGAGATGGCCCTGCGAAGCCGCATATTCGAGAGCGCGGACGGCACCGACCTTATTGCCGGCGGTGGAATCGCGCATCCAAGCCTTTAGGGCGTCGCGCGCGCTGGTGAAGGGCACCAGCGGCAGCGCCGTATGGGCGGTCGGCGTGTCGGGGCCAGGGGCGACGATCGCGGCGCCAGGACCCGGGACGGAATCGTCCGGCTCCGGCAGCGCCCCGCCCGGAATGGCACGCGGCGGCAGCAGCGGCTTGGTGCCTGCAAAGTCCTGCGCCAGAACGACCTGCTGGCCGCCGAGCATCAGGAACAGGCATGCTATGATCGAGCTAGATATCCGCATAGCAATGGGTTTCGGCCGCCCCTCCTGGGTGGGTGACAGCACCGCCTTTGGCGGAGCCGACCGTCTGCGCGTATTTCCACAGCGCGCCGGAATTGTAGTCGGTCTTCCGCGGTTTCCAGTCCTTACGACGCGACTCAAGTTCGGCATCAGAAAGGCGGACTGCGAGCTTTCCTGTGATGGCATCGAGTTCGATGATATCGCCGTCGCGGATCAGGCCGATGGGGCCGCCGACAGCGGCTTCAGGCCCGACATGGCCGACGCAGAAACCGCGGGTCGCGCCCGAGAATCGGCCGTCGGTGATGAGCGCGACCTTGTCGCCCATGCCCTGACCGTAGAGCGCGGCGGTGGTCGACAGCATCTCGCGCATGCCGGGGCCGCCCTTGGGGCCCTCGTAGCGGATGACGAGGACGTCGCCGATCTCGTAAGTCCGGTTCTTGACCGCCTCGAAGGCGTCCTCCTCGCGATCGAAGCAGCGGGCCGGGCCAGTGAAGACGAGCTGGTCCTCCGGCATGCCCGCGATCTTCACGATCGCGCCCTCCGGCGCCAGATTGCCCTGCAGGCCGACGACGCCGCCGGTGACCGTGATCGGCTTGTCGGCACGGTAGACCACGTCCTGCTGGTCGTTCCACTTCACCGAGGCCATGTTCTCGGCGATCGTGCGGCCGGTGACGGTCATGCAGTCGCCATGGAGGTAGCCGGCGTCGAGCAGGCTCTTCATCACCAGCGGGATGCCGCCGACCTCGAACATGTCCTTGGCGACGTACTTCCCGCCCGGCTTCAGGTCGGCGATATAGGGCGTCTTCTTGAAGATCTCGGCGACCTCGAACAGGTCGAAATCGATGCCGCATTCATGCGCGATCGCCGGCAGATGCAGCGCACCATTGGTCGAGCCACCGGTCGCGGCAACGACCATCGCGGCATTCTCCAGCGCCTTGCGGGTGACGATGTCGCGCGGGCGGATATTTTTCGCGATCAGCTCCATCACCATCTCGCCGGCGGTGTAGCAGAAGGTGTCGCGGACATCGTAGGGCGCCGGCGCGCCGCAGCTATAGGGCAGTGCCAGGCCGATCGCCTCGGCGACGGTCGCCATGGTGTTGGCGGTGAACTGAGCGCCGCAGGAACCGGCCGAGGGGCAAGCGACCTCCTCGAGCTCCTTCAGGTCCTCGTCCGACATGGCGCCGACCGAATGCTTGCCCACGGCCTCGAACACGTCCTGGACGGTGACCGGACGGCCCTTGAAATTGCCGGGAAGGATCGAGCCGCCATAGATGAAGATCGAGGGCACGTTCAGGCGCACCATCGCCATCATCATGCCCGGCAGCGACTTGTCGCAGCCGGCAAGGCCGACCAGCGCATCGTAGCAATGCCCGCGCATGGTGAGCTCGACGGAGTCGGCGATGACCTCGCGCGAAGCGAGCGACGACTTCATGCCCTGGTGACCCATGGCGATGCCGTCGGTGACGGTGATGGTGCAGAACTCGCGCGGCGTGCCGCTGGCGGAGGCGACGCCCTTCTTCACGGCCTGGGCCTGGCGCATCAGAGAGATGTTGCAGGGGGCGGCCTCGTTCCAGCAGGAGGCGACGCCGACGAAGGGCTGCGCGATCTGCTTCGCGGTCATGCCCATCGCGTAATAATAGGAACGGTGCGGGGCCTTGGCCGGGCCGACGCTCACATGGCGGCTCGGCAGCCTCGACTTGTCGTACACACGCCCGTCCATCGCCACTCGTCCTGTCCCCCGATCAGCACGGCGCGAAGATGTGCCATGCCATGCCTGTCGGGAGCAATCGCGCCCCTGGAAACCCGAAAACCGTCCGGAACCATTTCTGATCCGGCGCGTTATCCCCGATTTCGATATATCTCAGGCACTTAACGCAGCGTTTTGCTGGGCTTCGTTTGTGGCGGCTTCGCGGCGATTATGGCGGTGGAGACAGTGCCGGGCACCGTTCCCATCCGGGTGTTGCGTCGATGTCACAAAACTTGGGCCGACAGGCTGACGTAACGGTCGATCAGAGCACCATCGGCAGCACGAAGAAGCCGCCGACGATGACCGCGAGCAAGGCCAGCGCCGTCATCGGCAGGTGCTTCTCGATGAAGATGCGGATGTCGTCGCCATAGAAACGCAGCGCCACCGCGATCATCAGGAAGAAGGTCGCGCGCGAGACGACCATGCCGATGGTGAACTTCCACAGGTCGAAATGCAGGAAGCCGGACATGATCGTGACGATCTTGAACGGGATCGGCGTCAGACCCTTGGTGACGAGCACCCAGAACCAATAGTCCTGCGAGGTGGCGATCAGGCTGGCGGCCTTGTCCTGCAGGCCGTAGATGCCGATCAGCCAGGCGCCGACCGACTCGTAGAGCAGCGCGCCGATGGCATAGCCGAGATAGCCGCCGAGCACCGCGCCGAGCGAACAGATGCCGGCATAGAGCCAGGCCCGGTCAGGCCTGGCGATGCACATCGGAATCAGCAGGGGAATCGGCGGCAGCGGGCTGAACGAGCTTTCGATGAAGGTGAGGCCGAAGAGCAGCCAGGGGGCAGCCGGATGGGAAGCGTATGAAACGCACCAGTCATAAGCTCGCTTGAGCATGGGTTCTGAACAGCCGGTCCTTGGTCGCCACGCTTTTGCATGGCGGAATTGCGTCGGGCGCATCTAAGCGGGGTCTGCGAGAGAATACCAGTCCTCTCTTGGATCAGCGTCAATTTGACGACACGGGCGTGACCGGAATGCGATATCCCGGTCAGACCAGTCGCGCCAAAGCCTCCGCGACCTTGAGCTTGCGGGCCTCGGCCGCGGCCTTGCGCTCGCGATTCTCCTCGACGATCTCCTCCGGCGCGCGGGCCATGAAATCGGGGTTGCCGAGCTTCTTCTCGACGACCGCGATGTCCTGGTCGAGCTTGGCCAGTTCCTTGGTCAGGCGGGAGCGTTCGGCATCGAGATCGATCAGCCCGGCCAGTGGCAGCGCCGCGACCTCGCCACGCACGATGATCTGGGCCGACTGGGCCGGCGCCGCCGTCTCGAAGGCGATATCGGAGACGCGGGCCAGCCGCTCGATCATCGGCCGCCAGCTCTCGATCGTCGTGCGCGTCGCATCTGAGGCGTTGACGAGGACGAGCGGCGCCTGCGTACCGGCCGGGACGTTCACTTCGGAGCGGACCGAACGGATGTCGGAGATCAGGTCGACGACGAAGCCGATCTCGGCCTCCGCTGCCTCATCCTTGAGCGCCGAGAGATCCGGCCAACGGGTCAGGCAGACCAGTGAGGCATCGCCAGCCGCGAGCTTGCGCGGCGCACCGGCCTCGGCCTTCTGCGCCCAGAGCTCCTCGGTGAGGAACGGCATGAACGGGTGGAGGAGCTGGCAGATCAGGTCGATGACATAGGCCACCGTCGCCTGTGTCTCGGCGCGCGCCGCGGCATCGACACCCTCGCCTTGCAGCACGGGCTTGGCGAGTTCGAGATACCAGTCGCAGAACTGGTTCCAGACGAAGCGATAGGCCGCGCCCGCCGCCTCGTTGAACTTGAAGCTCGGGATGCCCGTCGCGATCTCCTCGGCGGCCTGCGCCGCCTCGCTGAGGATCCAGCGGTTGAGCGGCTGCTTGACGCTGGCCGGATCGAAGCCTTCGGCGCGGGCGCAGCCGTTCAGCTCGGCGAAGCGCGCGGCGTTCCAGATCTTGGTCGCGAAGTTGCGATAGCCCTCGACGCGCTGCGTGCTGAGCTTGATGTCGCGACCCTGCGCGGCCATGGCCGACAGCGTGAAGCGCAAGGCATCGGCGCCGTATTTGTCGACGAGCGTCAGCGGATCGATGACGTTGCCCTTCGACTTCGACATCTTCGCGCCCTTCTCGTCGCGAACGATGGCGTGGATATAGACGTCCTTGAATGGCACCTCGTCCATGAAGTTCAGGCCCATCATCATCATCCGGGCGACCCAGAAGAAGATGATGTCGAAGGCGGTGACGAGCGTCGCCGTCGGGTAATAGTGCTTCAGCTCAGCGGTCTGCTCGGGCCAGCCCAGGGTCGAGAATGGCCAGAGCGCAGAAGAAAACCAGGTGTCGAGCACGTCCTCGTCGCGCGTCAACGCGACGGTGTCGCCGTAATGCGCCATCGCCAGCGTCTGCGCCTCGGCTGCCGACTCGGCGACGAAAACTTCGCCGTCCGGACCGTACCAGGCCGGGATCTGGTGGCCCCACCAGAGCTGGCGCGAGACACACCAGGGTTCGATATTCTCCAACCAGTCGTAATAGACCTTGGTCCAGTTCTCGGGCGTGAACTTCGTGCGCCCATCCTGCACCGCCTTGATCGAGCGCTGCGCCAGCGGTTTGACGTCGACATACCACTGGTCGGTCAGCCAGGGCTCGATCACGACATCGGAACGGTCGCCATGCGGGACAGTGTGGGTATTCGGCTCGATCTTAGCGAGCAGGCCGCGCGCGGCCACCATCTCGACGACGCGGCGGCGCGCGACGAAGCGGTCGGCGCCGTCAAGCGCTAGGGTTTCGGCCTCCGGCTTGGCGCCAGCGAGGAAGTCCTCGTTGCCGGCAAGCAGGATGCGCGCCTCGCCGTCGAGGATGTTGACGACGTCGAGCTGATGACGCTTGCCAACCTCGAAATCGTTGAAATCATGCGCTGGCGTGATCTTGACCGCGCCGGTGCCCTTCTCGGGATCGGCATAGTCGTCGCCGAAGATCGGGATGATACGACCGACCAGCGGCAGCACCGCCTTGCGGCCGATCAGATGGCCGATCTTCTCGTTTTCCGGGTGAACCGCGACGCCGGTATCGCCAAGCATCGTCTCCGGACGCGTCGTCGCCACGGTGATGAAGGTCGAGGCATCGTCCGCATCGTAGGTCGCGCCTTCGAGCGGATAGTTGAAATAATAGAGATGGCCGTTCGGATCGCGGCTCAGCGCCTTGTCGAGCTTGGCCGCGTCGAACTCGTCCTCGCCGCCGCGCTGCCACTTGAACGTACCGGTCTTCTCGACCTGTAGCACCTCGAGATCCGAGATCGCGGTCTGGAATTTCGGGTCCCAATTCACCAGCCGCTTGGCGCGATAGACCAGCCCCTGCTTGTGCAGGCCGACGAAGACCTTGAGGACGGCGGCCGAGAGCCCTTCGTCCATGGTGAAGCGCTCGCGCGACCAGTCGCAAGACGCGCCGAGGCGGCGGAGCTGGTTGACGATCGTGCCGCCCGACTCCTCCTTCCACTTCCAGACCTCGGCGAGGAAGGCCTCGCGGCCCATCGTGCGGCGGTCGGTCTTGTTCTCGGCCGCGAGCTTGCGCTCGACGACCATCTGCGTCGCGATGCCGGCATGGTCGGTGCCAGGCTGCCAGAGCACGTCCTTGCCGCGCAAGCGCTCGAAGCGGCAGAGCACGTCCTGCAGCGTGTTGTTGAGCGCGTGGCCCATGTGCAGCGAGCCGGTGACGTTCGGCGGCGGGATCACGATGCAATAGGGCTCGGCGCCGGGCGCCGCGCCCCTGCCCGCCTTGAAGGCCTGCGCCTCGTCCCAGGCCTTGCTGATCCGGGCCTCGACGGCGGCCGGTTCGAAAGTCTTGTCCATCATCGCATCGCTCGAACGCAGAAAGGCCGGGGAACCTGCCCCGGCCGGAAAAATCACGGGCCAAAAAGGTCTCGGCCCTTAAGAGCCCATGCACGGGCCGCGCGTCAACGTTTTCGATGATGCGCCGCACCTTGCAAGGCCTGCATGGGCCTCAGGCGAGGTTCGACTGCAGGAACCAGAGCGACTTGTCGAGCATGCGGGAATAGGCGGTGAGCAGGTCTGCGGTATCCGCATCGCCGGCCTCGTCGGATGCATCGATCGCCTCGCGCACCTTGTTGGCGGTGTCGGCATAGCGCTCGATCAGGGCTGCGAGATGATCCTGAACCGACACGATCTCGGTCGGATAGGGCTTGAGCGAGGTGGACTGCGCCGTCGTCTGCGTCGTGCCGAAGGCGATGCCCCCGAGCTGGGCGATGCGCTCCGCGACCGTGTCGACATGGGTGTCGAGCTCGTCGCGGAACCCGTCGAGCATCAGGTGGATGCCGATGAAGCCGGGACCCTTGAGGTTCCAATGCGCCTGCTTGGTGACGAGCGAGAGGTCGATGCCGTCGGCGAGGCGCTCGTTCAGCAGGCCGATGACCTTCGTCTTGGTGTTCGACGCCAGGTCGATCCGGCTGGATTTGACCACTTTCGCCGTGGTCGAGCTCTTGGGTGCGCTGCGCGCCGTGGTCTTGGTTGCGGTCTTGGCCATGGCAAACCTCGGATCGAGAAAGGGCTTTGAGGGCGGCATCGGCGCCGGCTGTCCCGACGCATCCTCCTGATACGCGCGAGTTGTGAGGCGGTTCCGATCGGGCCCGTTTTCCTGGCGACGGAACCAGCCGCGCCGCGCCCCGTTCAATTAACAGCAATCCATAACAAGCCAGCGGGAGAGCGAGATGTCTCACCACGACGACCAGACGCGGGTCTGGGACCTCATCGATTCCATCGAGTTCGCGATGCTCGTGACCCATGATGGCCAGGGCGACGAATTGCGCGCCCGGCCGATGCACGCGCATGGCCAGCGCCAGGATGACGCGATCTATTTCCTGACCGATCGCCGCCACCACAAGGACGACGAGATCCAGGTCAACGACAATGTCTGCCTCGCCTTCGCGGATACCGGCAGCCAGCGCTATCTCTCGGTGACGGGGACTGCGACCGTGCTCGACGACCGCCAGCGCGTGCACGACCTCTGGGACGCGAGCAACCGCGCCTTCTGGGACGACGAGAACGATCCGAACATCCGCGTGCTGCGCGTCCGGCCGAGCATGGCGGAGTTCTGGGACAGCCCCGGCAAGATCGTCACCAGCGTCAAGATGGCTGCTGCCGCTCTGACCGGGGCCAAGCCCAATCTCGGCGAAAACCGCAAGGTTCCCCTCTGAAACCCGAACCGACGAGCAGGATGCGATGATTAAACTTTTGGTTCACGGCCTGGGCGCCTGGTTCGCCGTCGAAGCGGCCTCCGGCCGCTATCCCCGTCCGGTCGCGGTCGGGCTGACGATGCTGGTCTCCCGGCTTGGCGCTCCGGCAACGGCCTTCGCCATGGCGGGCTATGGATTGATGCGCCTCAAGGAAGCCGGCGCCTTCGAACGGAGATCGACGCCGTCAAGACGCCGACGAGCAGTCACTCCGAAATAGAGGCTGCTTCGCGCTTCTGAAAAGACGCCGGCATGCCGGAGAAACCCGATGCCGGCGTTTTCATGTGATACTGGCTAAGCTTAGCTGCGGCCGCGCGCGACGCGCTCGATCTCGGCGCGCACAAGCCGCTCGACCATGCTCGGAAGATTGTCGTCGAGCCAGGTCTTGAGCATCGGCTTCAGCATGTCCTTGACCAAATCCTCCAGCGTCCGCGCATTGTTGCTGAGTACGGTCGAGGCGAGCTGGCCGAAGGCATTGGTGACGACGGAGCTCGCCTGATCGGACAGAAGGCTCGCCATGTCCGGAACCGCGGCGAAAGCGGCTTGCGGCTGGGGGCGAGGCTCCGGCTGCGGCTGGTACGGGGCTGGCGGCGGTTCAACGGGCGCAGCCGGCGGCTCTGGCGGCGAGGCCACAGCCGGCTGGTCGTCGAGGAAAGCGATATCGGAATCGTCGGGGAACGCAGCCGGAGGAACGGCAGGGGCCAGCTCTTGCGCAGGGGCTGCGACCAGCGCGGCCTCGGCGCCGAGATCCAGGACGTCGTCGTCGATGGCGGCGACCGGCTCCGGTTCGGGCTCCGGGGCAGCCTGCGGCGCCGCGGCTTCTTCGGCCGGCTTCTCATCGTCCGAAATGATCCGGCGGATGGAGGCGAGGATTTCCTCCATCGACGGTTCGCTGGGCTTGGCTTGCGCGCTCATGAGAGTCTGACCGTTCGACACCGTGCGCGCCGATGGAATCAACGCCGCTCCAAGAGCGCATTATTCCACGGCACCGATGTCAGACAAGGCGCCAACCGGTTCTCCCACAGGAGAAATCAACCCTGTTGCCCGCCAGCATCGTGCGAGAAAGCGGCGGGCTTTCCCGTCGGCTCCGATGCGGCGACTGAGGGAGGGTCAACGCCGCGTCCTGCCGGAGGCGCGGCGCGCGATGCCCGCGGCGCGAAACCGCGGGCGACGGCTCAGCGACCGTCAGGCGTCTGCGTGCCCCAGAGCTTGCCCTGGACCTGCTCGTAATGCTCGCGGGCGTCGTAGACCTGGGCCTTGAGCTTCAGGGACTGGGCAGAGAGCTTGCCGATGGCGGACAAGACCGAATAGGAGGCCACGACCCGGTCGCGCTGGGCGACGACGAGGCTCGACCGGGCGCTCACCAGTTCCTGCTGAGCGTTGAGGACGTCGAGCGTAGTGCGCTGGCCGACCTTGGCCTCCTCGCGAACGCCGGACAGAGCGGTGGACGCAGCCTCGACCTGTGCCTGGGCGGCGATGATCTGGGCCTTGGCCGCCTCGAGCCCGCCCCAGGCGGAGACGACCGCGGCGCGCACGGTATCGCGCTGAGTGTCGACCTCGATGCGGCGCTGGCCGGCCGTTTCCTTGGCCTGGCGCGTCCTGGCATAGACCTGACCGCCCTCGTAGATCGGAATGGTCAGCGTGCCGACGAGGCTGGCCGAGAAGCGCTGGTCGCCGGAATATTGGGTGTCGTAGCGCTGCTGAACCAGGCCGCGCACGCCGACCACCGGGTAGAGATCGGCCTCGGTGACCTTCACCTGCAGCTCGGCGGCGTCGACGCCGTGAAGCGAAGCGATGATCGCCGGATGATTCGACAGGGCCTGGTTCAGCGCGACGGGCAGGGATTTCGGCAGGAGAGCCTCGACCGGACGGCCGGGCGCAAGCGAGCGCGGCTCGGTGCCGACATTCTGGCGAAAGCGCGCCACCGAGGTCTTGAGATTCGATTCGGCGAGAATCGCCTGGGAGCGCGCCGAGGACAGGCGGGCTTCCGCCTGCGCCACGTCGGTACGCGTCACTTCGCCAACCTGGAAACGATCGCGCGTCTGGCGCAGCTGCTCCTCGAGAACCTCGACGTTGTTGCGGTTGAGGTTGAGGATCGCTGTATCGCGCAGCACGTTCATGTAGGACGTCGCGGCGTCGAGCAACACGTTCTGCTCGGTATTGCGCAGCGTGGCGCGGGCGCCGAGCACCTGCGATTCGGACTGGCTCACGGCGCTGCGGGTCTTGCCGGAGTCGAAGATGTTCTGGTCGATCTGCACGCCGGCGCCGCGTGACCCGAGGCGCGATGTGACGCTGGAGTGATAGGGCGAGCTGGTGGCGAGCCCAGGAATTTCCTGCTGGGTGATGCTGGCGCCGATATCGGCCGAAGCCGTGATGCGCGGACGATAACCCGCCTTCGCCTGCGGTACGTTCTCGTCGGTCGCACGGACCGAGGCGCGCTGCGCGTTGAGCGTCGGATTGGCTGAGTAGGCCCGCGCGAGCGCGGCGTCCATGGTCTGGGCCGAAACCGGTCCGGCCCAGCCGCCCGCCATCGCCAAGGCGAAGACGGCGGAAAGCCCAAACCCGGAAGTCATCTTGTCGCGTTTATTCACTTGGACGCCTCATGTGCGCACTGAAAGTCGCGCCCAGGCATCGCCCTAGCCTCGGCAGAGTTGCAATTAATAGCCATTCCGACACCTCCCGCCAACGTAGCGGGCAACGCCGGAGTGGTTTCGCTCCTGCACTGCCGCAAAAATGCGACACTTGCCGGCATCAGAAAACGAAGGCCGCCGGGCGGCGGAACTCCGAGAGGACAGGCGCCGCCGCATCGAAAACCGGGCGACCGGAGACGATGTCTCCTGATTTCAGGTAGAGCATGACTCGGGCGGCGCGGCCAAGACCTTCGACGACGATGAGCCGTCCTTCCGGCCGCAGCAGCGGGAAAAGCATTTCGGGCGAGAGCTCGCAGGCCCCGCTCACGAGAATCGCGTCGAAGCTGGCATTGCCGGGCTGCGTCGCCGTGACCGTCACGTCCTTGGCGCCGGCGCGGGCGAGCGCCGCCTCCGCCAAGACGCGCGCAGCGGCATCGGGCTCCCAGAGCGTGGCCTTCACGCCCATGTCCGCCATCAGCGCGGCGCCGTAGCCCGAGCCGCCGGCATATTCGAGCGCGGCCTCGTCCGGCTGCGGATCGAGGAGCTGAATCATCCGCACGGCGACCATCGGGGTCATCAGCGCCCGGCCGGTGCCCGGCAGCGGGATCGACTGGTCGAGATAGGCGAGATGGGAGAGATTTTCGGGAACGAAGGCTTCGCGCGGCACCGAATCCGCCGCGGCCAGCGCCGCCCGGTCGGTGATGTCATAGGTGCGCAGCTGGCAATCAACCATATTGCGGCGCAGCGAGGCAAAATCGTCCATGCTCGAACTCTCCGTCCACGACGCCGTTGACTACCCAGGAACGACCGCTGCCGCGAAAGCCGCTTCGAACCAGATGCAGCGATCGCGCCGTTCTTCGGCAGCTTTCTGTTCGACGCTCGCGCAAAAGGCAAGCACCGCCTGGCCGCAGGTATACACCGACGACGGTTAAGGCGATCTATCGATGTGAGGGGAAGCTGGCTCCCGGAGCAGGATTCGAACCTGCGACCAATCGATTAACAGTCGATTGCTCTACCGCTGAGCTATCCGGGAACAACGTGGCGGCGTCTTAGCGGCGCGATCCGGATAGTGCAACCCCCTTGCGAGCCGACCAAGCAGATTTGTCGTCATGCCTGTGGAAGTTGCGATGCCGGGTTGCGGCGGCGCGCGGCTTGTGGTTAGTGCGCTCTCGCTGAAACGGCCGCGGCCGTTTTCGCAGGAAGGCCTCGTGGCGGAGTGGTTACGCAGAGGACTGCAAATCCTTGCACCCCGGTTCGATTCCGGGCGAGGCCTCCAATCTCAAGCGCTGATATCCTTGCGCTTTTCCCAAATGGACAGCGTTCGTTGCCGGCTTCTGCTCCCGGCAGATTCGCCTGCGATCGATGCCGGCGGAACCAATCCCTCGGCTCGATGTTCTTCCAGCGGATTTTTCAGTGGTGCCCGGCGGCGGCAGCCTGCCTGGCGAGGGCTTGAAAGCCCAGATCAGCCCCATCGGCACAGCCGGTGGGGCTCTCTTCGTTCAGGGTGTCGCGGAGCGGGACTGGAACGGATTCGGAGCGACCCGCTCGGGAAATGTCAGGGACGACACGGCGACAATTGCCGTCAGGCCGATTACGGCCAGCCAGAGCCAGAAATCCAGAGGCGGCTTTTTGGGATTATTCATGAGAAGGTGACGCCCGAGCTACCTCCCCGGTTCCCGCTCTCAAGCCACGAGTTTTATCATTGCAGCCCCAAGGCCCCGAGCCTTCAGGCCTTGCGGGTGGTACCGATCGTCGAATCCTTGGCGGCGCTTCGTCCGCCCTGCCCCCGGCCGGGGCCCGCCCCATGCTTGATCGCAAGGGAGAGAATTGTCCGTCCGACAGCCTCCGGCAAATTGGCGTCCAGAACCACATGCAGACGGCCGGTTCCGGCCTCGACGGCCGAAACCTCGAAGGCGGCCGGATGAGGCCGCTGCACCAGCCGCGGGCGACGCGCGCTGAACAACGTGTCCAGCTTCCGGCCCATCTCTCCGAGCTCAAGGTCGAGACCGGCTTCCTCCAATGCATTCATCGTTCAACAGCCGTCCATCTGGAGCCATCGTTCAGGCTGTGATTCGCCTTAAGAACTTCGTTTACAAAACGTTAAAATTTTAGTTAGTGACACCCTGCCTGTGTGGGCGGAGTAGCGTCATGGTCGAAGCAATTGTGATAGCGGTCCTCATGGCCGGGACCGCGGGCGCGTCCTGGCTGATCGCCGACTTCCTGCATTTGCCCTTGGACGTTTGAGCCGGCGCAAACGGATTCGGCAAGGGCCGATTTCCTGCTGGCTGCGGGCTGCCAAAAATCTTTCCTCCTGTCCGATACTGATCCGGCCTGGCCGCGTTGATCGGCATTGCGGCCTGTACGATCGTGCCGCCCAAGTGAGGAATGATGACCGAACGCGCCCTGCATTGGTTCCGCAACGACCTCAGGCTGGCTGACAACCCGGCGCTCGCCGCCGCGGTCGAAGCCGGGCCGATTTTGTGCCTCTACATTCTCGATAGCAGTTCCGATCGGCGCCCGATCGGCGGCGCTTCGCGCTGGTGGCTGTCGCGCTCGCTCGACGCGCTGGGCGCAGCGCTCGCGGCGAAAGGCGGACGGCTCGTGCTGATGCGGGGCGATCCGGCCGTGCTGCTGCCGCGCGTCGTCAAGGAGGCCGGAATCAAGCTGGTCACCTGGAATCGCCGCTATGAGGCAGCCGAAATCGCGCTGGACCGAACACTCAAGGAGGACCTCTCCGGAAACGGAATCGATGTCCGTACCTTCAACGGCCATCTCCTGAACGAGCCCTGGCAGGTGACCACCACGACCGGGCAGCCGATGAAGGTGTTCACACCCTATTGGCGCGCAGCTCGCCATAAGGGCGAGCCGGCGGCTCCGCTTGGCGCTCCCGAACGAATCCCGGCGCTGCCCCTGCCCGTTTCGGTCAAGGCGCTGACGCTGTCCTTGGCCGATCTCGATCTGGAGCCCCGGAAGCCCGACTGGGCCGGCGGCATGCGGTCAACATGGACGCCGGGAGAAGCGGGCGCTGTGGCGCGACTCGATGAATTCATCAGCAGCGGCCTCCACGGCTATGCCGGGGATCGCGACCGGCCGGACCGGGCCGCGACATCGCGGCTCTCGCCCCATCTGCATTTCGGCGAGATCGGTCCACGGCAGGTCTGGCACGCGCTCCAACATGCCCGCGCCGCTGGCGAGGCCGCGGGATCGGAGCAGGACGCCGAGAAATTCCTGTCCGAGATCGGCTGGCGGGAATTCTCCCACCACCTGCTCTTCCACAATCCGGAACTCGCGACGCGCAACTACGATTCGCGCTTCAACGCCTTTCCCTGGCAGCCGGACGAGACGGCGTTACATCGCTGGCAGCGTGGGCAGACCGGCATCCCGCTCGTCGATGCCGGCATGCGCGAGCTCTGGACGACCGGCTGGATGCATAACCGCGTGCGGATGGTCGTCGCCTCCTTCCTGACAAAGCATCTGCTGCAGGACTGGCGGGCCGGCGAAGCCTGGTTCTGGGACACGTTGGTGGACGCCGACGCGGCCAACAACGCCGCGAGCTGGCAATGGGTCGCGGGCTCCGGCGCCGACGCCTCACCCTATTTCCGCATCTTCAACCCGGTGACGCAGGGCGAAACCCACGATCCCAAGGGCTCCTACGTCCGCCAATGGGTGCCGGAGCTGGCGGGGCTTTCCGATGGGGATATCCACCAGCCCTGGAAAGCCTCGGAAAGGGCGCTGCGCGAAGCGGGCGTCCGAATCGGCGAGACCTACCCTGCCCCGCTGGTCGACCTCGCCTTCGGGCGCCAGCGCGCGCTGGATGCCTTCGCCACGATCCGCAGCGGCTGAGCCGGTTCAGCCGCTCCGCTCGGCAAAACGGCGCATCAGCGCGAAGTAAAGCGGGTAAGGCAGGAGACGCGCGACCTTCATGATCCAGGCCAGCCGCCGCGGCACGGTGATCTCGAAGCCGCCGCGCTCGAATCCATCCGCGATTCGCTTGGCGCCATCCTCCGCCGTCAGCAGGAACGGCATCGGGAAGCGGCGGCCCTCCGTCATCGGGGTTTCGATGAAGCCGGGATTGACCAGTTGCAGGCGCAAGCCCGCCGCCTCGCAATCGAAGCGCATCGACTCGCAGAAATGGATCGCCCCCGCCTTGGCAGCGCCATAGGCGGCAGCACCCGGCAGGCCGCGATAGCCGACGAGCGAGGCATTGACCGCGATCTGCCCCTTGCCTCGCACCGCCATGCGCGGCTGCACGGCGAAGAAGCTCTTGGCGACGCCCAGCAGATTGACGGCAACCACCGCCTCGACGGTCTCGATATCGACGGCCTTGCTCTGCCCCGAGGCGATGCCGGCATTGAGGAAGGCGAGCGCGATCGGCCCATGAATGCTCTCGATCGCATCGACGACATCGCGCATCCCCTGCGCATCGGTGACGTCGCCGGCATGGGCGACGATGCGGCCGGGCAGGCCCTCGGCGCTGCGAGCCAAGCGTTCCAGCGCCTCCAGCCGCCGGGCGGTGACCGCGACGGTCCAGCCCCGGCGCGCCAGTTCGAGCGCGACCGCGGCCCCGATGCCGGAGCTGGCGCCGGTGATCCAGGCGACGCCGTCCTGCGGCTTCATGCGGGGCAAGGCCATGGCGGCTCCGGGTTGGCGGGACAGTCATCTAGGCACGGAATCGCGAAGCCGGAAGCCATGCAGCCGAAATCATCCCCGCTATCCCGCCAACGCGGTGGCACCTCGGCCGCAATCGGTGCAGTCTGCGCCGCGAAGGCGCTTGCGCGCCACCGATAGAGACACGAGACCATGCCGACCGAACTGCTTTTCCGCCAGGATGCCTATCTCAGAGAAACGCCCGCGACTGTCGAGGCCGTGAACGAGCGCGGCGGCATCATTCTCGACCGCACCAATTTCTATGCGACCGGCGGCGGCCAGCCGGGCGATGCCGGCCATCTGCGCCGCACTGACGGTAGCCTGATCGCCATCGCCACCACGATCTACGATCCCGAGGACAAGAGCCGGGTCATCCATGTCCCGGCCGAGGGGCAGGCCCTGCCCTCAGCCGGGGAGGCGGTCACCGCCGTGCTCGACTGGGAGCGGCGCTTCAAGCGCATGCGCATTCATACCGCGCTCCACCTGCTGAGCGTCGTGCTAGCTTTCCCGGTCACTGGCGGCTCGATCGGTGACGGCGACGGGCGGCTCGATTTCGACATTCCCGAGGGCGGGCTCGACAAGGCCGAGATATCCGAGAAGCTCAATGCGCTGGTCGCGCGCAATGCCGATGTCACCGAGCGCTGGATCACCGACGAGGAGCTCGACGCCAATCCGGGTCTCGTCAAGACGATGTCGGTGAAACCGCCGCGCGGCTCGGGCCGGGTCCGGCTCGTCGCCATCGGCGATATCGACCTGCAGCCCTGTGGCGGCACCCATGTCCACAACACCGCCGAGATCGGCGCGGTCGCCGTCACCGATATCGAGAAGAAGGGCAAGCAGAACCGGCGCGTCCGGATCGCGCTCGCCTGACATCGCTCAAGCTTATGCCCAAAGGATACGCCTATGTCCCGTGAAGACGTCTTCGTTTCGACCGAGTGGCTGGCCGAGCGCCTGAACGCGCCGGATATCGTCGTTGTCGATGCCTCCTGGTACCTGCCGGCGCAGAAGCGCGACGGCGCCGCCGAATATGCCGCGCGCCGCATTCCGAGCGCGGTGCATTTCGATATCGACAAGATCAAGGACACCCGCTCGTCCCTGCCCCACATGCTGCCATCGGCGCCCGAATTCGCGGCCGCGGTCGGCGCGCTCGGCATCGGCGACGGCATGCGCATCGTCGTCTATGACGGGCTTGGCTTCTTCTCGGCGCCGCGCGTGCGCTGGACCTTCAAGGTCTTCGGTGCGCGCGATGTCGTCATCCTCGATGGCGGCTTCCCGAAATGGCTCGCCGAAGGACGCCCCGTCGAGGAGGACAGCCCGCAGCCGCGCCAGCCTCGCGTCTTCACCGCCCGGCTCGACAACGGCGCCGTCGCCGATGCGGAGGATGTGGCGCGCGCCACTGCCTCGCAAGCGATCCAGGTGGTCGATGCCCGGGCAGCCGACCGCTTCCGCGGCGAAGCGCCGGAGCCGCGGCCGGGCCTGGCTTCCGGCCATATCCCCGGCTCGCTCAACCTTCCGTCTTCGCAGCTCACCACCGATGGCCGGCTGAAATCTCCGGAAGAGATCGTCGCGCTGTTCCGGGATGCCGGTTTCGATCTCGACAAGCCCTCGATCATGACCTGCGGCTCCGGCGTCTCGGCCGTGATCCTGTCGACCGCGCTCGAGACCGTCGGCAAGCCGGCCAAGGCGATCTATGACGGCTCATGGTCCGAATGGGGCATGGGCGAGCGGCCTGTCGCGACAGGCCCGGCGAAGCCGGTTTGAGCGGAGACTGCCATGGGCCACGATCATTCGCACGACCACGACCATCCCCATGATCACAGTCATGAAGGCGAGCCGCGCTGGAAGCATGACGGCGTGCGCGTCATCACCGGCGACAAGCTCGATCCGAACACGGCGCAGACGCCCGGCATGTTCCGGCAGGCCGCGATCAACCATGCCCGCGTCGGCGCCCAGAAAATCTGGGCCGGCACCGTCGCGATCGAGCCGAATGCCAAGACCGGCGTGCACCATCACGGCGAGCTCGAAAGCGTGATCTATGTGGTGAGCGGCAAGGCGCGGATGCGCTGGGGCGATCGACTGGAATTCGTCGCGGAGGCCGGTCCGGGCGACTTCATCTACGTGCCACCCTTCGTGCCGCATCAGGAGATCAACGCCGATCCCGACAATCCGCTGCAATGCGTGCTGGTGCGCTCCGACAACGAGGCGGTGGTGGTCAACATCACCGACGTCGACCCGGTCGAGAAGCCGGAAGAGGTCTATTGGGTCGACCCGATCCACAAGCACCCGCACGAGTGAGCATGGCCGCAAGGGGCGCCGCTTCTTGACTCGCCGGCGGGGCGCTGCGAGCATCGTTATATTCATTTGGATACAGCGATAAGCGCAGCGAGGAACAGCATGTTGAAGCGTCGTACCCTGCTGGGCATGGGCCTCGCCCTTGCCGTGAGTTTCGCCCCCGCCTTCCATGCCGCGCAGGCGCAGGCGCAGACGAAGGACCTCGTCATCTTCGCCGCCGCCAGCATGAAGAACGCGCTGGACGAGGCCGCCGCGAACTGGGTCAAGGAAAGCGGCAAGCCGGCGCCGAAGATCTCCTATGCCGCCAGCAACACTCTGGCGAAGCAGCTCGAGAACGGCGCGCCGGCCGACCTCTTCGTCTCGGCCGATCTCGACTGGATGGACTATGCGGCCAACAAGGGCCTGATCAAGCCGGATACCCGCGTCAGCCTGCTCGCCAACCGCATCGTGCTCGTTGCCCGCAAGGATTCGACCGCCAAGCTCGATCTCAAGCCCGGTGTCGATGTCGCGGGCGCGGTCGGGACCGGCCGCCTCGCCATGGGCAATGTCGATTCCGTCCCTGCCGGCAAATACGGCAAGGCGGCGCTGGAGAAGCTCGGCGCCTGGGACAAGGTGAAGGACAAGATCGCGCAGGCCGACAATGTCCGCGCCGCGCTGCTGCTGGTCTCGCGTGGCGAGGCCCCGTTCGGGATCGTCTACGCGACCGACGCCGCCGCCGACCCGCAGGTCAAGGTCGTCGCGACCTTCCCCGAGGATTCGCACCCGCCGATCGTCTATCCCGTTGCTGTCACCAAGGATTCGGCCAATCCCGATGCGCAGGCGTTCCTGACCTATCTGCGCAGCCCCGCCGCCAAGCCCGTCTTCGAGAAGCAGGGCTTCACGGTTCTGAACAAGGCCGCCTCTTCTTCGTGACCGACTGGCTTTCGCTTTCGCCAGAAGAATGGACGGCGGTGAGGCTCAGCCTCATCGTCGCGACCACCGCCATGCTCGCGAGCCTCCCGCTGGGGCTTGGCGTCGGCTTGCTGCTGGCGCGTGGGCGCTTCTGGGGCAAGTCCCTGCTCGACGCCATCGTCCATATGCCGCTGATCCTGCCGCCTGTCGTGACGGGCTATCTCCTGCTCGTCGGCTTCGGCCGGCGCGGGCCGATCGGGCAGTTTCTCTATGATTGGTTCGGGATCGTGCTGTCCTTCCGCTGGACGGGCGCGGCGCTCGCCTGTGCGGTGATGGGCTTTCCCTTGATGGTCCGGGCGATCCGGCTCTCGATCGAGGCGGTCGACCGCAAGCTCGAATCCGCCGCCGGCACGCTGGGCGCGAGCCCGCTCTGGGTCTTCCTCGTGGTCACGCTGCCCTTGTGCCTGCCCGGCATCATCGCCGGCATGATCCTGTGCTTCGCCAAGGCGATGGGCGAGTTCGGCGCGACGATCACTTTCGTCTCCAACATCCCCGGCGAGACGCAGACGCTGCCCTCCGCGATCTACACCTTCACGCAGGTGCCCGGCGGCGATGCCGGCGCGATGCGCCTGACGCTGATCTCGATCGTGATCTCCGTCGCGGCGCTCTTCCTCTCGGAAGTGATGGCGCGCATCGTCGGCCGCCGGATCGCCGTCGAATGAACCCGGTTCTCGACATCGCCATCCGTCACAGGCTCGGCGACTTCACGCTCGATGCCTCCTTCGCCTCCGACGGGCGCCTGACGGCGCTGTTCGGCAGCTCGGGCTCGGGCAAGACCTCGCTGGTCAATGTCATCGGCGGGCTGATCCGCCCCGATTCCGGCCATGTCCGCGTCGATGGCGAGACGCTGGTCGATACGGAGCGCGGCATCTTCCTGCCGAAGCATCGCCGTCGGATCGGCTATGTCTTCCAGGAGGCGCGGCTCTTTCCGCATCTCACCGTGCGGCAGAACCTGCTGTTCGGGCACTGGTTCGTGCCGCGTGCCCAGCGCAAGCCGGCCGAGCTCGACAAGGTGCTGGAGCTGCTCGGCATCGGCCATCTGCTGCGCCGTCGCCCCGGCGCGCTCTCCGGCGGTGAGAAGCAGCGCGTCGCCATCGGCCGCGCCCTGCTGGCGCAGCCGCGCCTGCTGCTGATGGACGAGCCGCTGGCAGCGCTCGACGAAGCCCGGAAGGCCGAGATCCTGCCGCATATCGAGCGCCTGCGCGACGAGGCCGGCATTCCCATCGTCTATGTCTCGCATGCGCTGGCGGAGGTTGCGCGCCTCGCCACCACCGTCGCCATGATCGAGAACGGGCGCGTCGCCGCTTGCGGCCCGACCGCGGACATCCTGTCCCGCCCCGATCTCGCCGCCCGGCCGGGTGCGCCGGAGGCGAGCACGCTGCTCTCCGCCGAGGTCGCAGGCTTCGAGGAGGCCTTCGGATTGGCGCGACTGACGACTCCGGCCGGACCGTTGACGATCGCCCGCGGCGCGCTGCGACAAGGCCAGAGGATCAAGATCCGCATCCTCGCAAGCGACGTCATGCTCAGCCTCGGCCAGCCGGCCGAGATCAGCGCGCTCAACATGTTGCCCGGAACGGTCGCCGAGATCGGCGAACGCAGCGGCGCCGGCGGCAGCACCGTGCATCTGCTCGTCGCGTGCAGTGAGGCGAAGCTGGCTGCGCGCTTGACGGCGAAATCCGTCGCCCTGCTCGGATTGGCGCCCGGCAAGCCGGTGCATGCGGTGATCAAGAGTGTCTCGGTCGAGATGCCTTGAACCAGACTCCCCGCCGTAACCACGCCGTCATTCTCGGGCGAAGCGAAGCGCAGACCCGAGAATCCCAGGCAGGGTGAGGTTAAACGAGCCTCCTTCGGCATGAGATGCTCGGGTCAAGCCCGAGCATGACGGCCAAGCCGGCGATTGGGGATTTCGAAATGCCGCCAGGCCCTTGACCTTCCCATGATGGGAAGCCCTATATCGCCTGTCATCACCATGAAGGAGACGGCGATGACGGTCATCGACAGAAGCGGGAACGAGCTCGAAACCCTCGATCTGGGTGTCGAGGGCATGACCTGCGCGAGCTGCGTCGCCCATGTCGAGCGCGCCATCAAGGCGGTTCCGGGCGTCGATGCGGTCTCGGTCAATCTCGCGACCGAACGAGCGCGTGTCAGCTTCGCCAAGGGCGGCACCGACCTCAAGCAGATCGCGGCGGCGGTACGCCAGAGCGGCTACACCCCGGTCGAGACCACGATCGAATTGTCGGTCTCGGGGATGACCTGCGCCTCCTGCGTCGGGCATGTCGAGAAGGCCCTGCGCGCCGTTCCGGGCGTCACCGAGGCGACCGTCAACCTCGCGACCGAGCGCGCCAGCGTGAAGACGCTCGTCGGCAGCGACATCGTCCCTGCCCTGATCAAGGCCGTGGCCGGCGCCGGCTATGAGGCGAGCCCGGTCGTCGCGGCCGATGGCGACGCCACCGCGCGGCAGCAGGCCGCCAAGGACGAGGAGCAGGGCAAGCTGCTGCGCTCGGTCATCCTCGCCGGCCTGCTGACGCTGCCGCTGCTTGTCGTCGAGATGGGCAGCCACATGGTCCCCGCCTTGCACCACTGGTTCGCCGGCACCTTCGGCGAGGGAAACGTGCGCGTCTTCTCCTTCGCGCTGGCGACCATCGTCCAGTTCGGGCCGGGGCTCGTCTTCCTGCGCAAGGGCGTGCCCGCGCTGCTGCGGCTGGCCCCAGACATGAACTCGCTGGTCATGCTCGGCACAGGCGCGGCCTATCTCTATTCGAGTGTCGCGACCTTCCTGCCGGACCTGATGCCGGCCGGCACGGACGGCACCTATTTCGAGTCCGGCGCGGTGATCGTTACGCTGATCCTGCTCGGGCGCTGGTTCGAGACCCGCGCCAAGGGCCGGACCGGCGCCGCCATCCGCAGCCTGATCGCGCTCCAGCCCAAGACCGCCCGCGTGCTGCGTGACGGCGCCGAGAGCGATGTTGCCGTCGACAGCGTCCGCCCCGGCGATATCGTCATCCTCAGGCCGGGCGAGCGTGTCCCGGTCGATGGCGAGGTCACCGACGGCAGCTCCTTCGTCGATGAATCGATGATCACCGGTGAGCCCGCTCCTGTCCGCAAGGAGGCCGGCAGCACCGTCACCGGCGGCACCGTCAACGGCTCCGGCGCGCTGCGCTTCACCGCCCGGAAGGTCGGCTCCGACACGTTGCTCGCCCAGATCGTGCGGACCGTGCAGGCCGCGCAAGGCGCTAAGCTGCCGATCCAGGCGCTGGTCGACCGCGTCACGCTCTGGTTCGTGCCGGTCGTGATCGTGCTGGCCCTGGTGACCTTCGCGGTCTGGCTGACATTCGGTCCGAGCCCGGCCCTGTCGCATGCGCTGGTCAATGCCGTCGCGCTGCTGATCATCGCCTGCCCCTGCGCCATGGGTTTGGCGACGCCGACCTCGATCATGGTCGGCACTGGCCGGGGCGCCGAGCTCGGCATCCTGTTCCGTCAGGGCGATGCCTTGCAGGCCTTGAAGGACGTCCAGATCGTCGCGCTCGACAAGACGGGCACGCTGACCAAGGGCAAGCCAGAGCTGACCGATATCGAGCCGGCGAACGGCTTCGCGACCGATGATGTGCTGCGCCTCGTCGGCTCGGCCGAGAACCTCTCGGAGCATCCGCTGGCGCAGGCGCTGGTCGTAGCGGCCAAGGCGCGCGGGCTTGTCCTTGCCGAGCCGGCCGACTTCGCCAGCGATCCGGGCCGCGGCGTCACCGCGACGGTCGAGGGCCGCAAGGTCGCGATCGGCGGCCACCGCCTGATGGACGAGGCGAAGCTCGACATCGCGCCCTTCGCCGCCCGCGCCAAGGCGCTGGCCGAGGCCGGCAAGACCCCGCTCTATGCCGCGATCGACGGCCGGATCGCCGCAATCATCGCCGTCGCCGACGCGGTGAAGGAGACCACGCCTGCGGCCATCGCCGCCCTGCACAAGCTCGGCCTCAAGGTCGCGATGGTGACCGGCGACGACCGGCACACGGCGGAAGCGGTGGCGCGCGGCCTCGGCATCGACGAGGTCTGGGCCGAGGTGCTGCCGACCGACAAGGCCGAGGTGGTGAAGCGCCTGCAGAACCGCGGCTCCAAGGTCGCCTTCGTCGGCGACGGCATCAACGACGCCCCTGCCCTCGCTCAGGCCGATGTCGGCATCGCCATCGGCACAGGCACGGATATCGCGATCGAAAGCGCCGATGTCGTGCTGATGTCCGGCGACGTGATGGGCGTGCCGCGCGCCATCGCCCTGTCGCAGGCGGTCATCGCCAATATCCGCCAGAATCTCGCCTGGGCTTTCGGCTACAATGCCCTGCTGATCCCGGTTGCGGCCGGCGTGCTCTATCCGGCCTTCGGCATCCTGCTCTCGCCGGTCTTCGCCGGGCTCGCCATGGCGCTGTCGAGCGTCAGCGTCGTCAGCAATGCGCTCAGGTTGAAGCGCTTCAAGGTGGAGGCCTGAGATGAATATTGGCGAAGCCGCAACCCGCTCCGGCGTCAGCGCCAAGATGATCCGCTATTACGAGAGCATCGGCCTGATCACCGCGCCGGCCCGCACGGCCGCGCAATACCGGGTCTATGCCGCCGACGACGTGCATACGCTGCGCTTCGTGCGCCGCTCGCGCGATCTCGGCTTCTCGCTGGAGGAAACCCGCGAACTGCTCGCACTCTGGCGCGACAAGAGCCGCGCCAGCGCCGATGTGAAGAACCTCGCCATGGCGCATGTCCGCGAGCTCGAGGAAAAGGCGGCCGAACTCAAGGCCATGGCCGATACGCTCAGACATCTGGCGACGCATTGCCATGGCGACCATCGGCCGGATTGCCCGATCCTGGCCGACTTCGCCGCCACGCCTTCTATGCAGGCCAAGGCCTGAGACGCTGCTCCGCCATGCACTGAATGTCTGGACGGGGCGGTGCGAGATTGCTCATATGCCACGGCCCACCAGAGGCGGGTCCGGCCCGGCTGCATCGGCCCCGTCGGGGAATCCGCCTCTCAACGAAAGACGGGGAACGCCCAGCGTTCTCCAGGCGGAACGACAATGGACAATCGAAACGATCTCTGGCGGCATGTCGATGCGAACAAGGAGCGCCTGATCGCGCTCTCCGACCGGGTCTGGGGCATGCCGGAGGTGTGCTACACCGAGAAGCGCTCCGTCGCCGAGCATATCGCCGAGCTGAAGCATCAGGGCTTCAAGATCACCGAGAACGTCGCCGATATCCCGACAGCCGTGATCGGCGAGGCCGGCGAAGGCGGCCCGGTCATCGCCTTCCTCGGCGAGTACGACGCCCTGCCCGGCCTGTCGCAGGAGGCCGGCGCTTCCGAGCACAAGGAGATCGAGGCGAACGGCCACGGCCATGGCTGCGGCCATAACCTGCTCGGCTCGGCCGCGATGCTCGCCGCCGTGGCGATGAAGGAATGGCTCGCCGAGAACAAGATTCCCGGCCGCGTGCGCTACTATGGCTGCCCGGCGGAGGAAGGCGGCGCCGCCAAGGCCTTCATGGTCCGCGCCGGCGCCTTCGACGACGCCGATGTCGCGATCTCGTGGCACCCGTCGAGCTTCTGGGAGGTTGCTCCGGCCCTGGCGCTGGCCAATACCCGCGCCGATTTCGTCTTCACCGGCCGCGCCTCGCATGCCGCCGCTGCGCCGCATCTCGGCCGCTCGGCGCTCGATGCGGTCGAGCTGATGAATGTCGGCGTCAACTACATGCGCGAGCACATGCCCTCCGACGCCCGCGTCCATTACGCGCTGCTCGACACCGGCGGCATCGCGCCGAACGTCGTTCAGGCCCATGCCCGCGTCCGTTATTCCATCCGTGCGCGTGACCTGCGCGGCATGCTGGAGCTCGTCCAGCGCGTGAAGAAGATCGCCGAAGGCGCCGCGCTGATGACGGAAACCAAGATGGAGATGCGCATCGTCAGCGCCGTTTCCGATCTCGTCGCCAACACGCCGCTCGAAGAGGCCATGCACAAGGTGATGGGCGAGCTCGGCGCGCCGCATTTCGACGATGCCGACAAGGCCTATGCCGAGAAGATCCGCGCGACGCTCTCCCCGCAGGAGATCGCCTCGATCTGGCGCACTATCGGCATGCCCGATACCGGCGTCCCGCTCGCCGACTTCCTCGTGCCGCGCGATGCCAAGCGCAACCCGGCGATCGGCTCGACCGATATCGGCGACGTGAGCTGGGCGGTGCCGACCGTACAGGCCCATGCGCCGACGGTCGCGATGGGCACGCCGTTCCATACCTGGCAGGTGGTCGCGCAGGGCAAGTCCCCCGCCGCGCACAAGGCGATGGTCCATGTCGCCAAGGCGATGGCCGCGACCGGCGCCGCCGTGCTGAGCGATCCGGCCCTGATGGCGGCCGCCAAGGCCGACCACAAGGCCCGCCTCGGCAAGGAGGGCTACACCTCGCCGCTGCCGCCTGAAGTGAAGCCGCCGCTGACGATGTCGCTGGGCTGATCGGTCTCGTTTGCCGTCATTCTCGGGCGCCGCGCAGCGGTGACCCGAGAATCTCGCGACGATGGAGGCACCCCTCCTTCCTGAGATGCTCGGGTCAAGCCCGAGCATGACGGCAGTGGCTGCGTTGCTTTGCCGATTGAACGAATACATATGATCCGGGAGAATGCGCCCCTGCCGTAAGCCGGCAGAATCGCCACCGGAGCCAGCATGGATCGCGCAGAGGAAACGGAGGACGGGCTCGGCCGGCATCACCGCTCGGCCAGCGGCCAGGCCGATTCCACTGTTCCCGAGCCGGTCGACCTCGCCGGCTATGTGCTGGACGAGCAGTTCGGCTTCCTGCTGCGGCAGATGCAGCAGCGCTATGTCGCGATGTTCATGGAGATGATGGGCGCGGACGGGCCGACGCCGCCGCAATTCGCGGTGCTGTGCCGGCTCGCCGTCGACGGGCGGATTTCCCAGAATCAGCTCGGCCGCATGACGGCGATGGACCCCGCGACCATCCGGGGCGTGGTGACGCGGCTGGCCGAGCGCGGGCTGGTCGAGCGCCTGCACGATCCCGACGACAAGCGCCGCGTGCTGGTGCAGCTCGGCCAGCGCGGCCGCGAATTGCTCCCGGACTATGTCGAGCGCGCCAAGGCGATCACCGTCGCCGCGCTGGAACCGATGGCGGAGCATGAGGTCGAACCGCTGCTCGACGTGATGCGGCGCCTGCTTTCGGGCTTCAGACCGCCAGATACTGGCTCCGCGCCGCCTCGTCGGCCTTGAGCGCAGCCATCGTATCGTCGAAGCGGATCAGCCCCTTCTCGATGATGACGGCGCGGTCGGCGATGCTGCCGGCGAAATGCAGGTTCTGCTCGGAGAGCAGCACCGACAGCCCCTCGCCCTTCAGCACGCGAATGGTCTGCGCCATCGCCTCGACGATCACGGGCGCGAGCCCTTCCGACGGCTCGTCGAGCAGGAGCAGGCGCGGATTGCCCATCAGCGTGCGGGCGATGGTCAGCATCTGCTGCTCGCCGCCGGACATGGCGCCGCCCGGCCGGTCGCGCATGCGGCCGAGATTGGGGAAGAGATCGAAGAGCCGTTCCGGCATCCAGTGCGGTGCGCCATCGCGAGGCGGCTGGCGGCCGACTTCGAGGTTCTCCATCACCGTCAGTTCCGAGAAGACGCGCCGGTCCTCCGGCACATAGCCGATGCCGAGACGGGCGATCTGGAAAGGTTCGCGGCCGGCGATCTCCTTGCCCTCGAAGCGGATCGAACCCTGCGGCTCAGGCACCAGCCCCATCACCGTCTTCATCGTCGTCGACTTGCCGGCGCCGTTGCGGCCCATCAACGCGACGACCTCGCCGCTGCCGACCGAAAAGCCGACGCCGTGCAGGATCTTGGCGCGGCCATACCAGGCCTCGACGCCGGCGAGTTCGAGGAGCGCCGTCATCAATGCCCTCCCGAGGTGGCGCCGGAGCCGAGATAGACCGCGCGGACCTCCGGGTCGTTGCGGACCTCCGCACTGGTTCCCGACGCGATCAGGCGGCCGCGGTCGAGCACCAGCACACGGTCTGCATGGGCGAAGACGACATCCATGTCATGCTCGGTGAAGAGCACGGCGATACCGCGCTGCCGGGCGATGCGAGCGGTCAACGCCATCAGGGCGATGCGCTCCTGCGGCGCCATGCCGGCGGTGGGCTCGTCCATCAGCAGGAGCTTCGGCTCGTTGGCGAGCGCGACCGCGAGCTCGACGCGCTTGAGATCGCCATAGGCGAGCACGCCGCAGGCACGCTCCGCTTGGCTGGCCATGCCGACCTGATCGAGCAGCGCATTCGCCGGCTCGAGCCGGCGCTGGTCGGCGCGACCGAACAGGCGCCAGGTCTTCCCCGCATGCGAGATCAGCGCCATCTGGACGTTTTCGCGCACGGTCATCGAGGCGAAGGTCGCGGTGATCTGGAAGGTGCGGCCGACGCCGAGCCGCCAGATTTTGCGTGGTTCGAGCCCGGTAATCGGCTTCCCCGCCAGCAGCACCTCGCCACGGTCGGGCTTGAGCTGGCCGTTCAGCATGTTGAAGCAGGTCGTCTTGCCGGCACCGTTCGGGCCGATCAGCGCGACCAGCCGTCCGGCTTCGACCGAGAAGGAGACGCCGTCGACTGCCTTCACGCCGCCGAAGGATCTGGCGAGGTCGCGGGCTTCCAGCACGGGGGGCGTGGGCGCGGTCATGCTGCCGCCGTCGCTTGCGCGGCGCTCTCGCGACGGGCGCGCCAGTAAAGCCATGTGCCGACGAGGCCGCGCGGGAACAGCACGACCAGGAGCACGATCGAGAGGCCCAGCGCGAAGCGCCAATAGGCCGTCAGCTTCGCGAGCTGTTCGTTCAGCCCCATATAAGCGAAGGCACCGACGACCGGCCCCGCAACCGTCTGCACGCCGCCGAGCAGCACCATTAGAAGCGCATCGACCGAGCGCGGGATCGCCATATAGGTCGGGAAGACCGAGCCCTTCGAGAAAGCGAAGAGCCCGCCGGCAATGCCGGCCGCGATCGCCGCGATGACGAAAGCCGCCCATTGCAGGCGTCCGACATCGAGCCCGATCGCCTCGGCCCGCAAGGGGTTGTCGCGGCCGGCGCGCAGGGCATAGCCGAAGGGCGCGAAGATGATCACGCGCAGCGCCACGATGACCAGCGCGGCGATGGTAAGCGCGAGGTAGTAGAAAGCGATCTTGGGCACCGCCCAAGCCGAGGGCCAGACGCCGAGAATGCCGTTGTCGCCACCAGTGAGATCGACCCATTGGAAGGCGGTCGCCCAGGCGATCTGGGCGAAGGCCAGCGTCAGCATGGCCAGATAGACGCCTGACAGGCGCACGCAGAACCAGCCGAAGATCGCGCCCGCGATACCGGCCATCAATGGCGCCAGCATCAGCGCCTCCTCCATCGGGCTGCCCAGCCATTTCACTGCCAGTGCCGCGCCATAGGCGCCGAGCCCGAAATAGGCGGCGTGGCCGAAGGAGGTGATGCCGCCCGGCCCCATCAGCAGGTGCAGCGAGGCGGCGAAGATCGCGAAAATCACGAGATCGGTCAGGGTCAGGACGAGGTGATCCGGCACGACGAGCGGCGCGAGCACCAGCAAGGCGAGCGCCAGGGCTCCGAACAGCTTGGCCGCGCCATCGGCCGGGCGCAGCAGGAAGAGCTGGCCGGCATGGCCGCGCGGCTCGACGCCGGCCTTGCCGAGCAGGCCATGCGGCCGGACGATCAGCACCGCCGCCATCACCAGGAAGACGAGGACCAATGTGATCTTGGGCAGGATCAGGATGCCGAAGGCGTGGAGCACGCCGATCAGCACGGCGGCGAGATAGGCCCCCGTCACGCTACCGAGCCCGCCGACCACCACGACCACGAAGGCCTCGGCGATCATCGACAGGTCCATGTGGAGATTGATTGCCTCGCGCGGGAGCTGGAGCGCGCCGCCGAGCCCCGCGAGCGCCGCGCCGAAGGCGAAGACCGAGGTGAAGAGCAGGCGTTGGTTGACGCCGAGCGCACTGACCATCTCGCGATCTTCAGTCGCCGCCCGGATCAGCACGCCCCAGCGCGTCCGGTGGAACAGCAGCCAGATCAGGCCGAGCACGAGCGGCCCGACCGCGATCAGGAAGAGCTCGTAGCTCGGGAAACGGTTGTCGAACAGGATGACGAAGCTGCGGAAGCCCGGCGCGCGCGGGCCGAGCTTGTCCTCCGGCCCCCAGGTCGCGAGCGCGAAATCCTGCAGCATCAGCACGACACCGAAGGTCGCAAGCAACTGGAACAGCTCCGGCGCCTGATAGATCCGCCGGAGGATCAGGACCTCGACCAGCACGCCGGCGAGGCCGGTGAGCAGGGCGGCAAGGATGACACCGACCCAGAAGCCGAGCGGATCGGCCGGGCCGAGCCATGTCACCAGGGTGAAGGCCAGATAGCCGCCCAGCATGTAGAGCGAGCCATGGGCGAAGTTCACGATGCGCGTGACGCCGAAGATGATCGACAGCCCGCACGCCACCAGGAACAGTGACGACGCCGAGGCCAGGCCGTTCAGGGTCTGGGTGAGGACGAGATCAAGCATGTCGTCTCGGGCGCAACGCTACGACCCTTGGGCGGTAGCGCCGCGCTCCATCTCAGGCAAGATCAGACGGCGGGGCGTAGCTTGCGAACCTCGTCATCACTCGGCAGGTACTTGGCGCCGTCGCGATAGCTCCAGTCGACCATCACGCCCTTGCCGTTCTTCTGCGCGCTCCTGCCGACATAGGCCCCGAGCGTCGATTGGTGGTCGATCTTGCGGAACTCGATCGGGCCGAAGGCCGAACCCAACTTCAGCCCCTCGAAGGCATCGACCAGCTTCTCGTTGTCGGTGGAGGCGGCCTTCGCCAGCGCCGCGGCGATGGCCTGCACCGTCTCGTAGCCGACGACCGAGCCCAGGCGCGGATAGTCGTTGTACTTCGCCTTGTAGGCGTCGCGGAACTTGACGTGTTCCGGCGTCTGCAAATCGGCATGCGGATAGCCGGTGATGATCCAGCCTTCCGGCGTCTCGGCGCCAAGCGTGTCGAGATATTCCGGCTCCCCGGTCAGCATCGAGACGACCTGGCGCCCCTCGAACAGGCCGCGCGTATTGCCGGCGCGGACGAAATTGGCGAGGTCGGCCGCGAAGGTGACGTTGAAGATCGCCTCGGGCTTGGCCGCCTCCAGCGCCTGGACGGTCGCGCCGGCATCGATGCGGCCGAGCGCCGGGAACTGCTCGGCGACGAAAGTCACGTCGGGGCGCGCCTTCAGCAGCAGTTCCTTGAACCACTTCACTGCCGACTGGCCGTATTCGTAGTTCGGCGCGACGATCGCCCATTTCTTGGCCGGAAGCTTGGCGGCTTCCTCCACCAGCATCGCGGCCTGCATGTAGGTCGAGGGCCGCAGGCGGAAAGTGTAGCGGTTGCCCTTCGACCAGACGAGAGCATCGGCCAGCGGCTCGGAGGCGACATAGAGCCGCTTGTTCTGGTTGGCGTAGTCGGCGAGCGCGAGGCCGACATTGGAGAGGAAGCCGCCGGCGATGATGTCGACCTTCTCGGCCGTGGCGAGATCGGCGGCATGGCGCACCGCATCCTCGGGCTTGCCGGCATCGTCGCGGAAAACGGTCTCGAGCTTGCGGCCGAGCACGCCGCCGGCCGCGTTGATCTGCTCCTGCGCCAGTTCCCAGGCCTGCCGATAGGGTTTCAGGAAAGCGGGCTGGGCGGTATAGGAGTTGATCTCGCCGATGCGGATCGGCCCGGCGCCCTGGGCGCGCGCCAGCTGGGGAACGCCGAGGGCAAGCGTGCCCGCGACGAAGCTGCGACGATCGATCTGCATGAGGGGTAAGTCCTTCGCCTCGCTGCGGCTGCAATCCGCGCCGATACCGCTCGCGCCGGGTCGGGCGGAGCGGAATTCATTTGCATGCATATGAATGAATAGATCGCCTCGCTTGTCAATCTGCCTTTCTTGCAATGCAGCAGATGAGCAGGCGACCGGCAGCAATTCGCTCGGACGCGTGTGAAAATCTGGAAACCCTTTGATTTAAAACAGGAAATTGGCCGCCCAAAAATAAGTCAGCGATGCTGCCCTTTTAACCTTGCAGGCACGCTCCTGGCTTCCTATTTTCAGTGCACCGCAGCAGAGATGTTGCGTCGCCCTCCTTGGGCGTTTCCTCCCTAGACTTGGGCTGCGCTTCCCGCGCGGCCCTTTTTTCTTCTGGCGTTCCGCGCACCTACCAGCGCCGGCCGTAGCCCCAACCATAGCCATAGCCCCAGGGGCCGCCGAAGGAAGCGTCGAAACGGTCGAAGCGGCGACGGCGCTCGTCGGCGCGATCGAGATCGAGCTGCATCAGGCAGTTCGAGAAGGCCTCGCCCGGCGCGCGGAAGCCGTAGGAGCGGCAACGCTGCTCGTCCATGGCGCGGTAATCGGCCTCGGTGGTGACGCAGCCGCTCAACGCGAGAGCCAGCATCCCGCCGGCGGCAAGCCTGATGATCGTCATCGCGCTTCTCCTCTCGCTTGTCTCCCCGTCCTACGCATGGACGGTCTTGCAGTTCCCGCGCTCAGTCTAGCGCGAGAACTTAATCGGCACAGTCAGCGAGATCGCGCCGCCCAAGCCCTCGGGCGGAGCCGGAACCGGATTGGCCCGGCGGATCATGGAGACCGCCTCCTCATCCAGCGCGGCATCGCCAGAGCCGCGCACGAGCCGGGCCGAGAGCACGCGGCCGCCCCGGTCGATGCTGAACGCGACCTGGACCGTACCCGGGCTAGCGTTGCCGGGGAAGCGCTTGAAGCGGTTGAGATGCGCCATCAGCGTCCCGCGCCAGCTTGCGGTCGCGGCCGGAGACGGCGGCGAGGCCCCGGAATTCGGGGCTGCGGCACGCGGAGCCGCCTGCGCCTGAGCCACCGGCGCCGAGGTCTGCTCGGCTTTCGGCTTGTCGGGCCGGATCGGCTTCTTCTTCTCGACGATCTTGGGTTTCGGCTTGGGCTTTGGCTTCTCCTGCGGCGGCGGCTTCGGCTGTTCCTTTGGTGGCGGCGTCAGGATCGCCGCGGCGTCCGGCAGCGGCGGCAATTCCGGGATCTTGATCTCGGGCTCGGGGATCGCGACGGGCTCCGGTTCCGGCGGAGGCGGCTCAACCTCCTTGGGCTGCTCGACCGGCTCGGGCGGCGGCGGCTCGGGCTCAGGCTGTGCCTCGGCCATTTCCGGACCGGGCGCGACCTCCTGTGGAGGCGCTTCCGGCGCGACGGCGAGCGGCGCGAGCTCGATCATCACGGCGGCGGGGGGCGATCCCATCGCCGCCTCGGCGCGCTGCCAGTTGGCGATGACCCAGCCGGCAGTGCCATGGGCGCTCGCGACGACCAGAGCCGCAAGGCTCCAGCGCAAAGCGGTCGGCGCGAAACGGGTGAGCGAGGGGCGTTCAAGGCTCATGGCTTCGGTCCCGCAGCAGCACCCTGCCCGGTATCCTCCAGACCGACCAGCGCGATCTTGAGATAGCCGGCATTGCGCAGCAGGTTCATCACGTTCATCAGCTCGCTATAGGCGACGCTGCCATCGGCCCGCAGGAACACGCGCTGCTCGCGGTCGCGATTCGTCTTCTGGTCGAGCGCCGCCTGCAGCGCCTCACGCGGCACGGGATCATTGCCGAGCGCGAGCGAGAGATCTCCCTTCACGGTCAGGAACATCGGCGTGTCAGGTCGGGGCTGCGGCTGCGCGTTCGAGACCGGCAGGTCGACCGCGACATCGACGGTCGAGAGCGGCGCGGCGACCATGAAGATGATCAGCAGGACGAGGATGACGTCGATGAACGGCGTGACGTTGATGTCGCTGACCTCGCCGAGATCGCCGTCCTGCGGGTCCTTGAGGGAGACGCCCATGATTCACTCCGCCGGGACGAGCGGTGCGGACGCCACCGCAGCCGCCGAGGCTGAGGATGCCGAGGCCGCACGCGGGGCCGGCGCGACGGCGCGCTGGCGGCGCTCCAGATCGCGCGAGAGATGGCGCAGGATCTCGCCCGAGGCATCGGAAAGCGTGGCGCGGTAGCCTGTGATCGCGCGGGCGAAGACGTTGTAGATGATGACGGCGGGAATGGCTGCGACGAGGCCGATCGCGGTCGCCAGCAGCGCCTCGGCGATGCCCGGCGCGACGACGGCGAGATTGGTCGTCTTGGCCTGGCTGATGCCGATGAAGGAATTCATGATGCCCCAGACCGTGCCGAACAGGCCGACGAAGGGCGCGGTCGAGCCGATCGTGGCGAGCAGGCCCGTGCCGCGCGCCATCGAGCGGCCGGCGCGCGCCTCGATCCGCGAGAGCGCGATGGCGACGCGCTCCTTGATGCCGTCCTCGCCGAGATCGGCGGAACGACGGGTTTCGGACAGGGCGGCGTTCAGCAACTGACCGACAGCGCCGCGCAGCTTGCCGCTCTTGCCTGCTGCCGCGCTGGCGGCCTCTGTCAGGTTCTCGGCCGCCTCGATGCGGCGGAGCGCCCGGCCGGCGGAGCGCTTGGCCGTCGCGAGCTCCATCGCCTTGGCGAGCCAGATCGTCCAGGTCACCAGCGAGGCGAAGGCGAGCCCGAGCATGACGCCCTTCACGACGATGTCGGCGGCCATGAACATGCCCCAGGGCGATAGGTCATGCGGCAGGGTCGCCGTCATCGCCGGAGCCGCCGGATTGCCGAGGGTCAGGGGCGGATGAGCGGTGCTCGGCGGATTGATGCCAAGCTGAGGCAAGGCCGGCGGAAGCGGATTGGTTGGCGTCGTCGGCTGGGCCTGAAGCGCGGGCGGGGCCGTCTCGATCGGCGCCTGGGGAGCGGGCTGCACCGGCGCCTGCGCCTGCGCCACGACGACGGACAGGCTCAGCGCAACGAGAGCCAGACGGAACGCACGCATCATCACAAATCCAGCCTTCTCCGGAGGAGCGCGGCCCGGGCTTTTCCGGTTCCGCAGCCTTGTCGCCGGGCACCGAGGCACCGGCAGCTTCCTCATTGGAATCATTACAAAAAAAGACTTGCAGCGGTGTTGCTGCATATGCGATACGCCTGTTCGAATCGGGCGGGCATGTCAAGAAAAAGCGGCTCGCCGGCCACGAGCCTGGACCGGCCCGAGCCACGACAATTCAGGCCAGCCCGCGCTTCCGGACAACCCTCACATATCCGCTATTCGATGGATGCAAGGCGGCGCCGGAGCGAACGCTCCTTAGCCCGTCAACCGCGCTCGGGCCGATCGATCTCGGCTTGCAGCGCTGCGAGATGGGCGGCTGCGGCTTCGGCAGCCGCCTGCTCGACCGCGCGGAATCGCAGGATCAGGGCTTCGCCCAGCGCGGTCAATTGCGCGCCGCCGCCGTTGCGCCCGCCGACCTGACGCTCGACCACCGGCTTGCCGAAGAGCGCGTTCAGTTCCTCGACCAGCTCCCAGGCGCGCCGGTAGGACATCTCCATCGCCCGGCCGGCTGCCGAGATCGAGCCATGCGTCGCGATATTCTCGAGCAGCGCGATCTTGCCGGGGCCGATCCTGCCCTCGGGATCGAGTTGGATCCTGAGACTTAACGAGGCCACCGCCGCCTCAGGAGGCTTTGGCCAAGGCCGTCTCGACGCCCTCGCCGCAGGCAGCGAGCCAGATCGCCGCGATGCGCTCGATCCCGGCTTGATCCTCGGCGTCGAAACGCGCCGGCGACGGGCTGTCGAGATCGATCACGCCGATGACGCCGTCGCGGCCGACAAGCGGCACGACCAGTTCGGAGCGCGAGGCCGCATCGCAGGCGATATGGCCGGGAAAGGCATGGACATCCTCGACCAGCATCGAGCGCGCTTGCGCCACGGCCGCGCCGCAGACGCCCTTGCCGACGGGAATGCGGACGCAGGCCGGCTTGCCCTGGAACGGGCCGAGCACCAGCTCGCCTGATCGCATGATGTAGAAACCGGCCCAGTTCAGGTCCGGCATCATCTGGAACAACAGGGCGGAGGTGTTGGCTGCATTGGCGACGGGATCGCTCTCGCCAGCCAGCAGAGCTTCAAGCTGCCCGGCAAGTTCGCGGTAGAAGTCCGGCTTGCTGCCGCTGTCGATGCTGCGTGCCTCGAACATGATCCTGACGCCTCGCTTGCATGCGCTCTCGAAATCCAGCGCCGGTTCCTACCACCATCGACCCGGCCACGCCATCGAAGAGGCTCCCCCCTTCCCCGCGCCATGCGGATCGTGGCAATCCTCACCCGCGTCAGCCCAAGGGGAATCGGCCTTGAACGAGGATGCCCGGCAAATCCGCATCGCAGCCGCCTTGCTGACCGACGCGCGCGGGCGCCTGCTGCTCGTCCGCAAATCCGGCACCGCATGGTTCATGCAGCCGGGCGGCAAAATCGAACGCGGCGAGGAGCCCTTCGCCGCTCTCGCCCGCGAACTGCGGGAAGAGCTGGGTCTGGCCGTTGCCCCGGACGCCGCGCGCCATTGCGGTCGCTTCTCGGCCCCGGCGGCCAACGAACCGGGCTTCACCGTCGAGGCCGAGCTCTACGCCCTGTCTCTCGACGGCGAGGCCCGGCCGGCAGCGGAGATCGCCGAGATCGCCTGGCTCGAACCCGACGCGACCGCCACGCTTCCCCTCGCCCCGCTGACACGGGACCACGCCCTGCCGCTCTGGCGGTCCATGCTGACGGAGACATCCCGATGAACGAGGTGATTTCGAGCCCGCGCCGGGCCGATGGCAGCGCCGGCGATGCCGATTACGGCCGCATCGGCCAGGGCTATGCCTCGTATCGCCAGCCGGAACCCGCCATCGCCGCGCTGATCGAGGCGGCACTCGGCCCGGCCCGGCGGGTGCTCAATGTCGGCGCCGGCGCCGGCTCCTACGAGCCGCGCGGCCGGGACATGGTTGCTGTCGAGCCCTCCGCCTCGATGCGGGCGCAGCGCCCGGCCGACATCGTCGCGGCGATCGACGCCACGGCGGAGGCCCTGCCCTTTCCCGACGGGTATTTCGACGCGAGCATGGCGACCTTCACCGTGCATCAATGGCAGAATCTCGATGCCGGCCTGCGCGAGATGCGCCGGGTGACGCGCGGGCCGGTCGTGATCCTGTCCTGCGATCCCGATATGGTGCAGGCCTTCTGGCTCAATGATTACGCACCGGAGGTGCTGGCGACCGAGGCACGGCGCTATCCGTCGCTCGGCCATATCGGCACTGTGCTCGGCGGCGATGTCGAGATCACCGCGGTTCCGATCCCGCTCGACTGTCGCGACGGCTTCAACGAGGCCTATTATGGCCGGCCGGAACTCTTCCTCGATCCCGGCGCGCGCTCGGCCTGCTCAGCCTGGAGCTTCGTCGGCGAGGCGCAGAACGACGCGTCGATCGAGAAGCTGCGCCAGGACCTGGAATGCGGCGCCTGGGACGATTGTTACGGTTTCTTACGCAGCCAGCCGAGCTTCGACGGTTCGCTGCGCCTCGTGATTGCACGGCCCTGAGCCCATAGCAGAAGGGCCGGCTCTCTCGCGAGAACCGGCCCTTTCGAGACTAGCTTGCCGCGGCACGAATTCCGGCGCGAGGCGCGGATGGGCGCCTGGTTCCGCGGTTCCCGTCAAACCTAGAACGGCTTTATGCGGCATTTTTTGTCCGCAGCATGTGTCAGTCCACGGTTGATGATGCTGGCGGCCGGGCGCTACCACGCGATCATCACCGGCCCCTGCTATCTGTGAGCCCAAGCATCTCCTCCAGCGTTTCTCGGGTCGCCGCGGAGTTTATCCTTGGGCCGGCCAAAGGCCGGGCCCGAACGCGTCAGCGGAGAATGGCGGCCGGCCGGACGCGGAACGGCACTCAGATCGCCGACAGCGTCCAGGCGTATTGGTACTTGCCGTACTCCGTGCTGGTGACGCCGTTGCGCGTCGTGGCCGGGAAGCTTTCCGGCGCCGTCACCACCGTGACCCTGAGGACCTTCGTCTCCCCCGCCTTCAGCAGCCCGGCATGGACCGCGGCGGCGCCGATGATCGAATCGCCACTATAAATGTCAGTGCCCCAGAGCTGGCCTTCGGTAACGCCGGTGACGCGGAAGTAGTAGGTCGCGCCGACACTCTCACAGAGACCGTGCATGTTGGCCGGTGCGTCGGAGGCGACCCAATTCTGTTCGAGCAGCTTCCTGAGCTGCCGGCGCGAGAGTTTTCCGCGCTGGTCGAAATAGGCGACGAGTTCCTGCACGACCTTCATGACGAGGCTCCCGTTTCGAGCGTGACGACGCGGCCATAGGGCGGCTGGAAGGAGGCTGAGGCTTTCGGCAGTGCCCAGAGCACCGCATAGGGCGGCGACTCCTGCGGGTAGAAGATCTCACCGTCGGTGATGATCACCGCCGCCGTGACGCGCGCATCCTCGGCGAGCGCGGTGATGGCGGAAGTGAGATCGCTGCCGCCATAGCCGCTGATCTCGTAATCGGCGAGCGCCGAGGGCGAGAGCGTCTCGTCGGAGGTCACCGTGGTGTCGCACTGGATCACGCGGATCTCGTCGACCCCGGCCATGTCGCAGAAATCGGCGATGGCGCCGAGCGCCCGCGGGACCTCGTCGCCCATCGAGGCGCTGGTGTCGAGAATGACGCTGAGTCGCCAGGAATGACGCTTGCGTCCGGGCATCACGACCTCGCCATGCTCGGAGCCACGGCGCGAGGCGCGCTGATAGGTGCGCTCGCCCGGCGCCGCCCCTTCGAGCCAGGCTTGCAGCGCGACATGCCAGGGCGTGCGCGAAAGGCCACGATCGGGCCGGACATGGCCTTGCTGCGAGCCGCTGCCGGTGCCCTGTCCCCTGAGCGTGCCCATGGCCTTGGCTAGGATCATGCCCTTGGCCGCGAGGTCCCGGATGGCGCGGGCGCGCTCGGCCTGCTCGGCCGCGCTCTCGGGAAACAGTTCGCTCTCGCGCGCGGCATCGAGGGCATCGCCCATGCTGCCTGCGGGCGCCTGCCGGGCGGCGCCCATGACCTGCTCGACCGTGACGACGCGGCCCTCCCAGACCTGGGTGCGGGTCTGCATAGAGGTGCCGTTGCGGCGCATCTCGAGGACGATCTCCTCGGCCGATTTCAGCCGCGCGCCCGGCATGTCGAGCCCGCCGGCCGGAATCGCGGCCAGCCCGAGAGCATGCCGCAGCATGTCGTTGATGATGTAGTCATGGGCGTAGTTGAATTCGAGCGTCGCGCTGCCGCGCGCCCGGTCATGGGTGCGCAGCGCCAGATGCAGCAGCTCATGGGCGAGGACGAAGACGAGGTCCTCGGTCGAGAGCCGCGCGCTGAAGACCGGATTGGCCAAGAGCCTGCCGGAGGCGAAGACCCCCATGGTCGGCACGCGCTCGTCGATCTCCAGCCGGACCGCAGCGGCAAGCCCACCGAGATGCGGGAACGGAGCCGTGACGAGCCTCAGCCCGTTCAGGATCCGGGCTCGGATCGCCCTGTGGTCGGGCCGGGTTTCGGGCACCGCGCTCATGCGGCCGAGACCTTGCGCAGGAGCGCCAGCATCGCCGGCTCGGCCCCGAGCGCCCCCCAGGTCCCGACCATGTCGGTGAGGACGAGAAGCTGGTGTTCGTGCGAGAGCGCGCGCAGGAAACGGTTGACGATCTGCGGCTTCAGGCCACGCGCCTTGCCGTCGCGGACGTGCTGGCGGATGCAGTCGAGCACGAACCAGCGGGCGGAATCGCCCTTGGGCAGCAGCTCGGGCTTGTTCAGGTAATCGTCGAGCGGCCGTAAGGCCCCGATTGCATCCTCGGCCAGCGCGCAGAACACGACCGCGTCCTCGGGCGAGAGTCGGCCGAAGGCGAGCGCCCGGCGGTTCTCGTTGGTCAGCAGGCCCGAGCGCTGGGCGAGATCGAGCGCGCGCGAAAGCAGCGCCCAGGCGCGCGGCGTCGAGAACGGCACGGGATCAGCCGGGACCGGCCGCATCAGCGCATCGGGAATGGTCGAGACGAAGCTACGGATTTCGGGCCTGATCCCGGCGCGCTCGGCCCAGGCGAGCCATTCGTCGGCATCGACCCGCAATTGCAGGATGGTGACGCGGTTGACCAGCGCCGAGCTCATCGCCCGGACCAGCGCCCGATCCTGGAGCCTGTTGCCGGCGGCGACGACCCAGGTGCCCTTTGGCAGGGCGTGCTCGCCAAGGCGCCGCTCCAGCAGCAGCGAATAGAACGCCTTCTGCACGTCGGGCGCGCAGGCCGGCAATTCGTCGAGGAAGAGGCAGAAGGCCTCCGGCTTCTCCGGCAGCAGCACCCGCGGCGGGCAGAAGACCGAGCGCTCGCCGACGATGCGCGGAATGCCACTGACGTCCTCGGGCGCGATCTGGGTGCCGAGGAGCGAACGGCAGGGCAGTCCGGCCTCGCGCGCCGCCTCGTAGACCAGTTCGGACTTGCCGAGCCCCGGCGGCGAGAGCAGCAGGAAGCTCTGCTCATGCGCCATGCACTGGATGAGCTGCTTGGCCTGCCGCAGCGTGACGACTTCGTCGAACGCCGAACCAACCCCTTCCATCGACCTCTCCCCGAGACGGACGGCGCATGCCGTGGTGCGATCGATGTAAGGACGAGGTCGAAAACTGCGCCAGACCCCGCGAGAATCATTATTTTTTCGTCATCTGCGATCTGTTCTGGCGCGGTTCAGAAAGGAGCTGCCAAAAGACAGGATGTTGCAGGGGCCAAGCCTGTGCCTTCGCAGAAAATTGCGTCGTCAACGCCTGGAATAAGACGAAAGTCTATAGCCGCAACCTCACTCTCGGACGGAACCCTCGGGTCGCCGGTTCAATCCGGGGAACACTACGAATGCGCGAGAGCCACTGCTGCCACTTCGATGGCGCGGCTGGAACTCTGTGCGAGTGCGGAAAGGAGCCGGGGCCCAGCTTCCAAGCTCCGGCAGGAGTTTCAGATCGCGCGGAATATTATCAGTTTCTTCCCGAGGGGGGCCATTTCGGGCCTTTCACCTCGTGCCTGGCCGTCAACGATCGTCCGGCCTTCTGATCAGATTGCCGCTTGCGATGAGCGTCGTCAGACTGATCGCCGCGGCAAGCATGACGTACCACGCCGGTGCGAGGGAGCTTCCCGTCTGGACGATGAGCCATGTCGTGATGAAAGGCGCGAACCCACCAAAGATCGTGACCGCCAGGTTGTAGGCGATGGACAGGCCCGTCGAGCGCATCGCAGGCGGATAAAGTTCTGCCATCGCAGCCGGAGCCGGTCCGCTGAAGCCGGCGATCAGCACGGCGAAGACGATCTGCGCAAGGACGAGATTCACGACACTGGGCTGATGGGTCAGCCAGAACAGGAGCGGCCAGCAGGAGAGAAGAATCCCGCATGCCGCGGCGAGCATGATCGGACGCCGCCCAACCTTATCCGACCAGGCGCCGAACACGGGCGCCAGAATGACGATCAGGACAAGGCCGACGCTGTTGGCGAGGAAGCTTGCGCTTTGCGGTACGCCGAGCTGGCGCACGGCATAAGTCGGCATCGTCACGAGAAAGAAATAGGTGCAAACCGTCCAGGCGATGGTGATGCCGAAGCCGACGACCACTGCGGATCGATGCTTGCCAAGCGTATCGCGCAGCGGAGAGAATGAAGCTTCGGGCCGGGCCGCGCGCTCCCGCAGGATCGCTTTGAAGGAGTCCGTCTCGCTGACGCGGAAACGGATGAAGAGGCCGACCGGCGCGATCAGCAAACCGAGCAGAAACGGGACCCGCCAGCCCCAGGCCTCGATATCGGCTGGAGGCAGGAGGCCGGTCAGCAATGCGCCGGTCAGCGAACCAAGCAGCAGCGCCCCGGCCTGGCTCGCCTGCTGCCAGCTCGCATAGAGCCCCCGGCGCGCCGGCGGAGCGTGCTCGACGAGGAAGGCGGTCGCGCCGCCGATCTCGCCGCCGGCGGAGAAGCCCTGGATCAATCGTGCGAGAACGATGATCGCGGGTGCCCAGGCCCCGGCCGTCGCATAGGTCGGCGCAAGGCCGATCATCGCCGTCCCCAGCGCCATCAGGAGGATCGTCAGGGAGAGCGCCAGTTTACGCCCGCGACGATCGGCGAGCGTCCCCAGGACGAGCGCGCCGACCGGGCGCATGATGAAGCCGACGCCGAAGGTGGCGACGGTGAGGAGGAGCGAGACGGTGGGGTCGCTAGTCGGGAAGAAGAGCTTGGCGAGCGTTAGTGCAAAGAAACCGTAGACGGCGAAATCGTACCACTCCAGCGTGTTGCCGACGATGGCTGCGATCACCGCTCGCCGGCCCGAGAGCGTGCTGGTGGCCGATGCGGCATCAGGGTCGGAATGAGTGCCGACGAGCTGCGTCATGGTGATCCCCTCTTTAAGGAGCCTTGGCGTCGAGGCCGCGGCTTTCAGAATTGTCGGCGGCTTGCCCACTCCGCGAGGCGAGCGAGAAAGGTGTCGGCGGCATCAAGCTGCGAGCGCTCGATCCATTCGTCGGGCTGATGCGCCTGGGCGATCGATCCCGGCCCGCACACCACCGTGGAGATGCCGGCCGCCTGGAAGAAGCCTGCCTCCGTGCCGAAGGGCATCGCGAAGGGTGGGCAGATGCCGCCGAGGCCGGCAGCCAAGCTCAGCGCGGGCTCGTCGCGAACAGGCGACAGCGGCGGAACGTGGACATGCCGGCGGGTCGATTGGCGGACTTCCGGCGGGATGGCGCGAGCGAGATAGGAGGCGATCAGCGACTCGGTCTCGTCGGCGTCCTGCGGCGTCACCGGTCGGAACTCCCAAAGCACCTCACAGGCGGACGGCACGATGTTGATCGCCGAGCCGCCTTCGATCCGGCCGATATTGACGGTCGTTTGGTCGATCCCTGCCCCAGTGCGGTGTCCGATCGACTTCAGGAAGCCGATCAAATCGACCGCGGGGTAGATCGCGCTCGCGCCGGCGCTCGGATCGCTCGAATGCGCTGCCTTGCCTTCGAAGCGGGTGCGGAAGCCGAGAAAGCCGCGATGGCGATCGCCGAGGCGCATCTCGGTCGGCTCGCCGACGATGGCAAGGTCCGGCTTCTCCTCATGCGCCAACAGGTCGTCGATCAGGCGCGGCGCGCCAAGGCACCCGACCTCCTCGTCATAGGACAGGGCGATGTGGATGGGCCGGGCGAGATCTGCGTCCCTGAAGCCGCTCGCGGCGGCAAGGCAGGCCGCGACGAAGCCCTTCATATCGGCCGCGCCGCGGCCGTAGAGCTTTCCGTCGCGCTGAGTCATACGGAACGGGTCAGACGCCCAGTTCTGGTCGTCTACCGGAACGACGTCGGTATGGCCCGACAGCACGACGCCGCCGGGCCCGCGCGGCCCGAAACTGGCGAGGATATTGGCCTTGCTCCGATCGTCGTCGTGGCTCAGCCGGATGCGCGCGCCGGCGTTGTCGAGCCGATCGGCGACCCGCTCGACAAGCGCCAGGTTCGACCGGCTCGACGTCGTGTCGAAACCGATCAATTCCTCGAGAAGGGCGACGGTCTCGCTCATCGTCGGTCTTCCGTGACAAACGCCGGCTGCTCGTGATCGACGACGCCGTCTTGCGAAGAGGCGGTCACGATCTCGCCTCCGCGGAGCGTCGGGATGGGCTGGAGCGGCTGCCGACGGCGGCAAGGCCGAAGCCACCGAGGATCAGCGCGGCGCCGACGAGGTGGAACGGCCGCACCGGCTCGCCGAGAAGCAGGAAGGCGAGCGCGGCAGTGAACAGGGCGACGAGATGGAAGGATGCGCCCGTCACGCTGGCTCCGAGCGTGGCGACGCAGCGGTTCCAGATGATGAAAGCCAGCAGCGAAGCGAAGACGCCGATATAGAGCACCGCTGCGATCGGGCCGGGGCCCGTCGGGATGGTTGCACCGCGCGCGAGCTCCCAGACCCAGAACGGCAGCAGCACCAGCAGCCCCGCCGCCATCGTCGCGGTCAGGAAGACGAGCGGATCGAGATCCGCCGGCCGGCGGCGCAACAGCACCGAATAGACCGCGTAGTTGGCGACCGCGATCAGCACCAGCGGTTCCCCGCCGGCGAAGCTCAGGCCCGCTAGCGTCGACGGCTCGCCGCGCGCGACGATCCAGGTCACGCCGATGAAGGAAATGGCAATGCCGGCCAGAACGCGAGCCGAGACGCGCTCGACGCCGAGCAGGAAGGCGGCGAGCGGCACCATCAGCGGCAGTGTCGAGTTGAGGAAGGCGACGCTTGCCGCCGGTGCGCTCTGCAGGGCGAGATAGCCCAATGCATTGTAGCCTGCGATGCCGAAGGCGCCGCATGCGAAGACAAGGCCGCGAGCGCGGAAGAGCGCCTTCCGCTGCGCGCCGATCGTCCCAATGACGAAGGGAAGCAGGCAGGCGAGCGCGACGACCCAGCGACCGACCGCAAGCGAAACCGGGGGGAAGGAGCCGGCCAGCGCGCGACCAAGCACGAGATTGCCGGCCCAGAACAGCGGCGGCAGGGGCAGGAGCAGCAGCGGCCGCGCCCAGAGGCGCTGGAGGATCACCATCGCACGGCCTCACGCGCTGTCGGCGAGGCCGATGCGCAGCCGGCGATTGTGCCGGCCCTTGTTGTCGATCTTCAGAATGCGGATCGGTGGCGAGGCCCCCGTCGAAGCGAGATGCGTGCCGCCACAGGCCTGCCGGTCGAGCCCGACGATCTCGACGATGCGCACCTGGCCGTCCGCGCTCGGCGGCGGGGCCACGGAACGCGATCGGATCAGGCCTGGCTCCGCAAAGGCCGCCGTCTCCGGGATGTGGGTCGCCTGCACCGCCAGGTCCTGCCGGATCAGCGCGTTGACCGTCTCCTCGATCGCGCGCAGCCGCTCATTGTCGGCGTCGGGCAGATCGAAATCGATGCGCGCGGTGCCGTCCTCGTTCATCTGCACGCCGGTGACGAGCGCGCCGTCGAAATCCTGGAAGACCACGGCGTTGACGATATGCAGGTCGGTGTGCAGCGCGCGCATCAAATGCCGGAACGGACCATCGACCCGCGCCTCGGCGGAAGCCGGCGGCAGTTCGATGGGCTCGGCCAGCAGGTGCCAGAGACGGCCGCCTTCGCTTTCGAAGCCCGAGATCGCGACTTCGCCACCATCCCAGGCAAGCGTACCGCGATCGGACAATTGGCCGCCGCCGCCCGGATAGAACGGGCTTTCCGCGAGCAGGACCCGCCCAGGCCGCGCATCCGTAACCTCGGTCGTCAGCGTCAGGACGTCAGGATGGTCGAGGCAGAAATAGCGGGACATGCAACTCACCTTGCCGGCAGCCCCGACGGGGCTTTTGCGTGCAGGCGAGAATGGTGCAGTGCGGTGTGCAGGTATTGGCGGAAATTGAGAGCGTGCTCAATCGGCGGCGGCGCGCACCCATTGCAGCGGCGTGATCCCATAGGCGCGCTTGAAGTGCCGCGTCAGAGCGCTTTGGTCGTAGAAGCCGGCGTCGAGCGCCGCGGCGGCGATCGTCGCGCCGCGGCCCAGCGCAGCGATCGCGGTCTTGAGGCGCAATTGTGTGAGATAGGCGTGCGGAGTCAGCCCAGCGCTGCGCTTGAACAGCGCGATCAGCTGGAACGGGTTAAGCCCGACCTCGGTGCCCAATTGCTCCAGCGTGAGCTCCTCGGCATGACGCTCCCGCATGATCTCCCGGATGCGGGCCGCCTTGACCTGGTCGCGCGCCGGCAAGGCCAGGCCTGGTTCGCCGGCAGCGTGGCGCCGGATGAGCGCGCCGAAGCTGCGCACCAGAAGCTCGCGTTCCTCGAGAGGATCATTCCCTTCATCGAGAATGCGATGCAGGTCGAGAAAGGCTTTGATCAGATCAGGATCGTGGAAGCTGTTGCGCGTGAAATAGGCGGTGGTATCGAGGCCGAGAGCGGTCTTCAGCGTCTCGATCGCCGGCGGCGTCAGATAGAACCCGCGATAGATCCAGCGCTGGCTCCAGCCCATCCGCCCCGAATGTGGCTCGTCGGGATTGAAGACCAGCAGCGTCGAGGCCTTCGCCTCATCGGCCCGCCCCCGGCTCTTGAACTCGGCGCCGCCGGCCTCGGTGACGGCGACGACGAAGGCTTCATGACTATGAGGCGCGTAGTCATGGCTGGTGAAGTCGGCGACGAGACAGCTCAGGCCCGAAACCCGAGGATCGCGCCAGTAGCGGGAGGAGTTGCGAAGATCGACGCGGGCCAAGTGGCTTTCCGAAGGTCAGGACAACCACGATCGTGCGACGATTGAAGCAAGATCGCAATGGCGCGGCAGGCTGGCGAAGGCGCGATAGGGTAAGCCGGACGCATCGATCACGATCCCCTGGTCGATGACAGCTTTCCCCGAATGCAAAGCGGTTGCGGTCATGAGCCAGCCTCCCGCGTGCTTTCATTTTGCATACGCAATGCAGCTTCGGCCGCCGCCTCACGGGTGCTACGGTCGGCGGTTGCTCCTCGCCTTCGGTCCAGCCAAGCTCTTTCGCCACGCCGGAGAGGCGATCGTTGGCATTGTGGCGCGTGATATGAGCGGTGAAGTCAGCGGGAAGTCGCTTCGAGCGCGATGCCGTCAGGCGGCCCCTCGATGACGACGAAGCGCTCCCCCGAACTCGGGAAGACAACTCTCTTTACACGATAGATGCACGGAATTGTCTGCAATTTCAGCCTCCTAGGCCGAATCACCTTACAAACCCACGTTATTCATCTCAACAACTTGGCGCAGATTGCAAAAATGGCCGCGGTTACGCGGCCATTTCAATCGTTATATCAGTATCTTAATGGGAATAAGATGACACTTCCCTGTTATCCATATCTAGAACGGGATGTCGTCGTCGAGATGGCTGGAGGACGAGCGCCCGCCACCGCCGCCGCCCGACATGGCCGGCTGGCGCGAGCCGCCGCCACCACCGCTACCCATCGCGCTGGAACGGCCGAACGAGCCGCCGCCACCGCCGCCCGAGCGGTCTTCCATGTAGCCGCCGCTGCTGCCGCCACTCTCGCCATATTCGTCGCCGCCGCCCTGGCGGCTGTCGAGGATGGTGAGTTCGCCGCGGAAGCGCTGCAGCACGATCTCGGTCGTGTATTTCTCGACGCCGGACTGGTCCTGCCATTTCCGGGTCTGGAGCTGGCCCTCGATGTAAATCTTCGAGCCCTTCTTCAGATACTGCTCGGCCACCTTGGCCAGGTTCTCGTTGAAGATCACGACCGAGTGCCACTCGGTGCGCTCCTTGCGCTCGCCGCTCTGCTTGTCGCGCCAGGTCTCGGAGGTGGCGATACGCAGATTGACGACAGGTTCGCCGCTGCCGAGGCGGCGCACTTCGGGATCGCGCCCGAGATTGCCGACCAGAATGACCTTGTTGACGCTACCAGCCATGACAGGCTCCATTTCCTGCGCACTTCACACAAACCGGCCTCTTGACCGGAGCCGAACCCTATCGGCCGATTAAGGCATTATCAATGATGTTCCCGTTTTGTTCAAGAGCCTCAGGCATGGTTTTCCCCCGCTGATTCGGTTGGGCCTCACGGCGACGGCTGGCGTGCGCCGAGGATCGCCTGCGCCATCCGGTCGAGCAGCACGGCGAGCAGGACGATCCCGAGCCCGCCGACGAAGCCGAGGCCGGGATCGGCCCGCTGCAGGCCGAGCAGCACGATTTCGCCCAACCCCTTGGCACCGATCATCGAGGCGACAACGACCATGGCGAGCGCCATCATGATCGCCTGGTTCAAGCCCTGCAGGATCACCGGCCGGGCGAGCGGCAATTCGATCAGCCAGAAGGCCTGCCGCGGCTGCAAGCCCAGCGCGCGCGAGGCCTCCACCAGCCCGGCATCGACGCCCCGCAGGCCGAGCTCCGTCAGCCGAGCGAAGGGCGGCAGCGCATAGACCAGCGTCGCGACGAGGGCCGGCGCCCGCCCGAGCCCGAGCAGCATCGCGACCGGGATCAGGTAGACGAAGCTCGGGATCGTCTGCATCAGGTCGTAAAGCGGCGCGAGCCCCCTCCCCAGCCGTGGCAGGCGCGCCGCCGCGACACCGAGCGGCAGGCCGAGCAGCACGACGAGCACGACGGAGACGGCGACCAGCGCCAGCGACTGCATCGCCTCGCCCCAGACGCCCAGGCCCGCCAGCGCCAGCGGCAAGGCCGCCATCGCCAGCGCGAAGCCGATTTTCCGCGTCGCCAGCCAGGCTCCGGCCGCGACCGCCAGAACGAAGGCGGGAACCGGGACATATTGAAGCAATGTCTCGACAGCGCGGATCGGCGCCGTCAGCACCGCACCGACGCCATCGAGCCTGTCGCCATAGCCGGTGACCAAGGCATCGACGGCCCGGTTGACGGCGCCCTGCAGCGCCTTGCCGAGATCCGGCACCAAGGCGGTCGTCACAGGCCGGCAGCGACCTTGCTGGCGACATCCGTCGGCAGCCACTTCTTCCAGACATCGCCCTGCGTCTTCAGGAAGACGAGCGCCTGCTGCTCGGGCGTGACGCCCTTCTCGCGTGCCTCAGCCAGCATCTTCGAGGTCACGTCGCTGGTCGTGCCATAGCTCTTGAAGAAGGTAGCGAGCTGCGGTGCCTTCTTGGCGAAATCGACATTGGCGCCGATCACGACTTTGCTCGTCGGATAGGCGGTGGCGCGCTTGGGCGCGTCGCTCGCCTTGAGCTCGGCCCAAATCGCGGGATCGAAGGACGGCTCTTCCAGCTTGACGAGATCATAGGCGCCGAGCAGCCAGCTCGGCCCCCAGTAATAGAACACGACCGGGCGCTTGCGCTTGAGCGCGGCCTCGATCGCCGCGACCAGCGCTTCGCCCGAGCCGCCGCGCGTGTTGGTGAAATCCTCCGTGAGCCCGTAGACGTCGAGCTTCTTGGTGTTGATGCCCTCGCAGACCCAGCCGGCGACGCAATTGTAGAAGCGCCCCTTCCCCGGCTCCTCGGGGTCGGCGAACAGCGCCTTGTAGCGCTTGAGGTCTTCGGCCTTCTTCAGGTCCGGCGCCTTGGCGTCCGGGCCGGAGACGAGATAGCGCGGGACGAACCAGCCTTCGCTGGCATCCGGGAAGGTGGTGCCGAGCGGCTCGACCTTGCCGGCCTCGGCCGCCTTCACCCAGGCATCGACCGGATTGGCCATCCAGATTTCCATGACGATGTCGACATCGCCGCGCGCCATGCCATTGACCAGCGGCGCGATCACGCCCGGAACGCGCTCGACCTCGCAGCCGAAGCCGCGTTCGGCGATCGCGCTGGCGACGGCGGTGTGGAACGCGGCGGAATCGTAGTCGAGCCCGGCGATCTTCAACGGGCGATCGAGCTCGCAGGCCATGGCCTGAGCGCCGAGCCCGAGGCCGAGCGCGAAGGTTGCTGCTCCAAGAAGGGCTCTCATCGGCGTCGCTCCCCAGTTGATCATGACAAAAGCCGCCGGAGCCGGTGACGCAGGCGGTTCGCGCTGTAACGCCGGGGCGGGCGAATTGATCCATCCATCACGGCTCGGTGCAAGCCAGCATCGCGCAAATGGGACGGCGAAGCGATGCACGACCCTGTCAGCATCTGTCAGGACCGTGCCCGGCGCCTCGCGCTCCCCCGGCTCGGGCTATTGGCCGCGATAGGGCACGCCGCCGTCCCACCGGGACTGCCAGTGAGACAGGAACCGCGCCGCGATATCCGGCATGTCGCGGATGACGACGACATTCTCCGAGTTCTTGGTCTCCGCGGACCGGGCGTAGTTGAACGATCCGGTCTGGACCGTGCCGCCGTCGACGATGATCGTCTTGTCGTGATGGAGGTGGAAGCGACCATTCGTGCGCAATTCCACGCCGTTGCGTGTCACGAAATCCATGGCGGCAAGGCTCGCCTTGCCCGTATTGCGATCCTTGTCGACGACCACGCGCACCGCGACTCCGCGCTTCTTCGCCGCCACCAGGGCATCCGCAACGTCTTGCGCCTGAAAAGCATAGGCGAGGATCTGGACACTGCGCCGGGCCTCGCCGATCACCTTCAGCACCAGGGCGCGCGCCGAGCCCTCCGGCGAAAAGCCGACCTCAATACCAGGCGCAGCCTGAACGGTCGAACAGAAGGACAGCATCGCAGCCAGGCTGGTGATGCGGATCGTGTTCATGACGGCCTCGCTTTCCGATTGCGCGCCCCATGGAAGGCGAAACGGATCAGCGGTACAAGACGAGCCTGATCCGACGGGATCGAGCCACCGCTCTTGCGAAACAGGACTTCCTCGCCGTGTCAGCCCAGAACCGCATCGTCCTCTCCAGCGACCATGCCGCCATCCCGCTGCGGCAGACCATCGCGAAGCATGTGGCCACACAGGGCTGGGGCGTCGTCGATATCGGCCCGACCACGCCGGAGAGCACGCCCTATCCGAAACATGGCGAAGCGGCTGCGCGGCTCGTCGCCTCCGGCGATTGCCGGCTCGGCATCATCCTGTGCGGCACTGGCCAGGGCATCATGATGGCGGCGAACAAGGTGAAGGGCATCCGCTGCGGCGTCTGCTCCGACACGTTCTCGGCCCGGATGATCCGCGCGCACAACGACGCCAACATGCTCTCGCTCGGCGCGCGCGTCGTCGGCGAAGGGCTGGCGCTGGAGATCGTGGATGCGTTCCTCGCCGCCACATTCGAAGGCGGCCGGCATGCGGCGCGAGTGGAGATGATCGCGGCGCTGGAGGGGTAGCGCGGGGGAGTGGGTGCTTGGGCGAGTGCACCCTTGTCCACTGCCGAACTTTTGGAAGCTGAAACTCGGTCGAACTGCAGCCTTAGCGCGACATATCGTTACGCGCAGTCCCCCTTTGGCTTTACGAACTCTACGCCGATGTCCTTCTGCCTTCGCCACCTCAGACGCACTCGCTGACGTTCGCCTTGGTACGACATGAGCAAATCAAACTCTTCGGGAAGCACCAGGCTATCGCTAATTCGGAGTCGTGCCCCGCGACGTGAGACATCAAGGACGATGCATTCCACCGATGCATTCAGATGGTCCAAGAAACACTTGGCAGGCGTGTGGACTGACTTGCGATCTCCGCCGCGGCGTTCGAGTTGACGGCCTCGGCGACGAACTACCGAATATCTCAGCGGCAGGCCGTCGATGCCGGGGCCTGCAATATGGTAGCTGACTTGCCTGGCGATTGCCTGCTTGAGGGAGGAGTCGGCATGTTCGACTGCGGATAAGGCCTCCTCCACGATGCTCGGGTCGCAGGCCCCGGTCACGCATTCGATCCTGAAATCAAGGTCGCTTACCGTTACCAGGAAGCTGACTTCGTTCGCGATCTGACTAATCTTCGTTTCAAGTGCAGCAGTCGTTGTGATGTTATCCAACACGACCACGAACGTTGAGTCCGACCTTCGGCAAAAAAATCCCCCATCGGAGATTGGGAGTGTTAGCCTTTTTGCGAATTCACGCGTTATGTCATCGACAGTGCCGCGCCCAAATTTTCGCGCAAAATAACCCACGTCGACAATTTGGACGGAAATGATCGCTATCTTGCCTCTGGCTTGGCTTATAACCTCATCGATTTTCTGTAGTAAGCCCTGCGGCGAAAGTAGCCGTGCTTGGCTGTGGGATGGGCTCATGCAAGCGGGCTCGTGGCGGCAATCTCGCCAGAGATTACCTTGGGTCACAGATCCGTTCCTTGATGTGGATCAAATTGAGTCTGTCATGATCCAGTAGCGCCGCTCTTCAGGGCGCGATCGTTCGGGCCTTCAATGTCTGCCTCCGACCCGTTGCAGACGTCACCGTCAGGTGGATAACTTGCCGTGCAGCATCTCGTTGTCCGATCGTCTGGAGCAGGGAGTGGAACATGGCGAAAGCGTATTGGGTTGCGGCTTATCGCTCGGTCAGCGATCCCGACGCGTTGGCGGCTTATGCCAAGCTGAGCGGTCCGGCCATCATGGCGGCGGGCGGTCGCATTCTTGCCCGCGGCATGCCGGGCCACGTTTACGAGGAAGGCCTGCAGCAGCGAACCGTCGTGATCGAGTTCGACTCCGTGGAGCAGGCGAAAGCGGCGCATGACAGTGCCGCCTATCAGGAAGCGCTCAGGGCGCTCGGAACGGGCGCTGAACGCGATATCCGCATCATCGAAGGCGTCTGATCGGGCGAGCGGACCGGCTTCGAACTGCCGAACGCACAGGCTGACGTCCAGTCCGCGATTGCCCGTCGCGGACACGTCCCCTCGCCTTTCCATTGCGCATGTCGATCCGCGCCGGGACTACGCACGGTCATCGGCCTGCTCCACGGCGGCGGCTCGCCGCAGGACCTCGGGCCGCGGTGACATGATCTGCCCGATCCTCCATCCGATCCCCGCCGCGATGAGCATTCCCGAGCTGACGAAAACGGCGAGGTGAGCGAATTCCACAGGCAGGCTCCGGCATAGGCATGAAGCGCCTTGAACGCTTCGGCGCCGCGTTTGGTTCGCTGGCCGCGGTCGGAACCCCACACACCCCGCTGCGCCCGGTGTTCCCGAAGCCATCTCAACGCCATGCCTCATCCGAAGCTGCGAGCCATTCGCTCGAAAAATATCCGATCCGGTACCGATCTCGATGAATACGGGATCTGGCGCGCTTCTTGTTCCGGTTCGCTGGCCACCCATTGGAGCGCGCTGAAATGAAACACAGCGATCGATTCTGGCGCAGCCAGGCAGCGGCCAAAGAACCGGCAAACGAGGTTCGTTTCCGTTTGGCACTCGAATTCGCTCTGGCGGCTTTCATCGTCATCTCGGCTCTTCGGCTCCACGAAATCCTGAGACCGATGGTTCCCTGAGCGGGCCAACGCAGCTCGGCTGTCATGCCGCCGACTGGCCCAGGACAGTTTCCCTGCTTCGGAAACGCGCGCAGAATGGCCGAACAGCAGAATTGCCCGAGGAAGCGGCGTGGCGCCGTTTTCGGGCTGCTGTGATGGAGCTTACCGTGCTGAAAAGATGCGTCGCCTTGGCTTTTATCCTTCTCGCACCGGTCGGCTGCGTCACGCAGGATAGCGTTCCCCGGGCCAGAGCCGACGGGCCAGCCTATATGCAGCCGGGGATCGGCGCGCCGGCTCGGCAGACGGATACGTTGGGGGGCGCTTTTCGCTAGGCGCTTGCGGCCCTTCGCAGCGTTGCGGCGCAGCGCCCCCTGCCCCAAGAACTCAACAAAAAACCCGGCAGGCCAAGCCTGCCGGGTCGTCGATATCGGATCGTCAGGCAGCGTCAGCCGCGCGGCGCGAAGGCCTTGAGCGTGGCGGCGGCCAGAGCCGACTTCAGGATGGCACCGAGGATGAAAGGCGTGGCGCCGAGCGCGATCGCCTTCGGCAGGCCGATCAGGACGGCGAGCCAGGCCACGCCGATCACCAGGCAGAGCGCATTCCCGGCGAGCATCGCGGCAAAGGCGAGGCCGACGCGGCTACCGTTCCAGCCGCGCTGCGCCAGCCAGCCGGTGAGCGCGGCGGCGAAGGGGAAGGCCAGCAGGTAGCCGCCGGTCGGGCCGGCGAAATAGGCCGCGCCGCCGACGGCGCCGGCGAAGACGGGCAGGCCCATGGCGCCCTGCGCCAGCCAGGCGATGACGGTCACCGCGCCGAGGCGCCAGCCATAGAGCGCGCCGATCAACGTCACGGCAAAGGTCTGCATCGTCATCGGCACCGGATACATCGGCACCTTGATCTGCGAGGACAGCGCCAGCAGCAGGCTGCCGACGATCACGGCGCCGGTCTGCCAGGCGAGCGAGCGGCTTTCCAGCCGCAGCGGGCTGAACGGGCGGCTGAGGGCAAGATCGGTCATGGTCACTCCTGGGTCGCGATCCAAATTATCTATAATTTTGATCTTTGATCTATGATGGAGGCCATATCTTGCCGGAAAAGGCAAGCGCGCCCCTTGTGCGAATCCTCCAACGCTGGGGAAGCAATAAGCTCAGCCTACGATGGCGAAGGCCTCGCGCGTCGCGCCCGAGGCCGTGCGGACCGGGCGCTCACCGATCCATTGGGCATGCCGCGCCAGCGTCGCCACCGCGCTCTCCAGATCGCCGTTGCGCAGCGCGCTCAGGATCGTGCGGTGGTCGTGGTCAGTGCGGGACTCCCATTCCGAACGCCAGGCCGAGAACAGGAAACGCGCGCTCGCCGCATGGAGATCGTCGATCGTCGCGAGCAGGCGCTTCATGCCGCAAGGCGCGACCAACGTGCGGTGAAAGCGGCGATTCGCCTCCTCCCAGGCGCGGACATCCGTGGCGGCGTCGCAGTCGCGCCGCGCCTGCTCGGCCTTGTCGAGGATCGCGGCAGTGAGATGCGGCGCGGCATGGCGCAAGGCCAGCACCTCCAGAGCGGCGCGCATCGCCGCGACCTCCTTCACCTCGGACAGGTCGAAGGAGGCGACGCGCACGCCCCGGCGCGGCTCGCTGAGCGCCAGCCCTTGCGCCTCCAACCGGCGGAAGGCCTCGCGCACCGGGACATGGCTGGTCTCGAATTCCTCGGCGATGTGATCCTGCCGCAACCGCGTGCCGGGCTCGATCGTTCCGGCGATGATCCGCTCGGCCAGGGCCCTGGCGATGCGGACGGCAATGGTGTCTTCGGCAGGCTTCGTCATGATTTATAGATAATTCGGTGCCGCGTCGGAGTCGATTGCGATCGGTGCGATCATCCCCATATCGAGCCCTCGCCGCTGCTGACGTTTCCTGTCAGGAAGACGGCAGCAGCCGGGACGGCTGCGTGCTATTCATGCCGGGCAGATCGCCGCGAGGCTGGAAAGGCCCGGCATTTGCCCTACATCTAGCGCTTCACCGCAACGGACGCCCCGATGGCCCGCAAGACCGAATCCGCCGCTGCCCAGGCCGCTGCGCTGGAAGACATGTTCGACCGCAACCGTACGGCCGATCCGAACAGCCGCGCCATAACGGTGCGCGGCGCGCGCGAGCACAATCTCAAGAATGTCGATCTCGCGATTCCCAGAGACAAGCTCGTGGTGTTCACCGGCCTCTCCGGCTCGGGCAAGTCGTCGCTCGCCTTCGACACGATCTATGCGGAAGGCCAACGCCGCTATGTCGAGTCGCTCTCGGCCTATGCCCGCCAGTTCCTCGAGATGATGCAGAAGCCCGATGTCGACCAGATCGACGGGCTCTCCCCGGCGATCTCGATCGAGCAGAAGACGACCTCGAAGAACCCGCGCTCGACTGTCGGCACGGTCACCGAGATCCACGACTACATGCGCCTGCTCTGGGCGCGCACCGGCATCCCCTATTCGCCCGCGACCGGCCTGCCGATCGAGAGCCAGACCGTCCAGCAGATGGTCGACCGCATGACCGAGCTGCCGGAGAAGACACGCGGCTACCTGCTCGCGCCCGTCGTCCGCGGCCGCAAGGGCGAGTTCCGCAAGGAGATGGCCGACTGGCTGAAGCGCGGCTTCCAGCGCGTCAAGGTCAATGGCGAGTTCTACGAGATCCCGGACGCGCCGCCGCTCGACAAGAAGTTCAAGCACGACATCGACGTGGTCGTGGACCGGATCGTGATCCGGCCCGATCTCGGCGCGCGCCTCGCGGATTCGCTGGAGCAGGCGCTGGAGCTGACCGACGGCATCGCGGTGTTCGAATATGCCGACGAGAAGGAGGAGAACGGCGAGGCGAAGCGCGTCACCTTCTCCTCGAAATTCGCCTGCCCGGTCTCCGGCTTCACCATTCCCGAGATCGAGCCGCGGCTGTTCTCGTTCAACAACCCGTTCGGCGCCTGCCCGGTCTGCGACGGCCTCGGCCACGAGATGCGGATCGATCCGGACATGATCGTGCCGGATCACTCCCTCACCTTGAAGAAGGGCGCGATCGCGCCCTGGGCCAAGTCGACCTCGCCCTATTACGGCCAGACGCTGGAAGCGCTCGCCAGGCATTTCGGCTTCTCCATGACCAAGCCCTGGTCGGAGCTGCCGGAGAGCGCGCGCAAGGCGATCCTGTTCGGCACGGGCACCGAGCCCGTGCGCATGGCCTATAATGACGGCCTGCGGTCCTACGAGGTGAAGAAGCCCTTCGAGGGCGTCATCACCAATATGGAGCGGCGCTGGAAGGAGACGGAATCGGACTGGGCGCGCGAGGAGATCGGCCGCTTCATGTCCGAGACGCCCTGCGCCGCCTGCAACGGCTATCGCCTGAAGCCCGAGGCGCTGGCGGTGAAGATCGACATGCGCCATATCGGCGAGGTCTCGAAGCTCTCGGTCAAGGACGCGCTGGACTGGGTCACGAACCTCCCCGCCCGGCTCTCGAAGAAGCAGAACGAGATCGCCCCGCGCATCCTCAAGGAAATCCGCGACCGGCTGACCTTCCTGCTCGATGTCGGGCTGGAATACCTGACGCTCGCCCGCGCCTCCGGCACGCTCTCGGGCGGCGAGAGCCAGCGCATCCGGCTGGCGTCGCAGATCGGCTCGGGCCTGACCGGCGTGCTCTATGTGCTGGACGAGCCCTCGATCGGCCTGCACCAGCGCGACAACGAGCGCCTGCTCGGAACACTGCGCCGGCTAAGAGACCTCGGCAACACCGTGATCGTGGTCGAGCATGACGAGGACGCGATTCTGACGGCCGACTATGTCGTCGATGTCGGCCCCGGCGCCGGCATCCATGGCGGCGAGATCGTCGCCAAGGGCACGCCGCAGGACATTCTCGACGATCCCAATTCGCTCACCGGCAAATACCTCACCGGCGAGATGTCGGTCGCGGTGCCGGCCAAGCGGCGCAAGGCCACGAAGGGCCGCAGCCTCAAGATCGTCGGCGCGCGCGGCAACAACCTGCGCAATGTCGATGTCGAGATTCCCTTGGGGATGTTCACCTGCATCACCGGCGTCTCCGGCGGCGGCAAGTCGACGCTGGTGATCGACACGCTCTACAAGGCAGTGGCGCGCAAGCTGAACGGCGCGATCGACCACCCGGCCCCGCATGACCGGATCGAGGGCATCGAGCATCTCGACAAGGTCATCGACATCGACCAGTCGCCGATCGGCCGCACGCCGCGCTCGAACCCGGCGACCTATACCGGCGCCTTCACGCCGATCCGCGAATGGTTCGCCGGGCTGCCGGAGGCGAAGGCGCGCGGCTATCAGGCCGGGCGCTTCTCGTTCAACGTCAAGGGCGGCCGCTGCGAGGCCTGCCAGGGCGACGGCCTCATCAAGATCGAGATGCACTTCCTGCCGGATGTCTACGTCACCTGCGACGTCTGCAAGGGCAAGCGCTACGACCGCGAGACGCTCGAAGTGAAGTATCGCGACAAGTCGATCGCCGACGTGCTCGACATGTCGGTCGAGGAGGCGAAGGGCCTGTTCAAGGCGGTGCCCTCGATCCGCGACAAGATGGAGACGCTGGCACGCGTCGGGCTGGACTATGTCAAGGTCGGCCAGCAGGCGACGACGCTCTCGGGCGGCGAGGCGCAGCGCGTCAAGCTCTCCAAGGAACTGTCGAAGCGCGCCACCGGCCGCACGCTCTACATCCTCGACGAGCCGACGACGGGCTTACATTTCCACGACGTCGCCAAGCTCATGGAGGTGCTGCACGAGCTGGTCGACCAGGGCAATTCGGTGGTGGTTATCGAGCACAATCTCGAGGTGGTGAAGACCGCCGACTGGGTGATCGACATGGGCCCCGAAGGCGGCGACGGCGGCGGCCAGGTGGTGGCCGAAGGCACGCCGGAGGACATCGTCCGCATCGGCAAGGGCCACACCGCGCGCTTCCTGAAGGAAGTGCTGGAGCGCCGGCCGATCAAGAAGGGCAAGACGGTCGCGAGGCAGGCGGCGGAGTAGGCATCCGGAAAGCGCAAGAAGCGTCCCTTCCTTCGCACCTAGCGCGATATGTTGGCCTTTGCGCCTTGAGCCAGTCGCCTACATGAAGCTACGGAAATCAAACTCCGCGTCTACGAGATTTGGGTTTTGCTGAATGGTCTTTGCGAATCTTTGAGAGTATTCGAGCGTGACAGGCAATTTTTTATATAGTGTGTTGTTATTCCAATCCATCTTCGTCAACCCGATAATGCCGGCGCAAGTTTCGAACCAGCCACCGCTGCCGCTGAAACGCCTAACGATTAGTGGCGATGGGACAGGCTTCAACATCGCTTCCTTGTAAACGTCACGCGTCGGTCCGTTCATGTGAACGCCCTTCACGCTACCTTGCGTCCAAAGGAAAGCCTCGTTCGGAGAAATGGGCAGATAAGTTCCCCGCGCCACGGGATAGCCATCTGGGCCTGCATTTGCATCCGATTTGTATCGGGTAGCAAACCAGTTTGTGGCTTTCACAATCTGGACGAGTTCGACTTCGGTCTGTGCGTTAAACGCATCAATCGCACCAAGCGCCTCGTCTTCTCGAAATGGCGTATTCTTGTGAATGGTCACCTTCTTTGGCGCCCGACCAGAATGGCCGCGCTGATAGATTTCCAAACTGCGTGACATCACACTCAGCATCTCGTTGTACGAGAGATAGGGATTATCGCGCCGATCTTTGGTGTAGTCACGGGTGTCGTAAGCCACAAACTGAAAGCCGGTTCCGTCGGGGTCGAACACCTGACTACAGCAGGTCGTGTAGTCCATACCCATTGGGCTCGTCTTCATGGCATAGCTGATGCCAATGAAGGCTGACTCTCTGTCGAGCCCCGCGAGTTTCCACGGAATGCCGTTGGCTTTGGAGTAGAGCGCTAAACTCAAACCCCACATAACGTTCGCACGACAACGCCGTGTTAGCGCGCTTTCTAGCACAATCTGAATCGGCATACCGATCGGCGCGCAGTAGGCCTTGAGATAGTCATGTAGGTGAAAACCTTGCCCCTCGAAACAATTTGACCAAGATGACGGCAGGTAGAGTAACAATACATCAAACTGTGACTTGAGTTGCCCCACTTTGCCAATAGCATCGAACAAATTTCTTGCTAATTGCGCTCTATCGTTGGCGCGCGCATGGCTGCCGAGATCATCGGGCAACGCTATTTTCAACGCGTCTACAGGTTTCTCAAGCGAACAGCGAAGAAGCTGTTCGAAACCGGGGTAGTCGGGATAATAATTGGTCGCTTCAACGGGCTTGAAGGACTGACTAAACTCATGCATCAGCCGATCTAACCGCCCAAGGTCGCGCTGCGGCGCCAAATAAGCGACCCGCACACGGCTCGGAACGCCTAGCGTAAGGCTATATGGTCCATAAGAAATAAGACCACGCAGCGGGTGCAAGTCGGTCTTACCCTCCGCGAAGATCAACTTCGGTTCGGGCACAGCCTGATATGCACTCATCTCTGAAGCCATGCTCATGAGCCAAGCTTCCGACTAAAAGCAGTTCGGTCATTGAGCACAAAGGTTGGATTACCTGGCCCCGCAGCACCATCGAATGTCATGATTCTGTGATCGGTTCCTCGGCGCTCACCCGGCAAGAGAAGGGTGATCCACGCGGACAAAATATTGTCGGCCTTTGGATTGAATCTCCCACCACAGCGGCGGTCCAAGAACTCAATCGCGTCACGCCTAGCCCACTTGGGCCAAATCCAAACATCAGGTTTAAGAAGAAGCCGATTCTGCCCTTCGATTTGTTGAAGATCGAGGTGAACACATTCCGCCCAATAAAGCGGCTCAGGGATGGGGTGCTCAGGTGTCGGCTTTGTCTTCATGCCACTTACGTGACCATGTACCGGGCCGCCAACCGTAGCGCTCAGCCCGTCAAGTACCGAGTTCTTGGGAGCGTGGCGGTCCACGATCAGCGTCGAGCCTGAACGGCCGCTCCGTAGCACTAAAGGGCGCCCGCGCAGTAACCCTTTGCCAAGGCCCTGCTCGAAAAAGCCCTTGAGATAAAGATTTGATGCAAGGTCATTCGCCCGCTCGCCCAACGTGCCCGGAGCAATTTCGATCAACTCCGAACCGAACGCACTCTGGATAGCGGACTCATGTCCCCACGCCCATATCGCGCTTTCCTTGGTGCAGATCATAGAGCCCTTCGCGCGCCCCTCAGCCTCGCGGAGCTGAGTCCACTCCTGATCCTTGCGAAAACGAAGTTCGAAACAATCAGTGGGCAGTGCGCCCACGGGAAGACCGTTGAGCCGAAGGATGGGTGAGGCTTTGCCGACGGGTGGCAGCGGCAAACTTACTGTGATCGTCTTTGTCTTGTTCACGGCAGCGACGAGTTCAGGCGACCGGTCCGGCAATTGCCGCCAGATGCGCGACATAAGCGAATCGAATGTCTCGATCTCGACGACCTCAGCCTTGACCTTGAGCGCCTTTGCCTTCGCAATCAGATCCTCAACCGCCTTAAATGGGCGACGCCCCTTCATCGTCGTCCAGAAAAGACCGTGTGGAAACGGATTTGGCCCAGTCAAAGCCTCATCAATAATCGCCATGACACTCTCATCACGGCCACTGTAACCGGCAACGACCAAGCCAAGTCTGTTGCCGGCACTGACTAGGCATTTACCAAGCTCCTTGTCCTGCGTGAGGAGGTCAGGGGCAAGATTCTTGATACTCTGATAACGAAAGTCGCCGTGCAGCTTCACGTAGATTGGGAACTCGTCGTTATTGAGCGCCGCGTTTGCTGCGTACGACCCTTCAATGTGGAAGGGCACGATGTCCTTCCCCGCGACCGCAGCGAGAGATTTTTCCACGACAGTGTCAAAATTTGTTGTGAATACAACTCTTGCTTGCCCGCCAGCTATCATGGCCGCAAGAGCGCGATGCCCAACAGATAAAGAGATATTTTTATCGGCAAGAATGGCTCTCAAATACTTGCTTTGCCGGTCATAATCGGCGCCGAATATCAATTCGAAGCAAGCTGAATATTCTTTTGGATCACCGGGAGGCGGAAATCCATTCGCCTCCATGTAAGAACTAATGCTATCCTGAATAGCTATATTCTGAACATCATTGGGAGATATCTGCCGGTTCTCTTTCAAATTGTAGTGGCGCCGCTTCAAATCCCACATGACGTCCCAGGCTGTTGGAAGGCCTGCGCTTTGAGATGCGCCGGCACCAAGCAACCAGGAAAACTGAGGCGCGGCTTCGGACAGCAGTTGTACAAGTTGGATTTGGTCCATTTATCAATCTTGTTCTGTCCTACGACGGATCGCAATCCAGGATTGCATTGCTGCTATCGCTTATTCCTTTGTTTCCACAGCACTTCGCCTACTGCCGTAGACAAGCGCCTTAAACAGTTTGAGGGTAGCATTTGTAGCGGAGCTTTCAGGCCTGTGCTGCGAACTGATAGTAGCCAGATTCAATTTATCCCCGCCCCTTCTCACCCGCCCTATCCTGCCCTCGCCCATCACCCAAACGGGGCGGCCGTCCGGAGGTATGCTGGAGGTTGGGTGAGGGTCGGCGCCTGCGGGCGGGGGTTACGCCCTGCTCCCGGGAGGCTTCGGGGCACCGCCCTGGGGATACTACGGTCCCTGCGCGAGGAGCCTCGCTAGGAGAGGCGGCGCGGCGGTTGCGGCCGGCGGAAGAGCGACGACCCGATGAGGGGAACTGGCTCGTGACGCCCGTCCACGACCGTGCAAACCGCCCAACGGAAGCGCGGCCTGAAGCCTGCAAGAACGCCGAAGGCGGAGCGCCACGGGGCGTGCGAAGGGTGGCTCAATCCCTTCGCCCGCATCCTGGCTCAACGGATGCGGTCACCACCAACGCGCCTCGCGGCGCTCCGCCAGCCCCGTCATCGCCAACGCCCGGCGGCTCCCGCCGGGCGCGGATCGGCATGGGCGCTGTCGGAACCGGGCGCGGCTTCAGAACCGATCGATGATCGTCACGCCCGTGCCCTCGAAGCGGTCCATCGCCATCAGGGCGGGGATCGATTCGGCGAGGTCGATGCGGCGGCCGACGAGCTGCTGCGGAGTGAGCTTGCCGGCGCTGATCATGTCGAGCATCGCGCCATAGCGATGCGCCTGCATGCCGTGGCTGCCGAGGATTTCGAGCTCGTGGGCGATGACCTGCGCCATCGGGATCGGCGGCGTCGCCTGCTCCGCCAGCAGGAGCCCGACCTGGATATGCTTGCCGCGCTTGCGCAGGTTCGCCACCGAGTTGAAGCAGGTCTGGGGGTGGCCGAGCGCATCGAGCGAGACATGGGCGCCACCGCCGGTGACATCGCGCACGGCGGCGACTACGTCAGGCTGGCTCTTGGCGTTGATCGTCACCGCGGCGCCGACTTCGCGGGCGAGCTTCAGCTTGTCGTCGGAGATGTCGACCGCGACGACATTCGCGCCGAGCGCATTGGCGATCATGATCGCGGAGAGGCCGACGCCGCCGCAGCCATGCACCGCGACCCATTGCCCGCCCGAGACCTTGCCCTGGTCGACCACGGCGCGGAACGAGGTCACGAAGCGGCAGCCGAGGCTCGCGGCCGTGGCGAAATCGATCTCCTCGGGCAGGCGCACGAGGTTGAAATCGGCCCGGTCGATGCGGACATATTCGGCGAACGAGCCCCAATGGGTGAAGCCGGGCTGGAACTGGTCGTCGCAGACCTGCTGGTTGCCGGAATGGCATTGCGGGCAGGAGCCGCAGCCCGCGACGAAGGGCACGGTGACACGGTCGCCCTCGCGGAAGCGCACGACGCTGCGGCCGACCGCGGCGATGACGCCGGCCAGTTCATGGCCCGGCACATGCGGCAGGCGGATATCGGGATCGTGGCCGACCCAGCCGTGCCAGTCGCTGCGGCACAGGCCGGTTGCCTCGACCTTGATGATGACGCTGTGCGGCTCCGGCACCGGGTCCGGCAGGATGCGCAGTTCGGGGGCCTGCCCGAAGGCTTCGTAGACGACGGCTTTCATGGGGCTGGCCCTCCTTGGTCAATCGCCCGTGTCATGCGGCAGCGCGGCGGGAAGCGTCAACCGCGACGCTCTGCGGCGGTCAGACGCCCTTAAGATTCCGCGCCTATGGTGCGGACGCGTTCGGCCCGCCGCGTCGGCGGGCATTCCGAAGGCGGCCGCGAAACATCCATGAGCGACAGCGTCCACGGCTCGACGATGAGCGACACGCCCCGGTCAGAGGCCGAGACCGGTGCGCTCGGCGGCACCCTCGCCGGCTGCGGGCTGTTCGTCCTGATGCTGTCGCTGCAGCCCTTCGCCGGCGTGCCGGAGCAGACGACGCCGGGCGAATCGACCGGCAACATCGTCAACCAAGTCGGCTGGTTCGGGCTGGGCCTCGTCTTCCTCGTCGCGATGCTGGGTCTGACGCAGCGCGACGTGCTGGCGCGGCTCGGCTTCGGCCGCTGGGCCATCGTCTTCGCCGTCGCGGCTCTGTCGACGCTGCAATCCTTCGATCCGACGGGCTCGCTGCGCGGCTTGCTGTTGACCGCCATCGTCATGATCGTCGTCGCCGGCGTGCTCGTTCTGCCCCGCGACGAGCACAGCTTCGCCGTGGCGGCGGTCAATGCCTGCCTCGTGCTGCTGCTGCTGGTCTACGCCATGCTGCTCGTCGCGCCCCAACTGGTGGTCCACAGCGCGGAAGGCGCCGAGGGCGTGCATGTCGGCGATTGGCGCGGGCATCTCCCGCACAAGAATTTCGCCGCGCCGGTGTTCTCGATCGTGGCGATGATCGGACTTTACGGCTGGCGCAGCGGCTTGCGCTGGCGCGGCGCGCTGATCGTCGCGCTGGGCGTCGTCTTCGTGCTGAACAGCGGCTCCAAGACGACGCTCGGCTTCCTGCCGCTCGCGATCGGCGTGGTGGCGCTGGGGCGGATATTCGGGCGGCCGGGGCTGACGGTGTTCGTTCATCTCGTCCTGGTCGGGCTGATCGCGGCGCTGACGGTCGGGTCGGTGATGTCGCCGACCTTTTATGCGCTGCTCAAGGCCGTGATCTCCGACCCGACCTTCACCGGCCGCGACGAGATCTGGAAATTCGCCCTGCAGCGCATCGCCGAGAAGCCGTGGCTGGGCTACGGCTATGCCAGCTTCTGGCAGACGCCGGCCGTGACGGGGCTGGAGGAGAATTTCGAGGCGAGCTGGGATATCCGCGGCATCGGCTCCGGCCATGACAGCTATCTCGATGCGGCGCTGACTTTCGGCGTGCCCGGTGCCGTGGTGATGATCTTCATCCTGATGGGCCTGCCGCTCGTCGATTACCTGCGGGCCTGCCGTGTCGCGGCGAACCGTCGGCTCGCCGATCTCTTCGTCATGATCGTGATCTTCATGACCTATATCGGCATGCTGGAATCGTTCCTGCTCAACCGGGCCGATCCGCTCTGGGTGCTGTTCGCGCTGGCGGTGACCGGGATCGGCCTGACCGCACGGATGCGGGCAAAGCCGTCCGCATCCTGAACGTCAGCCCACTGGACAAGCCCGCCTTGTCCGGGGAAACAGCAGCCGGCCCGAAGATTTGCCGAGCGAGACATTCCATGACCGATTCTCCGATTTCCCTTGGCCTCATCGGCGCCGGCATCATGGGCGAGCGCATGTTGCGCGCGGCGCTCGACCAGCCGGCGACGGCGCTGCGCGTCTCCGGCATCTGGGACCCGTCCGCAGAGGCGATGGCACGGATCGGAGCCGTGCTGCCTTCGGTGGCGCAGCAACCGGACGCCGCTGCCCTGATCGCGGCGAGCGACTGCGTCTATATCGCCTCGCCGCCCTCCTCCCATCTCGGCCATGCGCGTGCGGCGCTCGGCGCCGGCAAGGCCGTATTCTGCGAGAAACCCCTGGCCGTCGATGTCGAGGATGCCCGCGCGTTCGTGACCGAGGCCGGTGACCGCGGCGCGGTGAACTTCCCCTTCGCTTCTTCGCCGGCCGTTGCGCGACTGCGGGAATGGATCGACTCCGGCGCGGTGGGCACGCCGCAGCGCGTGTCGATCGAAGTCGCCTTCGCGAACTGGCCGCGCTCCTGGCAGGTCGATGCCGCCGGCTGGCTCGACCGCACGGCGCAGGGCGGGTTTACCCGCGAGGTCGTCTCGCATTTCCTGTTCCTGACCCGCCGCATCGCCGGGCCCTTCAGCGGGCTTGCCGCCAAGGCCGCTTATCCCGAGGCCGGCAAGAGCGAACGCCGGATCGAGGCGACGCTGAATGCAGGCGCGCTGCCCGTCAGCCTGAGCGGCAGCGTCGGCACGACCACGAAAGACGACCATAACGTCTGGACGCTGGAAGGGGATAAGGGAGCCATCCGACTCTGCGACTGGTCGCGCGCCGAGCGTCGCCTCGCCGATGAGAGCTGGCAGCCCGACCCGGAAGCGCTTTCCCAGAACGAGGCGCGCCCGCTGGCGCTGCGCCGGCAGCTCGAAGGCGTGGCGAAGCTCACCCGCGGCGAGCCGCATCATCTCGCGACCTTGCGCGAAGCGTTCGATGTGCAGGACGTCGTCGAGACGATCCTGAAGGGCGCCTGACGAACCCGGTTCGGGCAGCATTCAGCGCCTCCGCGTGAAAAGCTGCCCGAATGGCACAATTTTGCGGCAAACCGGTCGAAAATCCGCTCTCTGGGATAATTCTACTCTGGCGTGCAGATAATTCGAAAAAACCGACTACCTGATGTGAATTGAGCCATACCCTGCCCATAGCGTAAAAGCACTGTTCGAAAGACCGAACGGGGATGGGCGTTATCGTGGCAGTTCTCAACGTCATCGATCGGCAGGGCCGCAGCCATGAACTCGAAGCCGTGGAAGGCTGGCGGGTCATGGAGATCCTGCGCGACTACAAGGTCGGCATCGAGGGCGTCTGCGGCGGTTCCTGCGATTGCGGCACCTGCCATGTCATCGTCGCGCAGGAATGGGCTGGAAAGCTGCCCGAGCCGCGCGACGAGGAGATCGACGCGCTGGACGAGTTGCCGCTGATCGAGGCGACCTCCCGCCTGTCCTGCCAGATCATCTGGGCTGACGATCTCGACGGGCTGACGCTGACGCTGGCGGAGGCCGCGTGATGGCTGCTCAAGCGAAACGCGTTCCCCTGCCGGCGATCCTGCTCGCCAACGACCTGCTCGACGGCGACGTCGTCTTCGCCTTCGTCGACGGCGCCGGCCCTCTGGCCTGGACGCGGGATCCGGCGCTCGCGCTCGTCGCGGCTGAGGACGCGGCGGCAGACCGGCTCGAAGCCTTCGCGGCCGCCGAGCTCCGCGGCAACAGGGTCGTCGACGCCTATCTCGTGGACGTTGCCATCGAGAGCGGCAGCCCGGTTCCCCGCCATTTCCGCGAGCGGTTCAAGACGCTCGGCCCCAGCAATCGTCCCGATCTCGGCAAGCAGGCCGGAGACGGCATCGCCTCCGCGCCGAAGGGCTGATTTCATGTATCGTTATGACGAATTCGACGAGCGTTTCGTCCGGGAGCGGGTGGCCCAGTTCACCGACCAGGTGGCGCGCCGGCTCGACGGCTCGCTGACCGAGGACGAGTTCAAGCCGCTCCGGCTCAAGAACGGCGTCTATCTCCAGCTCCACGCCTATATGCTGCGGATCGCCGTGCCCTATGGCACGCTGAATTCGCGGCAATTGCGCCAACTCGCGCTTATCGGCGAGAAATACGACCGCGGCTATGGCCATTTCACCACGCGCCAGAACCTGCAGTTCAACTGGCCGAAGCTGCGCGACGTGCCCGCCATCCTCGGCCTGCTCGCCGATGTCGAGATGCATTGCATCCAGACCTCCGGCAACTGCATCCGCAACGTTACGGCCGACCATTTCGCCGGCGTCGCGCAGGATGAGATCGAGGACCCGCGCCCGACCGCCGAACTGATCCGGCAATGGTCCTCGGCCCATCCGGAATTCAGCTACCTGCCGCGCAAGTTCAAGATCGCTGTGACCGGCGCCGAAGCCGACCGGGCCGTGATCAAGGCGCACGATATCGGCCTGCGCCTGCGCCGCCATCCCGACACGCATGAGACCTGCTACGAGATCAGCGTCGGCGGCGGGCTCGGCCGCACGCCGATGATCGGCAAGGTCGTGCGCGACTTCCTGCCCAAGAAGGACCTGCTCGCCTATCTCGAGGCGATCATGCGGGTCTATAATCTCGAGGGCCGGCGCGACAACAAATACAAGGCCCGCGTCAAAATCCTCGTCCACGAGATCGGTGCCGAGGAGTTCACCCGCCGCGTCGAGGCCGAGTTCGCCCTGCTCGATGGCCCCTCGATCAATGCCGATCCGGAAGAGGTCGCGCGCATCGCCGCCTATTTCGCGCCGCCGGCCTATGAGACGCTGCCGGCCGTCAGCAACACGCTGGAGGCGGCCAAGGCCGCGAACCCGGCCTTCGCCCGCTGGGTCGAGATCAATACCGCCCCGCACAAGGCGCCGGGCTACACGGCGCTGACGATCTCGCTGAAGCCGCAGGGACAGGCGCCAGGCGATGCCACCAGCGAGCAGATGCGCGCCGTCGCCGATCTCGCCGAGCGCTATTCCTTCGACGAGTTGCGCGTCACCCATGCGCAGAACCTCGTGCTGCCGCATGTGCGCCAGCGCGATCTCTTCGCGATCTGGCAGCAGCTTGGCGAGGTGGGCTTGGCCACGGCCAATGTCGGGCTCGTCACCGACATCATCGCCTGCCCCGGCCTCGATTATTGCGCGCTGGCGACGGCGCGCTCGATCCCGATCGCGCAGGCGATCCAGCAACGCTTTGCCGACGAGGCCCGCCAGCGCGAGATCGGGCCGCTCGGCATCAAGATCTCCGGCTGCATCAATGCCTGCGGCCACCACCATGTCGGCCATATCGGCATTCTCGGCCTGGAAAAGCGCGGCATCGAATCCTACCAGATCACGCTCGGCGGCGATGCCACCGAGAATGCCGCGATCGGCGAGATCCTGGGCCCCGGCCTCGCAGCGGAGGAGGTGCCGGACGCGATCGAGCGGATCGTTTCCGTCTATCTGGCCGCGCGCAGCGAGGGCGAGAGCTTCATCGACACTATCCGCCGCATCGGGCTTGCCCCGTTCAAGGCCGCCTTCCAGGAGACCGCCCGTGCCGCTGCTTGACCGGAACGGAAGCCGGGAAGATCGCTGGACCCGCAGCGAGGGCGCCGCGATCGGCAATATCCCGGCCGCGCTCGTGCCCTGGGAGGTGCTCGTCGAGGCTCTCGATAGGCAGGAACCTGAGCAGGTGGTCGGCGTGATCCTGCCGAATTCCGTACCCTTCTCCGCTCTGGCTCCCTTCCTGCCGCGATTGGCGCTCGTCGCCATCACCTTTCCCGCCTATGCGGACGGCCGCGGCTTCAGCCTTGCCCGCCAGATCCGGCGCGCCGGTTTCGCGGGAGAGATCCGCGCCAACGGCCCGCTGATCGCCGACCAGTTCGCCTATGCGCTGTCCTGCGGCTTCGACACGATCGAACTGCCGGAGGCGAACGCCGCCCGCCAGCCGGTGCCGCAATGGCTAAACGCCAAGGACTCGTTCAGCGCGACCTACCAGCGCGGCTATGGCGAGACCGAACGCAACGTCCTCGACCAGCGCCGGGCGGCGAGAGCCGCCGCGTCGATCGCAGCGGAGTGACTCATGACGGTCTCGACCGCGACCCATGGTTCCATCGAGCGCTCCCGCCCCTCCATGGGCGTCGATGAAGATGGCCCGGACACGGCTTTCGAGGCCCTGCCTGCGAGCCAGGCACACAGGCGCTGGTTCGATCTTTGCTTTCGCCTTATCATTCTGGCACTGGCCGCGCTGTGGCTGCTGATGCCGCCGGCGGGCGGCGGGCACCGTGCGGCAGACGAGAAGGCCGTAGCGACGACCCGATGACCGACAGACAGCCCGAATCCACCGCGGCCCGAATCGAGCCGCTGGCGACGCTGCCGCTCTTCCACAAGCTGGACGGGCGCAAAGTCGTGCTCGCCGGCGGAACCGAGGGCGCGCTGTGGAAGGCGGAGCTGCTGGCGGCGACCGGGGCCGAGCTTCATGTCTTCGCCGCTGGCGAAGAGGCGTTGTTCGCGGGATTGGCACAGGGCGAGATCGGCCATCGCGTGCATATCCATTCCCGCGCCTGGCAGGCCGACGATCTCACCGATGCGGCGATCGCCGTCGCCGATCTCGACGATGCCGATGCGGTCCGCGCCTTCGTCGCGGCGGCGCGGCAGGCCGGCGTTCCGGTCAATATCGTCGACAAGCCCGAGCATTGTGATTTCGCCTTCGGCGCGCTGGTCAACCGCTCGCCGCTCATCATCGCGATCTCGACGGATGGTGCCGCGCCGGTCTTCGGGCAGGCAATCCGCACCAAGATCGAGGCGCTGCTGCCGCCCGGACTGAAGAACTGGGCGCAAGCGGCGGCCGACTGGCGCCCGGCGGTCCAGGCCCGCGAACTGCCCTTCGCGCTGCGCCGCGCCTTCTGGGAGCTTTTCGCCGGCAAGGCCATGGCCGAGCCGGAGCGCGTTCCGAACCGCGACGACGAGGCCGAGCTTTTCGCGAAGCTCTCCCGCATCGAGGCCACCCATGACGGCAAGGGGCGCGTCACGCTGGTCGGCGCCGGCCCGGGCGACCCGGAGCTTCTGACGCTGAAGGCGATCCGCGCGCTGCAGAGCGCCGACATCATCCTCTATGACGACCTCGTCTCGCCGGGCGTGCTGGAACTGGCGCGGCGCGAGGCCAAACGCATGCTGGTCGGCAAGACCGGATACGGCCCGTCGGTGAAGCAGGGCGACATCAACGCGCTGATCGTCTCGCTGGCTGTCCAAGGCAAGCATGTCGTGCGCCTCAAGGGCGGCGACCCCGGCATCTTCGGCCGCGCCGGCGAGGAGATCGAGGCCTGCCATGCTGCGGGCATCCCGGTCGCGATTGTGCCGGGCATCTCGGCGGCGCAGGGCGCTGCCGCCTCGCTTGGCCTGTCGCTCACCCATCGCGACCATGCGCGGCGCCTCCAATTCGTCACCGGCCATTCGCGCAAGGGCGATTTGCCCGAGGATCTCGACTGGCGCGCCATGGCTGATCCTGCCGCCTCGACCGTGATCTATATGGCGCGGGCCACCCTGCCCGGCTTCCGCGAGCGCGCCATCGCGGCCGGGCTCGATCCGCAGACCCCGGCCGTCGCCGTGCTCGCCGCGACGCGGCCGGACGAGAAGCGGGTCGCGGCGACCATCGCGGACCTGCCGGAACGGCTCGGCGAATTGCCGGCGAGCGGGCCGGTTCTCGTCCTGCTGGGTCATGCCTTCGGCCCGGCCCTGTCCGCCGCGAATCCGGCGGAAGATCGCCGCCGGGCCTGATCTCGCGGGGCTCGCCGCCGGACGGAACGCCATCGCCGGAGATGCGTTTTCTCCTCCGGCGCCACAATTTGGAAGGCGCCCATTGCGCCAGGTCATTGAGACAAGGACGGCAATTCAGTACGTTTCGTTTGTTTTTCAGAACGGATCGAGGCTTCGAGCCTCGCCGTGAACGCAACGGAGCCCTGACATGACACGACCCGTGCTTCCCCGCCTTCTCCGGGCCGGCCTTGTTCTGGGAGCCTTCACGCTCTGCTTCGGCGTCGTCGCCGGGGCTCGCGCCCAGACCGAGCTCCTCAACGTTTCCTACGATCCGACCCGCGAGCTCTATCGCGAGATCAACGCGGCCTTCATCGCCGAGTGGAACGCGAAGAACCCGGACAAGAAGATTTCGACCATCCGCCAGTCGCATGGCGGCTCCGGGGCGCAGGCCCGCACCGTGATCGACGGGCTCAATGCCGATGTCGTGACGCTGGCGCTGGCTGGCGATATCGACGCCGTCGCCGAGCGCTCGAAGAAGCTGCCGCTCGACTGGCAGAAGCGCCTGCCGCATAATTCCTCGCCCTATACCTCGACGATCGTCTTCCTCGTCCGCAAGGGCAATCCGAAGGCGATCAAGGACTGGGGCGATCTCGTGAAGCCGGGCGTGCAGATCATCACGCCGAACCCGAAGACCTCGGGCGGGGCGCGCTGGAACTACCTCGCCGCCTGGGCCTACGCCGAAAAGGCCTTCAACAAGGACGAGGCGAAGGTGCGCGACTATATCGGCAAGCTGCTCGCCAATGTCCCGGTGCTCGACACCGGCGCGCGCGGCGCGACGACGACCTTCACCCAGCGCGGCATCGGCGACGTCTTCCTCTCCTGGGAGAACGAGGCCTTCCTGGCGCTGAAGGAATTCGGCGCCGACAAGTTCGACATCGTGGTGCCGAGCCTGTCGATCCTAGCCGAGCCGCCGGTCGCGCTGGTCGATGCCAATGTCGACGCCAAGAAGACCCGCGAGCAGGCGCAGGCCTATCTCGAATTCCTGTACTCGCCGAAGGGGCAGGCGATCATCGCCCGGAACTTCTACCGCCCGCGCAATCCCGAAGCCGCCGACGCCAAGGACATCGCCAATTTCCCGAAGGTCGATCTGGTGACGATCGACGACGCCTTCGGCGGCTGGAAGAAGGCGCAGCCGACCCATTTCGGCGATGGCGGCACCTTCGACCAGCTCTACAAGCCGGCACGCTGAGGACCTGTCCATGACGGCGGCGACGACCACCTTCCGCTGGCGCGAGCCGAGCATCCTGCCCGGCTTCGGGCTGGCACTCGGCATCACCGTGACGGCGTTGTCGCTGATCGTGCTGATCCCGCTGGCGGCGCTGTTCCTGAAGGCCGCCAGTGCCGGGCCCACCGATATCTGGGCCGTTGCGAGTTCGCCGCGCACGCTCGCCGCGCTGAAGCTCTCCTTCACGGCGGCCCTTTTTGCGGCGCTCGTCAACGCGGTGTTCGGGCTGATCCTGGCCTGGGTCCTGGTGCGCTACGACTTTCCGGGCCGGCGCCTGATCGACGCCGCCGTCGACCTGCCATTCGCCCTGCCGACGGCGGTCGCCGGCATCTCGCTCGCGGCGATCTACGCACCGAACGGCTGGGTCGGCTCCCTGCTGGCGCCGCTTGCCTTCAAGATATCCATCCCCTTCACCGACCTCTCCTTCGGCTTCGACGGCAAGGTCGCCTATACCCCGCTCGGCGTGATGGTGGCGCTGATCTTCATCGGCCTGCCCTTCGTGGTGCGCACCGTGCAGCCGGTGCTGGAAGAGCTACAGAGCGATGTAGAGGAAGCCGCGGCGCTGCTCGGCGCCAGCCGCTCCCGCACGATCTTCCGGGTCGTGCTGCCGCAGGCTCTGCCGGCCCTGATGACGGGTTCCATCCTCGCTTTCGCGCGGGCCGTCGGCGAATACGGCTCGGTGATCTTCATCGCCGGCAATGTGCCGATGGTCTCGGAGATCGCGCCACTGCTGATCGTGATCCGGCTGGAGCAGTTCGACTATGCAGGCGCCGCCGTGGTCGCCACGATGATGCTGCTGATCTCCTTCACGCTGATCCTCGCCGGCAACCTGATCCAGGCCCGCGCCCGCCGGAGGTTCGGCGATGTCTGACGCGACCCTGCCCTCCGCCTCGACCCCGACCAAGCCTCGCGGCACCAGCCGGGCGCGCGGCGAAAGCTCCGCCGTGCAGATCGTCCTGATCGCGGTTTCGCTCGCCTTCCTGCTGCTTTTCCTGCTGCTGCCGCTGGTCACGGTCTTCGTCGAGGCCGCCGCCAAGGGCTGGGAGGCCTATCGCGCCGCCATTACCGAGCCCGATGCGCAAGCCGCGATCCGGCTGACATTGCTGGTCGCTGCGATCGCGGTGCCGTTCAACGTCGTCGTCGGCATTGCCGCCGCCTGGGCCATCGCCAAGTTCGAATTCCGGGGCAAGGACCTGCTCATCAGCCTGATCGACCTGCCCTTCTCGGTCTCGCCGGTGATCTCGGGCCTCGTCTTCGTGCTGCTCTTCGGCGCCCAGGGCTATTTCGGGCCGTGGCTCCAGGCCAACGACCTCAAGATCGTCTTCGCCCTGCCCGGCCTGATCCTGGCGACGGTCTTCGTCACCTTCCCCTTCGTGGCGCGCGAACTGATCCCGCATATGCAGTCGCTGGGATCATCCGACGAGGAAGCGGCGCTGACGCTCGGCGCCTCGCCCTGGCGCGTCTTCTTCTCGGTAACGCTGCCGAACGTGAAGTGGAGCCTGTTCTACGGCGTGCTGCTCTGCAACGCCCGCGCGATGGGCGAGTTCGGCGCGGTCGCGGTCGTCTCGGGCAAGATCCGCGGCCTGACCAACACCATGCCGCTGCATATCGAGATCCTCTACAACGAGTACATGGGCGCGGCCGCCTTCGCAGTGGCCTCGCTGCTGGCGCTGCTGGCGCTGGTCACCCTCGTGCTCAAGACCCTGCTGGAATGGCACTATGGCGATGTGATCGCCGCCAGCCGCCATCACTGACCCACAGACGAAGGATTTCTCGCCATGTCGGTCGCCGTCACCATCGAGACCATCGAAAAGCGCTTCGAGAACTTCCCGGCGCTGCGGGGCGTCTCGCTCGATATCCAGCCAGGGGAGCTGGTTGCGCTGCTCGGCCCGTCCGGCTCAGGCAAGACCACGCTCTTGCGCCTCATCGCCGGGCTGGAGGAGGCCGATAGCGGCCGCGTGCTGTTCGGCGAGACCGATACGCGCGAGCTCTCGCTGCGCGACCGGCGCATCGGCTTCGTCTTCCAGCAATACGCGCTGTTCAAGACGATGAACGTGGCCGAGAATATCGGCTTCGGCTTGAAGTCCCGCCCGCGCCATGAGCGCCCGAGCAAGGACGAAATCCGCAATCGTGTCAGCGACTTACTCGAACTCGTTCAGTTGCCGGGACTGGAAAAGCGCTATCCGAGCCAACTCTCGGGCGGCCAGCGCCAGCGCGTCGCGCTCGCCCGCGCGCTCGCCATCGAGCCGCGCGTGCTGCTGCTCGACGAGCCCTTCGGCGCGCTCGACGCCAAGGTGCGCAAGGACCTTCGGGCCTGGCTGCGCGAACTGCACGGGCGCACCGGCCACACCACCGTCTTCGTCACGCATGACCAGGAGGAGGCGCTGGAGCTGGCCGACCGGGTCGCGATCCTCAACGAAGGGCGCATCGAGCAGGTCGGATCTGCCGACGACGTCTACGATCATCCGGCGACGCCCTTCATCTGCGAGTTCCTGGGCGAGGTGAACAAGCTGCCGGTCAAGGTCGTCGGCAGCCAGGCCTTCTTCGGCGACCGGCCGGTGCTCGGCGGATTGTCGCAGAACCAGGGCGGCCCGGCCTCGCTCTATGTCCGGCCGCAGCATCTGCGCATCGTCGACGAGACGCCCCTCGCCTTGCCCGGCACGGTCGAGCATCTGCGCCGCAACGGGCCGATCCGCCGGGCGGAGGTGGCTGTCGAGGGGCTCAAGAAGCGGCTCGAGGTCGATCTCGCCAGCCAGGTCGCCCCGGCGATCGGCGAGCGGATTCGCCTACGCATCACCCACGGCAATCTGTTCGCTGCCGCCTGATCCCGCAATTTCGCGCATCGAGCGTCCGCGAAAACCGGATTCCCCTTTCCGGCCCGATGCCATAGCCTCCCGGCGAATCCGGCGGCCATATCGGCCACTGGTCCTCGATCCGGACAGGAGATCGCGATGAAAGCACGCGCGAAATGGGTTGATGGCATGGCCTTCATGGGAGAGTCCGGCAGCGGACACGCCATGATCATGGACGGCGCGCCGGAATATGGCGGGCGCAATCTCGGCATCCGGCCGATGGAGATGCTGCTGATCGGGCTCGCCGGCTGCACGGCTTTCGATGTCGTGGGGATGATCAAGAAGGGCCGCGAGAACATCACCGGCTGCGAGGTCGATGTCGAAGCCGAGCGTGCCACGACCGACCCAAAGGTCTTCACCAAGATCCACCTCGCCTATCGCATCACCGGCAAGGGCCTGTCGCAGGCCAAGGCGGAGCGAGCCGTCACATTGTCGAAGGAAAAATACTGTTCGGCTTCGATCATGCTCGGGGCGACCGCAGAGATGAGCTACAGCCTCGAAGTGATCGACGAATTGCACAAGGAGGCCGCCGAATGAGTCGGGCTGAATTCGCCGGATTGATCACGCCGGAGGCGCTCGCCGCGCGGCTCGGCGACGAGAACCTCGTCATCATCGATGTCCGCACCGCGGCCGACGGTGCGAAGGCGGAGTTCGAGGCCGGGCACATCCCCGGCGCCGTCCATTCAGACTATGCCGCCGATGGCTGGCGGGCGAAGATCGGCAATGCGCCGGGCATGCTGCCGCCGCCGGACCATCTCGCGGCGCTGGCCGGGCGCCTTGGCATTAAGCCGCATGACGACGTCGTCATCGTTCCTGCCGGCACGGCTGCAACCGATTTCGCCGCGGCGGCGCGGGTCTACTGGACGCTGAAATTCATCGGCCATGGCCAGCAGGCCATCCTCGATGGCGGCTTCAAGGCCTGGACGGCCGATCCGCAGCGCCCGGTCGAGACCGGCGCCTCCAAGCCGAAGAGCGCAGACCCCTATCCGGTCGTGACGCAACAGGCCTTGCGCAGCACGGCGGATTCGACGCTCGTCGCTTCCAGAAGCAAGCAGGCGAGCCTCGTCGATGCGCGGGGACCCAGCTATTTCGAGGGCCTCGAGAAATCGGCGGAGGCCGCGCGCGCCGGCCATATCCCCGGTGCGATCCAGCGCGACTATGCCGGCGCCTTCGAAGGCGGCAAGCTCAAGGCACCCGGCGAGCTGGAGAAGCTCTATGCGGCCGTGCCACAGGGTCCGGTGATCTCCTACTGCAATACCGGCCATTCCGCCGCGGCGAACTGGTTCGTGCTGTCGGAGGTTCTGGGCCGCGACGAGGTCGCGCTCTACGACGGCTCAATGACCGACTGGACGCAGGATCCGGACCGCCCCGTCGCGACCGGCAAGGCGGCCTGAACCGCTTTCGATTGCAAATCAGGCTGAAAAGGTTCAAAGGAAGCGCCGATCGCGTGCCACGCGCACGGCGCTTCCTGACATTCTGGACATAAGCCATCAGCCGATGAACGCCGTCGCGCCGAAAATCTCCTTCGTTTCGCTGGGCTGCCCCAAGGCGCTCGTCGATTCCGAACGGATCATCACCTCGTTGCGCTCCGAGGGCTACGAGCTCTCCAAGAGCCATGCCGGGGCCGACCTCGTCATCGTCAACACCTGCGGCTTCCTCGACAGCGCCAAGGCGGAGTCGCTGGAGGCGATCGGCTCTGCCATGGCCGAGAACGGCAAGGTCATCGTCACCGGCTGCATGGGCGCCGAGCCCGAGCAGATCCGCGACGTCTTCCCGAACGTGCTCGCAATCACCGGCCCGCAGGCCTATGAGAGCGTCGTCTCGGCCGTGCATCAGGCCGTGCCGCCGAAGCACGACCCCTTCGTCGACCTCGTGCCCGACCAGGGCATCAAGCTGACACCGCGACACTACGCCTATCTCAAGATTTCAGAGGGCTGCAACAATCGCTGCACCTTCTGCATCATCCCGAAGCTGCGCGGCGATCTCGTCTCGCGGCCGATCGGCGACGTGCTGCGCGAGGCCGAGAAGCTCGCCAAGGCCGGCGTCAAGGAATTGCTGGTGATCTCGCAGGACACCAGCGCCTACGGCCTCGACATCAAGTATGCGCCGTCGATGTGGAAGGACCGCGAGATCCGCACCCGCTTTTTCGAGCTCGCCCGCGAGCTCGGCCAGATGGGGATGTGGGTGCGCCTGCACTATGTCTATCCCTATCCGCATGTCGACGAGGTCATCCCCCTGATGCAGGAAGGGCTGGTGCTGCCCTATCTCGACATCCCGTTCCAGCATGCCTCGCCGAACGTCCTGAAGGCGATGAAGCGCCCGGCCCATCAGGACCGCACGCTCGACCGCCTCCGGAAATGGCGCGACATCTGCCCGGACCTCGCCATCCGCTCGACCTTCATCGTCGGCTTCCCCGGCGAGACCGAGGAGGACATGGACATCCTCGTCGATTGGCTGAAGGAAGCGAAGCTGGAGCGCGTCGGCGCCTTCAAATACGAGCCGGTGAAGGGCGCGCCCGCCAATGATCTCGGCCTCGCCCTCGTCCCTGAAGAGGTCAAGGAAGCGCGCTGGCACCGCTTCATGAAGGCGCAGGCCGAGATTTCCACCCGCATCGTCAAAGCCAGGGTCGGCAAGCGCATTCAGGTGATCATCGACGAGGCCGGGCCGACCGTCGCCAAGGGGCGCTCGAAATGGGATGCCCCCGAGATCGACGGAAATGTCTATGTCGCGAGCCGCCGGCCCCTGCGAACCGGCGATATCGTCACTGTGAAGATCGAGCGCGCCGACGCCTACGACCTGCACGGCGTCGCCGTCTGAGCCGCAACGCTCTCAGTTGAAGGTGCAAAGCCGGCGGATGGTGCGACCATTGCGGTCGCGCGCTGTGCCGAGGCTGCTGCAGGTGTCGCTCGCTGCGACGGTCTCGGCCTGTTCGCCCAGCCCAGCCTGACGCGGCGGCTCGCTGCAGACGCTGCTCGAACAGCCGGTCTCGGCATATTGCAGGCGAGGCGCGCGGGGAACGCGCACGCGCCCCTGATCCGCGCCCTGCAGGATCGCATCGGCAGGCGTGGCGGGCTGCCCCCCGGTTCCCCTGGCCTGCTGCGCCAGCGCGACGCCCGAAATAGCCAGAACCACGAAGAGGAAAACGATGGTCCGGAACTTGGTCGACATGGACGTAGGTCCTGAATGGTCGTCAGCATGCGCTGGCATCCATTCGTCGCAACACGTCATGTCCGGGTTCATGCTCCACGAAAAAATGCGCCCCGATCACCGGGCGCATCACTCTCCCTAGCGCCATTCCCGGGCTTGGCCCGGGAATCTCATGACCAGAGCTCTGTGGTTTCCGAGACACTCGGACCAAGCCCGAGCATGACGGCCCTGGTCAGGGTATCAGGACCGTCGAGCCCGTGGTCCCACGCGACTCGAGCGCCCGATGCGCATCCGCCGCATCCTTCAGCGCGAAGGTCGCGTTGACCGGCACCTTGACCTTGCCGCTCAGCACGGCCTCGAACAGGTTCTTCGCCATCGCGATCATGGTCTCGCGCTTGGCCGTGTGAGTGTTGAGCGTCGGGCGGGTGACGTAGAGCGAGCCCTTGGCGGCGAGAATGCCGAGATTGAAGGATTCGACCGCGCCCGAGGCGTTGCCGAAGCTCGCCATCAGGCCGAAGGGCTTCAGCGTGTCCAGCGACTTCATGAAGGTGTCCTTGCCGACGCCGTCATAGACCACGTCGCAGAGCGCCCCGCCGGTGATCTCCTTCACCCGCGCCGCGAAATCCTCCTCGCGGTAGTTGATGACGTGGTCGGCACCATGGGCCTTGGCCAGCTCCGCCTTCTCCTTCGAGCCGACGGTGCCGATCACGGTCGCGCCTAGCGCCTTGCCCCATTGGCAGAGGATGAGGCCGGTGGCGCCAGCGGCGGCATGGACAAGAATCGTGTCGCCCGGTTTCACCTTGTAGGTCCGGTGCAGCAGGTATTCGGCCGTCAGCCCCTTCAGGAGCATGCTGGCGGCGGCCTCGTAGGAGATGCCATCGGGCAGCGCGACGACGGAGGCCGCCGGCACGATGCGCTCCTCGGCATAGGCGCCGAGGCCTGCGACCACTGCGACGCGGTCGCCCGGCTTGAACTCGGTGACGTTCGGGCCGACGGCGAGGACGTCGCCGGCGCTCTCATTGCCGAGCGTGAACGGCATCTGCGGCGCGGGATAGAGGCCCGAGCGGAAATAGGTGTCGATGAAATTCAGGCCGATCGCCCGGTTGCGGATCAGGATTTCGCCGGGGCCGGGCTGCGGCAGGGTGATGTCCTCGAACTGCAGGACCTCGGGGCCGCCGGTCTTGTGGGCGCGAATGGCTTTGACCATGAAAGGCATCTCCTTCGGATGGATGCCCGACCATAGTTCATCGGGCGGGAAAGGCATCCGTACGCAACGCAGAACGCACCTTGCGACTTTGCGGCCCGTGGCCAAAGCGCGGCGCATCGGCTAGCCAAGCGCGATGAGCACGCAGACTGCCGATCAGGTCGATATCGCCATCGTGGGCGCCGGCGCCGTGGGCCTGGCGGCCGCGCTGGCGCTGAGCCGCGAGGGCCGCAGCGTCGCCCTGCTCGGCCCCGTCGCCACGCCGCGCGATGGGCGCACGGTCGCCCTGCTCGACGGCTCATGGCGGATGCTGGCCGATCTCGGCGTGCAGGACGCCTTATTGGAAAAGGCCGCGCCGCTTGAAGTGATGCGGCTCGTCGACGACAGCGGCAGCCTGTTCCGCCAGCCGCCGGTCGAGTTCCGGGCCTCCGAGATCGGGCTTGAGGCCTTCGGCTGGAACATCGAGAATGCCGACCTGACCGGGATTCTCGCCGGGAAGGCTGCTGCTCTGTCCGGCCTGCGCATGATCCCCGGCTTCGTCGGGGCGATCGAACCGGAGGCGGACGGCGTGCGCCTCTCCGGCGAGGGTTTCGCTCCATTGAAGGCCCGCCTCGTTGTCGGCGCCGATGGCCGCAATTCGCAGGTGCGTGCAGCCGCCGGCATCGAAAGCCGCGACTGGCGCTATCCGCAGGTCGCGCTGACCGCGATCTTCGAACACCGCCGCGACCACCAGGAAACCTCTACGGAATTCCATACGCGCAAAGGCCCGTGCACGCTCGTACCACTGCCCGGCCGGCGCTCCTCGCTGGTCTGGCTGCTCGATCCGGAAGACGCGGAAGCCGTCTCGACGCTCGACGATGCGGGTTTTGCCCGGCGGGTCGAGCGGCAAGTGCAGTCGCTGCTGGGTGCGATGACGGTTTCGGGTCCACGCGGCAAGGTGCCGATGGGCGGGCTCTCGGTCGAACGCTTCGGCGCCGGCCGCATGGCGCTGATCGGCGAGGCCGCGCATGTCTTCCCCCCGATCGGGGCGCAGGGCCTCAATCTCGGCCTGCGCGATGTCGCGGCGCTGAGCGAGGCTCTTAGCGGCGCGACGGATGCCGGCGCAGAGAGCGTTATCGCCGATTATGACAGCGCGCGGCGGACGGATGTCAGGCTGCGCACGGGCGCCGTCGATGTGCTGAATCGGACGCTGCTGACCGACCTGATGCCGGCCGACCTGATGCGCGGTGCCGGCCTGCTGGCGCTGTCGCGGATCGGCCCGCTCCGGCGTCTTGTAATGCGGCAGGGACTGGCCGGCGGCGCCCGCGCCTGAGCGCCGCTACTCGCCCAGGATCTTGCGAGTATCCGCCCCGCTCGCCGCGACCTTCCGCAAGCCCGCAGCCTGCTCGCGAAAGACCGGAGCCAGCGGCAGGGGGGTCGAGACGAGGCGGCGTCCACCCGGCTCTTCGACCTGTGCGTCGAGCTGCCCGCGAGCGCTCATCTGTGGATCGGAGACCGCCTCCTCAAGCGTCCGCACCACTGTGCAGCAGCAATCGAGCGGTTCGATCAGCGCGCGCCAATAGGCCGCGCTTTCGCTGGCGACGATGGCGGCGATGCCTGCCCGCGTCGCCTCGGGGTCGCGGCGGTCATCGCGCAGCTTCTCGTCGAGCCCGATGCCCTCGCAGAAGGCCTGCCAGAATTTAGGCTCGATCGCGCCGACTGCCAGGAACCAGCCATCGGCCGTGGCATAGAGCCCGTAGCGCGGGCTCGCACCCGTCAACAGGCCTTCCCCGCCATCAGGGAAAGAGCCGGTCACCTGCCCCTGCGCCAGCCCGTACCAGGCAAAGGTCGGCATCGCATCGGCCATGGCGATGTCGAGATGACAGCCCTGCCCGGTGCGGTCACGCTGGCGCAAGGCCAGCAGGATGTTGAGCACAGCCGGCATGGTGCCGCCAGCGATGTCGGCGACCAGCGGCGGCGGCAAGGGCGGTACCTCGCCGCGCTTCAGCGACTGGCCGAGCAAGCCGCCGAGCGCCTGATAGTTGATGTCGTGCCCGGCCTCCTGCGAACGCGGGCCGTGCTGGCCATAGCCGCTGATCGAGCAATAGATCAGGCGCGGGTTGATAGCCTTCAACGCCTCATGGCCGAAGCCGAGCCGCTCCATCACGCCCGGGCGGAACTGCTCGATCAGGATGTCGGCCTTGGCGATCAGCGGCGTCAGGCTCGCCAGCGCATCGGGCGCCTTCATGTCGAGCTCGACGCTCTCCTTGCCGCGATTGAGCACCGCGAAGGGCGCCGCCGTTTCGCCGAAGCGCGGCGGGAAGCCGCGCATGTCCTCGCCGCCCGGCCGCTCGATCTTGATGACGCGCGCGCCGGCCTCCGAGAGGAAGAGGCTCGCCAGCGGCCCGGGCAGGAGCGTCGAGAAATCGAGGACCAGCAGGTCGTCCAGCGGCAGCATCCGGCATCCTCAATGGAAGAGATCGGCCGCTATCCTGCCCGTCTTCACCAGCCACAGGAAGCCCGACAGCGTGACCATCGACACGATGGTACCGATCAGGATGCAGGCCGAGGCGCGCTCGATCCCGACCTTGTACTGGGTCGAGATGACGAAGATGTTCAGCGCCGGCGGCAGCGCCGCCATGATGATCGCGGCATAGATCCAGTTGGTCGGGATGCCGCCGAGCGCCGAGAGCAGCACCCAGACCAGAAGGGGGTGCAGCAGGAGCTTGATGAAGACCAGCGCCGGGACACCGGTCGGCATCCGCTTCATCGGCCTCAGCGCCACGGTGACGCCGAGCAGGAAGAGCGCGCAGGGAGCGGCGGCCTGCGAGAGCCACAGCACCATCCGGTCGAGCGCCACCGGCAATTCGAACTTGAGATAGCTCGCCAGCACGCCGGCCAGCGTCGCGACGTTGAACGGATGGGTCAGCACCCGCCAGACCACCTCGCCGGCGGTGGCGAGCAGGCTCTTCTTTTCGACGCCGGCGACCGCCATCAGCAGCGGAACGAGCGAGAACAGCAACACGCTGTCGAAGACGAAGATCAGCACGACGGGCGCGCTCGCTTCCGGCCCCAGCGCCGCCAGGATCAGGGGCGGCCCCATATAGCCGATATTGGAATAGGCCCCGGCGACGCCCTGCATCACCGCCTGCGGCAGGTCGCCCTTGGCAGCCCTCAGCCCGATCACCAGCGACAGGCTGAAGGCGCAGAAGGTGGCGAAGGTCGTGCCGGCGATGAATTTCCAGTTGGCGAGCTCGCTCAGCGGCTTGTCGGCGATCAGGCGGTAGAACAGCGGCGGCAGCGCGACATAGATCAGGAAGAACTGCAGCCAGGCGAGTCCCTCTTCCGGCAGCCGCTTGTAGCGGCCGATGGCGAAGCCGAGCAGGATCAGCCCGAAGAACGGCGCAACCAGATTGAAGATGCTGAGAAGGTCGGCCATCGGTGGCGTTTTCGTCCTGCGATGAAGGCGCCCGCTTTCGATCCGAACCCGGCGGACATCTGCATCTAGCGCATGCCTAGACGGCAGCAAGGGCTTTTGGAGCGTGCGCGCCCTCGCCTAGCGCAATGAAGGGATATCATACCTAGGATAAATTACCCATTCAGCTCGTCAGGAATAATAACCTAGGCCTATCGACCTATTTGCCTGCGAAAGAACCATGGACGGCGTGCATGGTCTCGGCCACAGTCGCTGCATTGCAGCATGGAGCCGCCGATGACGACCAGGACGCCGCGCCAATTCTTCCGTCCGCTCGCGATCGGCGCGCCTGAGCCTTTCCGCGAATTGCCGCTGCGGCTCGAACGGATGATCCATTTCGTGCCGCCGCATCTGGAGAAGGTCCGCGCCAAGGTCGGCGAGCTCGCCGGACAGGTCGATATCGTGCTCGGCAATCTCGAGGACGCGATTCCGGTCGAGGCCAAGCAGGCGGCGCGCGACGGCTTCATCACCATGGGCAAGGCGGTGGATTTCGGCAAGACCGGCCTGTGGACACGCGTCAATGCGCTGAATTCGCCGTGGTTTCTCGACGATATCACCGCGATCATGGGCGAGATCGGCGGCAAGCTCGATGTGGTGATGGTGCCGAAGGTCGAGGGCCCCTGGGACATCCACTATGTCGACCAGCTCCTGGCGCAGTTCGAAGCGCGGCATCAGTTGCCCAAGCCGATCCTGATCCACGCCATCCTGGAGACGGCGGAAGGCGTGAAGAATGTCGAGGCGATCGCGACGGCATCGCCGCGCATGCACGGGATGAGCCTCGGTCCGGCCGACCTCGCCGCCTCGCGCGCCATGAAGACGACCCGCGTCGGCGGCGGGCACCCCGAATACAAGGTGATCGCCGACCCCTCCCCCGATGGCGGGCCGCGCGCGGTCGCGCAGCAGGACCTCTGGCACTACACGCTCGCCAAGATGGTCGATGCCTGCGCCGCGGCCGGGATCAAGCCATTCTACGGCCCATTCGGCGATTTCAGCGACGAGGCCGCCTGCGAGGCGCAGTTCCGCAACGCCTTCCTGCTCGGCTGCGCCGGCGCCTGGACGCTGCACCCCTCGCAGATCGCCGTCGCCAAGCGCGTCTTCAGCCCCGATCCGGCCGAGGTCGCCTTCGCGAAGCGTATTCTGGAGGCGATGCCGGACGGCTCCGGCGCCGTGATGATCGACGGCAAGATGCAGGACGACGCCACCTGGAAACAGGCGAAGGTGATCGTCGATCTCGCCGTTCAGGTCGCCGCGCGCGACCCCGATCTCGCCGAGCGCTACGGAATGTGATGGGACAGCCGGCCCCGATCGATTGATTTCGACGCATTTACGACGCATTGCTTGCGCAAGGCGGCAAGACCTAAGCTGGCGGCGCATCGGCCGGCTCACGATGGATCAGTCATGGAAGCGCGTTCGGCCAAGTTCAGGATCGGGCAGGTGGTCAAGCACCGCATCTACCCGTTCCGCGGCGTGATCTTCGACGTCGACCCGGTCTTCTCGAATACCGAGGAGTGGTGGATGGCGATCCCGGAAGCCATGCGCCCGTCGAAGGACCAGCCCTTCTACCATCTCTTCGCCGAGAACGAGGAGGCGGAATATGTAGCCTATGTCTCCGAGCAGAACCTCGTCGACGACGATTCCGGCGAGCCCGTGCGCCATCCCCGCGCCAGGGAATTCTTCCGGCGCGACCGCAAGGGCCGCTACAAGCTGGACCGCGCCGACCTGAACTGAGTCTGGCGGCTTTTTGAAGCCCCCGGTTGTCATTCCGGGGCTTCGCGCAGCGAAGAACCCAGCACCCACGACCGGGCGAGCCGCTGGCAACGACCTATCGAGTGTTCCATCCAGTCGTGGTTTGCGGGTTCACGCCTGCGGCGCGTCCCGGAATGACAACCGTGAAGCCCAAGCAAAAAGGCCGGCCCCGCGAGGGACCGGCCTTTTCTGTTTCAGGCTACCGCGCCGCCGATCAGGGCTTCGGCGGGGTCGCGGGAGCGGCAGGCGCGGCCGGCGCGCCGGGAGCCGGGGCGGCGGCACCGCCGGCGCCGAGGCGCTGGCGCAGCTCTTCCTGGCGCTTGCCGAGCTCGTCCTGGAGCTGCTTCTGCTGTTCCTCGAGCACCTTCGGGTCGATCGCGGCGCCGTCGAAGCCCTTGGCGAAATCGGCCAGCGGAATGGTGAAGGTCAGCTCGCGACCGCCCTGGTTCTGGACGCTGACATTCAGGTTCGTGCCCTTCTTCATCGCGTTGATGAAGTCGTCCTTGACCTGCGATTCGGCGAAGCAGCCGTTCGGGAAGCAGATGGCGTAGCGGCCGCCGGTCGGCTGTGCCGTGTCGACGCCGAAGCGGATGCCGGGCTGCAGCAAGAGGCCGAGCGGCATCAGGAAGCGCACGATCTTGTTGGCGTCGCCCTTCACGTCATAGATCGCGACGGCGAGCACCGGCTGCCCCTGATCCGAGACGAAGTCGCGGGTGGTGTAGCAGATTTCCTTGTTGGCGCCGGGATCCTTGCCGCAGACCTTGGTCCAGCTCGTTTGGGACGGCTCGGGCTTGACCTGGACGACGGTCGGGCCGGTCGGCGCCGCGCCGCCGGGCTGGGCGGGGGCGGCAGGCTGCTGGGCTGGAGCGGCCGGACGGGCCGGCGCCGGGCGCTGCGCCGGGGCCTGGGCGAAGGCGGCGACGGGCGCGAAGCCGATGGCCGTGCTGAGCACGAGGCCGAGCGCACGAGATGACAGGCGATACGAAGCGGACATTCCTTGTCTTTCCTTACCAAGCGAATTCGGGATCACGACTTCGCAAGCCGCGCGCGTCACCGCTGATGGCCCAATCGCATGGGGCGCAGGCCATCGCAAGCCGTGCACATCAAGGCCGATTGAGGCGTTTGAATGACACCCTGCCCTCGCCTTTAGCGAGTCCGCACCGAGGATTCCAGCCCGAATAGCTGCGTGACCCTGCTGCTCCCATGCTATTCTTGCTGAGGGAATCAGGTCGTACGATGGAATTTCTTCGATTGCCTCAGGCGGTGAGCCGCCGCGAGGTCAACTTCTTGCTGGCTTTGGCCCCGTTCGCCGTCCTGGCGCGCGGCCCTAACGCTCTGGCTGATTCGGCCCCGTTGCAGCAGCATGCCATCGCGATGCATGGGCAGCCGGCATTGCCGGCAGGTTTCCAGCACCTCCCCTATGCCGACCCCAAGGCGCCCAAGGGCGGGCGCATCGTGCTCGGCATCCAGGGCACCTTCGACAGCCTCAATCCGCTCGTCGTTCTGGGTGTGGCGCCCGATGCCGTGCCGAAATATGTCCAGCAGAGCCTGCTCTACCGCTCGGCGGACGAGCCTTTCACGGCCTACGGCCTGCTCGCCTCCGGCGTTTCCCTCGATGCGGACCGCAAGCATCTCGCCTTCGAGATCGACGAGCGCGCCCGGTTCTCCGACGGCAAGCCGGTCACGGCCGAGGACGTGATCTTCACCTTCGAGATGCTGAAGGCCAAGGGAAAGCCGTTCCACCGCTCCAGCCTCGGCCGGGTGACCAAGGCCACGGCGCCCTCGCCCCGGCGCGTCGAATTCGAGCTCGGCGACGGCTCCAACCGCGAATTGCCGCTGGTGATCGGGGCGATGCCGATCTTCGCGAAGCATGCGACCCAGCCCGAGACCTTCGGCGAAACCAGCTTCAAGCCGGCGCTCGGCTCCGGCCCCTATATCGTCGAGGAAGTGCGGCCGGGCGAGGCGCTCGTGCTGCGGCGGCGCAAGGATTTCTGGGCCGAAGACCATCCGCTGACGCGCGGGCTCTATAATGCCGACGAGATCCGCTACGATTTCTACCGCGACTCGAATGCGCTGTTCGAGGCGTTCAAGGCCGGGCTCTACGATGTCCGCATCGAGGGCGACCCGACGCGCTGGATGACCGGATACGACGTGCCGGCCGTGCATGACGGACGCATCCGGCGGGAAACGCTGCATTTCGACACGCCCAAGGGCATGACCGGCCTCGTCTTCAACACGCGCCGGCCGATCTTCTCGGATATCCGGACACGCGAGGCACTCGGGCTGCTGTTCGATTTCGAGTGGGTCAACCGCAACCTGTTCCACGGCGTCTATCGCCGGGCCGGCAGCTTCTTCTCCGATTCTGAGCTCTCGGCGCTCGGCATTCCCGCCGATAGCCGCGAGAAGGCCTTGCTCGCCGCCTTCCCCGGCGCGGTGCGCGAGGACATCCTCGCCGGCAGCTGGAGGCCGTCCGAGACCGACGGCTCGGGCCGCGACCGCGAGCCGGCGCGCAAGGCGCTCGATCTGCTCAAGGCCGCCGGCTACGTCCTGCGCGAGGGCGTGCTGCGCAATGGCAAGGACGAGCCCTTCGCCTTCGAGATCACCGTGACCGGCCGGCCGCAGGAGCGGCTGGCGCTCAACTATGCGCAGTCGCTTTCCCGACTCGGCATCGCCGTCTCGGTGCGCCTGATCGACGACGTGCAGTACTGGCGGCGCCTCTCGGTCTTCGATTTCGACATGATTCAGTGGACCTGGCCGGCCTCGGCCTCGCCCGGCAACGAGCAGATCGGCCGCTGGGGCTCGGCCAATGCCGCGCGCAACGGCGCGCTGAACTATGCCGGCGTGAAATCGCCCGCCGTCGACGCGGTGCTGCAGGCCTTGCTGGGGGCCCGCGAACGCGAGGATTTCGTCGCGGCGGTGCGGGCGCTCGATCGCTTGCTGATCTCAGGCTTCTACGTCGTGCCACTTTATTACCTGCCCGATACCTGGATCGCGCTGGCGCGCGGCGTGGTTCTGGCGGGGCGGCAGCCGGCCTATTTCCTCTCCAACGAGCTGCTGGCTCGCCTCCCGGCGGCCTCGGCCCCCGCGAACTAGGGTTTGTCGATGCGGGCAGAACAGGACGAAGCCTCAGCCTTGCTCGACGGCCTCGATCTCGACACTTTGCTCGCGGCCCTGACCCGCAACCGCGGCTATGATGCGGCCTTGCGCGATCCGCCGGGCCGGCGCGGCTGGAGCGACGTCACGCCGGGCTCGATCAATTTCCTCGATCTCGACGAGCGCATCGACCGGCTGGCCCGGCTGCTCGCCATCAACAAGGGCACGCCGGGCGCGAGCGTCGCGATCCTGGCCCCGCTCGGCCCGGAGGCGATCGTCTCCATCCTGGCAAGTCTGCGCGCGGGCCTCTCCCCCCTGATGCTGCCGCTGCACGGCAACGAGCTCGAACTGCTCAAGCTGATCGAGGCCTCCGGCGCGGTGATGGCGCTCGGCGTCAGCCGCGTCGGACCGCTCAGACCGCTGCTGATGCTGCGCAACCTCGCGATGCGGGCCTTCGGCACACGCTTCGTCGGCGGCTTCGGCCCGGACGTGCCTGACGGCGTCGCCCCGCTCGACATGCTGATGGCCAACCTGACGCTGCATCCGCTGCCGCAGCTCACCGAGCGGCCGGTGCTGCAGATCGCCGACGGCGTCTCGCTGCAGGGGCCGATCGCGCTGCCGGAGCGGGAATTGCTCGGCAAGGCGCTCGACATCTCGCGGGCGCTGAAGCCGACCGTCTCCTCGCGCATCGTGACGACGCTGGTCGGCGGCGATCTCGCCGCGCTGGCAAGCGGGCCTGGCGTGGCCATGCTGAGCGGGCTCGAACTCCTGCCGCTCGGCCTGTTCAACCTCGGCGACCTTCAAGCCTGCATCGAGGGTGGGCGCAGCGTCCATCTGGTCCTGCCCGGCGCGATGGAGCCGGCGCTGGCGCATTCGCGATTGGCCGGACACCCGGCGCTGGCAAGCCTCGTCTTCGTGCATCGCGCGACGGAGGCGCGCAGCCTTCCCGCGATCGACCGGCCCGACGTCGCGATCGTCGATATCGAGGCCCATTCGGCCGGGGAGATCACCGTGAACAAGCGGCAGGGACTTTCGGCCGCCTGACGGCATTTTTCGCGGAACTTTCCGGCCGGCTTTCGCGTCTAGTTCGGGGGCGTCCTATTTGGAGTGGCAGCCATGCTCGCCGCCGGCCTCGTCCTTCTGTCCCTGTCCAGCACGCCCGCGACCGCATCCATCGTCCATGTCGCGGATTCGCCGCCGCGCTTCGACATCGCCGCCTCGTGCCGCGATGTCGGCAAATCGGGCATCAATGTCGGCCGACCCGCCAGCGCCTGCCAGGCCGACGAGGAAAAGGCGCGCGATTCGCTCACCGCGCGCTGGGGCGAATTCAAGCCTGCCGCCAGAACGAATTGCGTCGAAGGCGCGAGCTTCGGCGGGCCGCCGAGCTATGTCGAGGTGCTCACCTGCCTGGAGATGAAGAAGCCGTGACGGCAGGGGGCTTCCCGATCAGCGCCGCGCGCAGGAGCAGGTAAAGCACCAGCGCGTTGAGCAGGTGCCAGAGCCAGTGCGTGCCGAGCGGCAGGACACCGCAGAGCGCGCCGTCTATGCTGCGCATCGTCAGCGAGACCGCGAAGGCCAGTCCGGCCAGCGCCACGAGCCGGCGTTGACGGCTTGATGCGGTGTCGCGCGACATGGCCAGTGCCACGCCTGCCAACCCGAGCAGGAAAGCCGCATAGCCGGCGGAGCCCACCAGCACAGGCGGCAGCATTGCGCGCCCGGCCGCCGACAGGCCCAGCGCCAGCCCGAAGAAGGCCAGCGTTCCAGCCGCCGCTATCCAGCCGGCCAGTCCGAAGAAGCGATGGAGCGCGACAGCGAAGTAGCCGAAGGCGAAGAGCTGGATCGGCAGGACATCGGCCAGCAGCGTCCAGCGATTCGGGATGGTGTGGAACAGGAACGAGCCGAGGGCGATGGCGAAGACCAGGCCGATCAGGACGAACGCAATCGCATCTCGCCCGCCTTGCCGGCGCCATAGCCAAAAGCTTGCCAATGCGGCGATAAGGAAGCCGGCATTGGTCACCGCATTCAGGGGTTCGGCCCAGAAACTGCCGTCGATCCGCTCGCAATAACCGAACTGCATCGCCTCGCCCGTCGATCTTCCGCGCCTACGAAGCCGCTCCTTGCGACGACTTCATGTCATAGCTCGAGAGTTGCCTTCCCGAAGCTGCTCCGCAAAGCTCTCGACTCGCCAGCAGGAGATATCCCGATGCGCAGCCTTTGCCTTCCGCTCCTCGCGGCCGCCCTCCTTAGCGGCGGAATCAGCGCGGCGTCCGCCAGTCCCCAAGCCTGCGCCGAGCTCTGGACGGCGCGCAACGAAATCTACAAGGCGCAGGGCTATTGCTTCCGCACGCAGCGCGCGATCGCGGCCTTCGGGAATGCCGGCTGCCAATACGACAATATCGAGGATGTGCCGCTCTCGGCCAATGACCGCCGCGCCGTTGCCGACATCGTCCGGCAGGAGCGGAACCTGCGCTGCCCACGCTAGAGCGCATTGCCTGTGGAAGGCAGAGCTGCCCTGCGTCCAGCGAGGGGAAGGCCGTGCTAGAAGCGCCGGCCGCAATTCCGCGCCCGATCCCACTCGACGATTCATCGCCCGCATGACCACCGCAATCGAGATGGGGACGACAAGGACCGGCGAGCCCGGTCTGATCGATCTCGCCGAATTGCTGGCGACGCGCCTGCTGGTGCAGGGCAATTCCGGTTCGGGCAAGTCGCACCTCCTGCGCCGCTTGCTGGAGCAGAGCGCGCCGCTGGTGCAGCAGGCCATCATCGACCCCGAGGGTGACTTCGTCTCGCTCGCCGACCAGTTCGGCCATGTCGTGGTCGATGCCGAATGCGGCGAGGCCGAGTTGCAGCGCGTCGCCCTGCGCGTGCGCCAGCACCGCGTCTCGGTGGTCCTGAACCTCGAAAACCTCGAAGCCGACGAGCAGTTGCGCGCCACCGCCGCCTTCCTCGGCGGGCTTTTCGATGTCGACCGCTCGCTCTGGTTCCCGATGCTGATCGTGGTCGACGAAGCCCAGCTGTTCGCGCCAGTGATGGCGGGCGAGGCCTCGGACGAGGCGCGCCGCCTCTCGCTCGGCGCCATGACCAACCTGATGTGCCGCGGCCGCAAGCGCGGGCTCGCCGGCGTCATCGCGACCCAGCGCCTCGCCAAGCTCGCCAAGAACGTCGCGGCGGAAGCCTCGAACTTCCTGATGGGGCGCACCTTCCTCGACATCGACATGCAGCGCGCCGCCGACCTGCTCGGCATGGACCGGCGCCAGGCCGAGATGTTCCGCGACCTCGAACGCGGCCAGTTCGTCGCGCTCGGCCCCGCCCTGTCGAAGCGGCCGCTGCCGATCCGGATCGGCAGCGTCTCCTCGGTCGATCGCGGCGGGGCACCGGGATTGATGCCCCTGCCCGAACAGGCGCCGGAAGAGGCCGGCAAGCTGATTTTCACGCGCGGCGACGACGAGCCGCTGCCGATGGCGCGGCCGATCCGCCCGGCGCCGCGTCCCAAACCCGATCCGACCGAGGTGCTGCGCCGGATCGAGAACTACCGCCCCGCCCCGCAGCCGGACCCCGAGCCCGAGATCGAACTGGAGCCGGCCGAGCGCGAGGCGATCATGGTCGAGATCCTGCGCGAACTGATGGGCGATCCGGAGGCGCGCTCGCGGCAGGTCGCGGTGCTCTACCAGGATTTCACGGTGCGCTGCCGGATGCGCCGGCTCGGCCGCACGCATCTGAGCCTGGAGGAGTTCCGCCGCAGGCTCGCCGTGGCGCGGGCCGGCGTCAGCGACAGCGTCGCGACCAGCGAGGGTTGGCAGGCCGCCGTTACAGCGTCCAGCGCACTGCCGGAGGATCTGCAGAGCCTCTTCCTCTACATAGCCCGCACGGCGATCGAAGGCCGGCCCTGCCCCAGCGATGCCGAGCTCGCTGAAGTCTATGGCAGCGCTTCGCCGAGCCGGGCGCGACGCGTGCTCAGCTATATCGAGGAGCGCGGGCTGATCGTCTGCCATGTCGATTTCCGGGGGCAGCGCACACTCGCCCTGCCGACGCTCGGCGTCGAGACGGCGCCGGGGCTGGCCCAACCGCGCACGGCCGGCATGCCGCGCAGCGCGCGGGGATGATCGGCGGGTCGCCTGCAGGCCGCCGACATTCACCCGCGAAACTTGACCACCCCGCCCCCGAACGTGCATGACCTCAACCCGCATTCACGGGTTCGGCCATGCGCGTTCTGTTGATCGACAACTACGACAGCTTCACCTGGAACCTGGTCCATCTCATCGGTGGGCTGGGCGCCGAGGTCGACGTCTGGCGTAACGACGCGCTCACCGTGGACGAGGCGCTCGCCGGCGATCACGACGCGATCGTGCTCTCACCCGGCCCCTGCACGCCCAACGAGGCCGGAATCTGCCTGAATCTCATCCGCGAAGGCGCGGGCAAGAAGCCGATCTTCGGCGTCTGCCTCGGCCTGCAGGCGATGGGCCAGGCCTTCGGCGGCAACGTCGTGCGCGCGCCACTGCCGATGCATGGCAAGGTCTCGCCGATCCGCCACCGGGCGCGCGGCCTGTTCCGCGGCATCAACGGCCCGCTCCAGGCGACGCGCTATCACTCGCTCGTGGTCGAGCGTGCCTCCTGCCCCGATGTCTTCGAGATCGAGGCGGAGAGCGATGACGGCCTGATCATGGCGCTCTCGCACCGGGAGCTGCCCGTCCACGGCGTCCAGTTCCATCCGGAGAGCATCGCCTCCGAGCATGGCGCGACGATCCTGCGGAATTTCCTCGATCTCGCGGAGCGATGGCAGAGCGAACGCGAAGCCTCCGCCCTGACCCTTTCAGCCTGATTCCGCAGAGTTCCCATGGACGATTTCAAACCCTTCATCGCCAAGGTCGCGACCGGCGCGACGCTCTCCCGCGAGGAAGCGCGCGACGCCTTCGACACGATTCTGTCCGGTGAGGTCACCAACGCGCAGTCCGCGGCCTTCCTGATGGCGCTGCGCGTGCGCGGCGAGACGATCGACGAGATCGCCGGCGCCGTCGGTGCCATGCGCGGCAAGATGCTGCCGGTGAAAGCGCCGGCCGAGGCGATCGACATCGTCGGCACCGGCGGCGATTCCTCCGGCTCCTACAATGTCTCGACGCTGGCCTCGATCATCACCGCCGCCTGCGGCGTGCCGGTCGCCAAGCATGGCAACCGCGCGGCGTCCTCGCGCTCCGGTGCCGCCGACGTGCTGACCGCGCTCGGCGTCAAGGTGGGGCTCGACCCGGCCGCGACGGAGCGCTGCATCCGCGAGGCCGGCGTCGGCTTCATGTTCGCGCCGACGCATCACGCCTCGATGCGCCATGTCGCGCCCGTGCGCACCGAGCTCGGCACGCGCACGATCTTCAACCTGCTCGGCCCGCTTTCCAATCCGGCCGGTGCCAAGCGCCAGCTCATCGGCGCCTTCTCCGAGACCTGGCTGGAGCCAATGGTCAAGGTGCTCTCCTCCTTCGGCTCGACCCGCGTCTGGGCCGTGCATGGCTCGGACGGGCTCGACGAGATCACCACGACCGGCCCGACTCGCGTCGTCTCGCTGGAGAACGGCAAGATCGAAAGCTTCTCGATCAGCCCCGCGGATGTCGGCCTCGAGCCGGCCAAGCCCGAGGTGCTGCGCGGCGGCACGCCGGAGGAGAATGCGGCGGCGCTGAACGCCGTGCTCGCCGGAGAGAAGACCGGCTTCCGCGATATCGCCGCCTTCAATGCGGCAGCGGCGCTGCTCGTCGCCGGCAAGGCCAACGACCTGAAGGACGGCTTCGCCCAGGCGACGGCAGCGCTCGATTCCGGCAAGGCGAAGGCCGTGCTTGCGACGCTCGTCAAAGCCTCGAACGCGTGAGGCCGGCATGACCGATATCCTCGCGAAGATCGAAGCCTATAAGCGGCAGGAGATCGCGGCTGCGAAAGCCGCGGTACCGCAGGCCGAAATCGAACGCCGGGCCCGCGCGGCCAGCAAGCCGCGCGGCTTTGCCGATGCATTGGCCGGCAAGCTCGCGCAGGGCACGCCGGCCTTGATTGCCGAGATCAAGAAAGCGAGCCCGTCCAGGGGCTTGATCCGCGCCGATTTCGACCCGCCTTCGCTCGCCCGCGCCTATGCGGCCGGCGGCGCTGCCTGTCTCTCGGTACTGACCGACGCGCCCTCCTTCCAGGGCCAGCCGGACTTCCTGACAGCAGCGCGCGAGGCCGCCGGCCTGCCGGCTCTGCGCAAGGATTTCCTCTACGAGCCCTATCAGGTCTACGAGGCCCGCGCCTGGGGCGCCGACTGCATCCTGATCATCATGGCCGGCGTCGACGACGCTACTGCCAGGGCGCTGAACGAGACCGCGCGCCAGCTCGGCATGGATGTGCTCGTCGAGATCCATGACGACGCCGAGCTCGACCGGGCGCTCAAGCTCGAAAGCCGGATGCTCGGCATCAACAACCGCGACCTGCGCAGCTTCAATGTCGATATCGCGGTGACCGAGCGGCTGGCGCCGCGCGTACCGGCCGACCGGATCGTGATCAGCGAGAGCGGCATCTTCACCCATGACGACATCGCCAGGCTCAACCGGAGCGGCGTCAACAGCTTCCTCGTCGGCGAAAGCCTGATGCGGCAGGCCGACGTCACCGCCGCGACGCAGGCGCTGCTCACCGGCAAGGCCGTCGCGGCGTGAGCCGGCTCAGCCATCTCGACGCCCAGGGTCAGGCGCATATGGTCGATGTCGGCGGCAAGGCCGAGACGACCCGCATGGCGATCGCCGAAGGCCAGGTCGTGATGGCTCCCGAAACGATTGCGATCGTGCGCGACGGCAACGCCAAGAAGGGCGACGTGCTCGGCACTGCGCGTCTCGCCGGCATCATGGCGGCGAAGCGCACGCATGAATTGATCCCGCTCTGCCACCCGCTGTTGCTGAGCAAGATCGCCGTCGATCTCGCCATCGACGAGGCCCTGCCGGGCGTGCGCGTGCGCGCCGAGGTCAAGATGAAGGGCCAGACCGGCGTCGAGATGGAGGCGCTGACCGCCGTCTCCGTCGCCTGCCTGACCGTCTACGACATGGTCAAGGCCGTCGACCGGGCGATGCGGATCGAGAACATCCGCTTGCTGCACAAATCCGGCGGCCAGTCCGGCGATTACGAGGCTAAGCAGGTCTAATGTCGCTCACCCCGGTCCCCGTCGCGCGCAAGGCGCTGCTCGACAGCATTCCGGGGCCGACCCGGGCGGAAACCCTGCCGCTCGCGCAATGCGCCTGGCGCGTGCTGGCCGGTGAGGTCAAGGCGCTCCGGACCCAGCCGCCCTTCGCCAATTCCGCCATGGACGGCTATGCCGTGCGCGGCGACGAGATGGCGGAAGGCGCCTCGCTCACGGTGATCGGCGAATCCGCCGCAGGCCGAGCCTATGAGGGATCGGTCGGACCGGGACAGGCCGTGCGCATCTTCACAGGCGCGCCGATGCCTGAGGGCGCCGACACCATCCTGATGCAGGAAGACGCGGACGGCGTCGGTAGCCCGGTGATCCGCGTGCGCGTGCCGCCGGCCAAGGGCAAGTTCCTGCGCGCGGCGGGGCTCGATTTCCACGAAGGCGACGTGCTGCTGCAAGCCGGGCGCGTGCTCGACAGCGCGGCGCTTGGGCTTGCCGCCGCGATGGGGCATCCGACCCTGCCGGTCCGGCGCAAGCCGCGCGTCGCGATTCTCGCCACCGGTGACGAGCTGGTGGCGCCGGGGGAACCGGTCGGGCGCGACCAGATCGTCGCTTCGAACTCGTTCTCGCTCGCCGCGCTGGTCGAGAAGGCCGGCGGCACTGTCATCGATCTCGGTATCGCCCGTGACGACCATGCCGACCTTGCCAGCAAGATCGCACAGGCGCGCGACGCCGATGCCGACGTCCTGATCACGCTCGGCGGCGCGTCGGTCGGCGCGCATGACCTCGTTCAGGAAGCGCTGACGCGGGCCGGCATGGCCCTCGGCTTCTGGAAGATCGCGATGCGGCCGGGCAAGCCGATGATGACCGGGCGGCTTGGCAGGATGGTCGTGGTCGGGCTGCCGGGGAATCCGGTCTCCTCGATCGTCTGCGGCCATCTCTTCGTGCTGCCCTTGATCGAGGCGCTGCTCGGCATCGCGGACGCCGATCGCGACCGCAGCATCCCCGCCATCCTCGGCCGCGACATGCCAGGCAATGACGAGCGCGAGGATTATCTTCGCTCGGAGCTCGCGCTGATGCCGGAAGGCTGGGTGACGACGCCCTTCGACCGGCAAGATTCCTCGATGCTCGGCACGCTGGCCCGGGCGCAGGCCCTGACGATCCGGCCGGCCCATGCTGCTCCCGCCAAGAAAGGCGCCCCCTGCCGGATCCTGCCCTTGCGGTAGCGGCTTGCGGAACACAAGCAGAACGCGTATGGTGTTCGTGCTTTGTTTCGAATCTGCGCTTTGAGGGGCTGGCGGCGACCATGCTGACACGCAAGCAACACGAACTCCTGCGCTTCATCCAGGAACGCTTGCGCGAAAGTGGCGTGCCGCCCTCCTTCGACGAGATGAAGGACGCGCTCGACCTGCGCTCCAAGTCCGGCATCCACCGCCTGATCATGGCGCTGGAGGAGCGCGGCTTCATCCGCCGCCTGCCGAACCGGGCGCGTGCACTTGAGGTTATCAAGATGCCGGACGGGCTCGGCGCGCCGCAGCCACGTCCGCGCTTCAGCCCGGCCGTGGTGCAAGGTGGCCTCGGCGCGCAGCCCAGCGTTGCCAAGCCGCGCCCCACCCCGAGCGAGGATGACGGCCGTCACTCGATCGCGATTCCGGTCATGGGCCGCATCGCGGCGGGCACGCCGATCTCGGCAATCCAGAGCCGCAGCCACACCGTCTCGCTGCCGCCGGACATGCTCGGTTCCGGCGAGCATTACGCGCTTGAAGTGCGCGGCGATTCGATGGTCGAAGCTGGCATTCTCGACGGAGACACGGTCGTCATTCGCCGGCAGGACACGGCCAATACCGGCGATATCGTCGTGGCGCTGATCGACGACGAGGAGGCGACACTGAAGCGCCTGCGCAAGCGCGGCTCCTCGATCGCGCTCGAAGCGGCGAACCCGGCCTATGAGACCCGTGTGCTCGGCCCCGATCGGGTCAAGATCCAGGGTCGCCTCGTCAACCTGATGCGGCGCTACTGAAAGCGCTCGCGGTTTCGAAAACCGTCATTGCGAGCGCAGCGAAGCAATCCAGGGGGACTGGGTGAGATGTTCTACCCAGTCCTTCCTGGATTGCTTCGTCGCTTGGCTCCTCGCAATGACGGCTGGAATTGCTGTTCCGGCAGCGCAGTCTCGTTTCGAGCGGGCCTATAAGGGATCCGGATCGTTGTCGGCGGCATCCGCCGGTGGCCCCGATACGGAAGTGGCTGCGGGCGGCGCCACTGCGGGCTCCGGTTTGCGGCGGGACCACGGACGATCGGCCGCGTTCGGCTCGGAGACATGGCTGCTCCAGCCCGATGCCGTGCGGTAGAGCGAGGTTGCGCCGTCGCGCGATAGCGCCATGCGCTCGACCAGCTTGGCCTTGCATGCGCCGGTCCAGGGGATGGCGGTGACCACGAGATCGGCGCGCAGGCAATCCTCGATGATGGCGAGCCGCTCGCGCGTATAGGAAATCGTGCGCTTGTCGGCCGTCTGCGCGACGCAGGCCAGCCGGTCGCAGGCGATGCCGGCGCGTAAACTGGGATCGTCGGGCGAGCGGCTGTCGCCGTCGGAAGCGAGCCATTGCTGCAGGACGAAGCGGCTGGGCTTGCCGGCAACAGCGAGGCGCCCATCCGGGCCGCGCACGGCCAGTCCCGAGCCGTCGCGCTCGATCAGGATTTCGGGCCGTTCCGGCTTGCCGGCGATGGCGACGCCGCCGACCAGGGGCAAGACCGCCAGCCAGCGCCAAGCCGTGGTCCAGAGCGTCAGCCAGAGCAAGGTCGCCGAGAAGCAGCCGAGCACCGCCGGACCGAAGGCCGCGACCGTGACCGTGGAATGGTCAATGGTCGCGACCCAATGCGCGACCTTGAGCACCATGTCGGAGGCGAGCCCCATCAACACCCAGGCCGGCCAGTCCAATCCGAACGGATAAGCGAGCACGCCGAACACCGCAGCCGGCATGACGAAGAGCGAGACGAAGGGCAGCGCCATCGCATTGCCGAGCAGGCCGAACGGGTTGAAGGTCTGGAAATGGTAGGCGCCGAAGGGCGCGGTCGCGGCCGTCGCCAGCATCGTTGTAACCACGATGCCGAGCGATGCCGTCCAGATCGGCCCGAGCGGCCAGGGTAAAGCGGATGGCGGTTCGCTGCGGTCCCGCCTCTCCCAGCGTTCGGCGAAGGCGATCAGCGCCGCGACCGCGCCGAAGGACATCTGGAAGCTCGGCCCGAGCAGCGCTTCTGGCTCGCGCAGCAGCACGATGATTGCGGCGAGCGCGAGATTGCGCATGCTGAGCGCGGCGCGATCGACCAGGATCGCGCCGAGCATGACCAGCGTCATGATCAGCGAGCGCTCGGTCGCGACGTCGCTGCCCGAGAAGATGCAATAGGCGGTCGCGCCGACCATCGCCGCGACCGCCGCGATCTTCTTGACCGGCCAGTGCAGCGCGACCGTCTGCGACAGGGCCAGCAGCGCGCGGACCAGCCAGAAGATCGTGCCGGCCGCCAGCACCATGTGGAGGCCCGAGATCGAGACGATGTGGTAGATGCCCGCGGCGCGCAGGTCGTTGTTCGTGGCTTCTGTGATCAGGCCGCGCTTGCCGGTGACGAGCGCGGCGGCGACGGCACCGCCCTGCCCGCCTCCGACATCGGCGATGCGTTTGGTCAGAGCATTGCGGGCCCGGTCGATCATCACGTCGATCGCGAGACGCGTCGGCATCGGGTAAGGCGCCGGCGCGAGCGCGATCTTGCCGGAGATGCTGCCGACCGCACCGATCCCGCGGAAGAAGGCGTCGCGGCCGAAATCGTAACCGCCTGCCCGCGCCGGCCCCGGCGGCGGCAGCAGGCGCGCGGTCGCGACGATATGATCGCCCGGCGCCACCGTGCCGGAGCGCATGCTGACGCGAACCCGTTTCGGCCTGGCATCAGCCGGCACATTGGCGAGATCCGTGACCAGCAGCACGATCCGCGCGCCCTTGTCGCGCGCTTCGACACTCTCGACGAAGCCGGAGAGCTTGCCGATGCGCGAGCGCTCCAGCATCGGCGCGGCAATATCGGCCGTGCGCCAGACCCCGGCGGCGAAGCCCGCAAAGGCCGCCGCAGCAGCAAGGCAGGCCATCGACGCGAGCGGGCGCAGGCGCAGGATGAAGGCGGCCGCGCTGCTGAGGCCCAAGCCGAGCAGAGGCGCCCATAGCGCCGGCTCACGATCGGCCGCGAAATAGAGCAGGATGCCGACGCCCATCGCGATCGGCAGCCAGAGGAAGGGCCGGCGCCGCTCGACCTCCAGCGCGAAACCCCGCTGGAGATGCAGCCAAAGCTGCCGAAGCAGGGGACGAAAGCTTGCCACCGGCGGAACGACGACGCCGAGTCGAGCCGGCAAGGCATCGGCGCGCGCCCCGCGCCGGCCCTGTGCCCGCTCCTGCCCCGGCGGTGCCGGCTGCATCGCCCGCCTCCCCTGCCGGCGCTGCGATTTGACCGCTTAGCGTTTCCGGCAAAGCCATGTTACAGGGCGCGCGCCGGTTGTCATGTCACGACTTGTGTCATGTCACGACCTGGCCCCTTCCCCTGTCTAGTCCCGGACGGCCCCGCCGCCCGGCCGGAGTTCCCTCCCATGAGCAACGCCGTCATCACGCGCTTTGCGCCCTCGCCCACCGGATTCCTGCATATCGGCGGAGCCCGGACCGCGCTGTTCAACTGGCTCTATGCCCGCCGGCAAGGGGGCAAGATGCTGCTGCGCATCGAGGATACCGACCGGGAACGCTCCACCGATGCGGCGATCGCGGCGATTCTCGACGGGCTGGAATGGCTCGGCCTCGATTGGGACGGCCAGACCGTCTACCAGTTCCAGCGCGCCGCGCGGCATCGCGAAGTGGCCGAGCAGATGCTCGCCGCCGGCAAGGCCTATCACTGCTACGCGACGCAAACCGAGCTTGAGGAGATGCGCGAGAAGGCCCGCGCCGAGGGCAAGCCGCTCCGTTATGACGGGCGCTGGCGCGACCGTGACCCGGCGACCGCGCCGGCCGGCGCCAAGCCGGTGATCCGCCTCAAGGCGCCGCAGACCGGCGAGACCGTGGTCAATGACGAGGTCCAGGGCCGCGTCGTCTGGCAGAACGAGAATCTCGACGACCTCGTGCTTCTGCGTTCGGACGGCACGCCGACCTATATGCTCGCCGTGGTCGTCGACGACCACGACATGGGCGTGACCCACATCATCCGCGGCGACGACCACCTGACCAATGCCGCCCGCCAAACGCAGATCTACGACGCGCTCGGCTGGGACGTGCCGAGCATGTCGCATATCCCGCTGATCCACGGGTCTGACGGCGCCAAGCTCTCGAAGCGCCATGGCGCGCTCGGCATCGATGCCTATCGCTCGATGGGCTATCTGCCGGCGGCGCTGCGCAACTATCTGGTGCGGCTGGGCTGGAGCCATGGCGACCAGGAAGTCTTCTCCACGCAGGAGATGATCGACGCCTTCAACCTGTCCTCGATCGGCCGTTCGCCAGCGCGCTTCGACTACGCCAAGCTTGAGAACCTGAACGGGCTCTACATGCGCCAGTCGAGTGACCAGGACCTGCTCGATGCGCTCAAGGTCATCCTGCCCGAGATCGGGCCGGCTCGCGGACTTGGCGCCACGCTGTCGCCGGAGCTGGAAGCGAAGTTCCTCGCCGCCATGCCCGGCCTCAAGGAGCGCGCCAAGACGCTGATCGAATTGCTCGACAGCGCCTTCTATCTCTATGCGCAGCGTCCGCTGCAGCTCGACGACAAGGCCAGGGGCCTGCTCGACGAGGCCGCGCGCCAGCGCCTGCCGCAGATCGCGGCGAAGCTCGCCGCCGTCGACGACTGGTCGCCGGCGCCGCTGGAAGCTGCGGTTCGCGCCTATGTCGAGGAGAGCGGGCTGAAGCTCGGCCAGGCGGCGCAGCCGCTGCGCGCCGCGCTGACCGGCCGCGCGATGTCGCCGGGCCTGTTCGACGTGATGGCCGTCCTGGGCCGCGACGAGACGCTGGCGCGGCTCGCCGATCAGGCCGCCTGAACAGCGTTGACCCCGGTTTTCGCAGGCCGGGAAAAGACCATCCACCCTCCGGTTGATACACCCGTCGCCGCCCTGAAAAAGGCGGCGGCGCGGCTCCTCGCGCAGATATGAGCGGAACGCGGTTCCAACCGCCTTTTGGCTCGGTTGAATGCACTGCGCAAATGGTCTAGTGACGCGCAAGTGCATTGCAACGCGGCGACACGGGCATGCACGAATATTGCTTGTAAATCAGTCACATGGACCGCCTTCTCCCTTCTCCTTCCGACATCTGCCCGTCACATCGTGGCCTTCGGATGAGAGATGCCCGGCGCGCAGGCGCGGAGAGGCGAAACCGGGGCTGAACAGCAGCGAGCCTTGAAAGGATCGGTATCGATGAGCGGAAATACCAGCCAGCTCCAGGTCGGCGACAAGACCGTCGACATGGCGATCAAGGAGGGGTCGGTCGGCCCCGCCGTCATCGACATCGCCAAGCTCTACGCCCAAACCGGCATGTTCACCTACGACCCCGGTTTCACCTCGACGGCGAGCTGCGAGTCGCAGATCACCTATATCGACGGCGACAAGGGCGTGCTGCTCTATCGCGGCTTCCCGATCGAGCAACTCGCCGAACACGGCGACTTCCTCGAGACCTGCTACCTGCTGCTCGAAGGCCAGCTGCCGACGGCCGCCCAGAAGGCCGATTTCGACTATCGCATCACGCGCCACACCATGGTGCACGAGCAGATGGCCCGCTTCTTCCAGGGCTTCCGCCGCGACGCGCACCCGATGGCGGTGATGGTCGCCTCGATCGGCGCGATGTCAGCCTTCTATCACGACTCGACCGATATCTCGGACCCGCATCAGCGCATGATCGCCTCGATGCGCATGATCGCGAAGGTGCCGACGCTCGCCGCGATGGCCTACAAGTACACGATCGGCCAGCCCTTCGTGTATCCGCTGAACTCGCTCGACTACACCTCGAACTTCCTGCGCATGTGCTTCGCCGTGCCGGCCGAGGAGTACAAGGTCAATCCGGTGCTCTCGCGCGCGCTCGACCGGATCTTCATCCTGCATGCCGACCACGAGCAGAACGCCTCGACCTCGACGGTGCGCCTCGCCGGCTCGTCCGGCGCCAATCCGTTCGCGTGCATCGCGGCCGGCACGGCCTGCCTCTGGGGCCCCGCCCATGGCGGCGCCAACGAAGCTGCGCTCAAGATGCTCGAGGAGATCGGCTCGGTCGAGAACATCCCGAAATACATCGCCAAGGCGAAGGACAAGAACGATCCGTTCCGGCTGATGGGCTTCGGCCATCGGGTCTACAAGAACTACGACCCGCGCGCGAAGATCATGCAGAAGACCACGCATGAGGTGCTGAACGAACTCGGGATCAAGGACGATCCGCTGCTCGACGTCGCCATCGAACTGGAGCGCATCGCGCTCTCGGACGAGTACTTCATCGAGAAGAAGCTCTACCCGAATATCGACTTCTATTCGGGCATCACCCTCAAGGCGATGGGCTTCCCGACCTCCATGTTCACCGTGCTCTTCGCGGTCGCCCGTACGGTCGGCTGGATCGCGCAGTGGAAGGAAATGATCGAGGACCCCTCCCAGAAGATCGGCCGCCCGCGCCAGCTCTATACCGGCTCGCCGCAGCGCGACTACACGCCGATCGGCCGCCGCTGAGCCCGGCGATATCGACTACCCAGAAGGGCGCGCGGCGAAAGCCCCGCGCCTTTTTCATGAGGTGAAGAGACCGATATCGCCAAGACGGGCGCGATCCTTGACGGGCCCAGCGCTGCCGTTCCGGCGCGCGTTGCAGCCACGAACCCGGACTCGCGATGGGATGAGCATTGGGTGCCGCATTGCAGACCGCTCGCTCGGCCGTAGGCTCCGCGTTCTCCGCCGCGCGAAGCCCGGGATGACAAGGGCGAGCCTAAAGGCCGGCGATGACGAGGGGTAGGAGCGCTAGAGCTTTCTGATTTCCAACGGAACCAAGGCGTCATCCTGGACAAGCTGCAAAGCAGCGCCGCTCCGGGATCCATCGTAGAGCTGCCGAGCCCTCCGATGAATCCCGGGGCAAGCCCGGGATGACGCCGTGGTTCCAAGAAAACTCAGCATACTCTAGCCGACTTGCTCGGCCGGCAGCAGCTCCAGGGCCGCAGCAACCGCGTTCGCCGCCGGGCTCGGCCCGGCCGAGCGCATGATCGTCTCGACCTCGGCGAAACCGTCGAGCTGTTCCCGTCGCTTGTCGCCCTCTGCCAGCGCGGCGAGCAGATGGCTGCTCAGCACCTCCGCCGAGGCCTCGTCCTGGATGAATTCCGGGACGACACTGCGGCCGAGGATGAGATTGGGCAGGATGACGCTCGGCAGCTTGACGAGGCGCCGGGCCAGGAAGGCTTCCCAGTTGGCGCCGCGATAGGCCGCGACCGTCGGGACCTGCGACAGGGCAAGCTCAAGGGTGACGGTACCGGACGCCGCCAGCGCGGCGCGGGCTTCCCGGAATGCGGCGAGCTTGGCCGCCTCGCCGATCACGATCTCCGGCTTGACCGGCCAATGTGCTGCCGCCTCCGCGATCATCGGCTGAAGCCGCTGCACCGCCGGCAGAACGAAACGCGCGCCCGGCAGCGTGGCTGCGACCTTCGCCACAGCCTCGCCGAAGACCGGCATCAGGTGGTGAATCTCGGAGCGCCGGCTGCCCGGAAGGACGAGTACAGCCGGCCGCTCGATATCGTCGCGACGGCGCTGATCCTCCGCATCGGGGCGCATCTCGGCGAGGCGCTCCACCAGGGGGTGTCCGACATAGACGGTCTCGGGACCATGCAGGCGGGCGAGCGCGGCCGGCTCGAACGGCAGCAGGGCAAGGATGCGGTCGACATGAGGCACCATCCGACGGGCGCGGCCGGAACGCCAGGCCCAGACGCTGGGGCAAACCCAATGTACGATCGGGACGGAGGGCGCCCGCGCCCTCACCTTCTTCGCGACGCGCAGGCAGAAATCCGGACTATCGACCGTCAGCAGCAGATCGGGCTGAAACGCTGCGATGCCGCGCGCCGCATCCTCCATCCGCCGCAGCAGCAGCGGCAGGCGCGCGATCACCGGGCCGAAGCCCATCACGGCGATATCGGCCTGCGGAAAGAGCGATTTCAGCCCGGCCTCCGGCAAGCCGTGATCGCCCACGCCACAAAGCTCGATCGGGCGATCCCCCAGCCGCTCGCGCAGAGCGGCGAGGAAGCGCAAGGCCAAGGCATCGCCAGATGCTTCGCCGGCGATGATGGCCAGACGGAACGGCCGCATCAGGGAAAGCCCTCGACGAAGAGGCCGAGTTGGTCCGCCTGACGGCCGAGCGCTGCGCGGTCACCGACCAGCACCTCGCCGGCCCGCACCCCGATGCCGGAGAGCCCGGCCTCGGCGATGTTACGCAAGGTGTCCGGGCCGATGGCGGGCATGTCGACGCGCAGGTCCTGACCCGTCTTCGGCACCTTGACCAGGAAGCCGTCGCCCTTGCCGATCTTGAGACGGCCGCGCGCCACCATGTCGGCGACCCGGAGGATCATCGCATCCGTGCCTTCGGCCGCCTCGATCGCGACGACGCGGTGATCGGCCAGGATCGCCGCCTGCCCGACATCGAAGGGCGACAGGGTCGCCAGCAAGGAGAAGCCGCGCTCGAGCTCGGCGCGCTGCTCTGCATTGACCTGCTTGCGGCCCAGCGCGCCAAGCGGCGCCGTCATCTCTGGCGCGATATCGGCCGGGCCATGAACGCGAAAGCCCTGCATCTCGAAAAAGCGGACGACGCCGCGCAGCAGATGGTCGTCGCCGCCCTGAAAGGCCTTGGCGAAATGCGGCAGGTATTTCAGCGTCGACACCTCCGGGCGCAGCGAGCCGAAGCTCGGCCGCGGCAAGGCACCGAGCATCACCAGATCGGCGATGCCACGCCGGCGCAGCTCTTCGAGCAGGCTGCCGAGTTGGCCGAGGCGGTAGTGCTGGATATCCGCGCCCTCGCCGAAAGCGGCGGGATCGGCCGCCCCCTCGATCGCCGCGATATAGGGGCGCTCGCCATGACCGGCCACGATGCGGGCAAGCTGGACCGGATAATCGCCGCTTCCCGCGATCACGACAAGCGGCCCGCGCACGGCGGCCGCTCCTTGTGTATCGGCGCTCACCGCTCCGCTGCGGCTGCGTCCCGCGGCGTGGAGAGCGGCTTGCCGCCGCCTTCCCTGATAAAGTTCAGGATCTCGTCGATGAGCGGATGTGTCGAGAATTCCGCCGCTACATCCTCGACGCGCTCGGACAGCGTGCCTTCATCTGCGAAAAGCAGGCGATAAGCCCGGCGCAATTCATTGATCTGCTCCCGGCTGAAGTCGCGTCGCTTCAAGCCGACCAGGTTGAGCCCGGCGAGATGAGCCGGGTTGTCGCGCACCAGGCCGAAGGGGATGACATCACCCAGCACGCCAGCGCCACCGCCGATAAAAGCGTGATCGCCGATCCGCACGAATTGCTGCAGCCCAGCTCCGCCACCGACGATCACGTAATTCCCGACCGTAACATGGCCGGCGCACATCACATTGTTCGAGAAAATGATGTTGCTGCCGAGGCGGCTGTCATGGCCGACATGTGAATTCGCGAGGAAAAAGCAGCGATCCCCGACACTGGTGATCATGCCGCCGCCTTCGGTGCCAGGATTCATCGTGACACCCTCGCGGATCTGGCAATCCGCCCCGATCGTCAGCGTCGATGGCTCTCCGCGATACTTAACGTCCTGCGGAGGATGACCGATCGAGGCGAAGGGGTAGATTCTTGTGCGCGGACCGATGGTCGTGCGGCCGGCGATGACGACGTGGCTGACGAGTTCGACACCGTCGCCGAGCACGACATCGGGACCGATGGTGCAGAACGGCCCGATCTTCACGCCCGCGCCGAGCTGCGCCTTCGGGTCGACAAGCGACATGGGATGGATGGAGACGCTCATCGAGACGCTGCCCTGATCCTGAACCGCTGCAACGCTCAAACGACCATTGCCGAGATTTCGGCTTCGGCCACGAGCACGCCGTCGACGCGCGCCTCGCCGCGATAGAAGAAGATGTTGCGCTTGCGAGCGAGCTTGGTGAGGTGGAACCGGATCTGGTCGCCCGGCGTGACCGGCTTGCGGAACTTCGCCTTGTCGATCGTGGTGAAGAGGACGGTCTGGACCGCCTTCTCGTCCGGTCCGCGCGCATTCACGACCAGCACGCCGGCAGTCTGGGCCATCGCCTCGATCATCAGAACGCCCGGAAACACCGGCCGTTCGGGGAAATGTCCGGTGAACTGAGGCTCGTTGACCGTGACGTTCTTGATCCCGACGCCGGACGTATCGCCGTCGATCTCGATGACCCGATCAACCAGCAGGAAGGGATAGCGGTGGGGGATGCTGGCCATGATCTTCTGGATGTCGATTACACCCAGTGCCGTCGTCGCCTCGCTCATGGTCTGTCTTCTCCCGCGTGCCGTCGCCGGGCAGCGCCTTGCATTCACGTCAGCGGCCGGAAGCGGGCAAAGTTCCTGCAACCTGCCGCGATTTCAAAGCCTTCCGCCGCTTTGCCGGAAACGGAGCGGGTTCGGCAACAAAATTCTCAGCATCCGAAGCAGAAAGAGCCCGCTCGGCGGTGGAAAGGCCGGCTTATTCCCGCGCAGCGCCCGGTTTCTTGCCGCGATTGGCCACCAGCGTTTTGAGCAGCGCGGTTTCGCGCGCCCAGCCGAGCGCCGGCTGGGCCGGGTATCCGCCATAGCGCGCGCCGCGCGGAACATCGCCGGCAACACCGCTCTGCGCCGCGATCTGCGCACCGGCCCCGATCACGAGATGGCCGGCGAGCCCGACCTGACCGCCGAGCACGACGAAATCCTCGAGCGTCGAAGAGCCTGCGAGGCCGGTCTGGGCGCAGATCACGCAATGGCGCCCGATGACGCAGTTATGGCCGATCTGGACGAGGTTATCGATCTTGGTGCCCTCGCCGATCACCGTATCGCGGCTGGCGCCGCGATCGATCGTGCTGTTGGCGCCGATCTCGACATCGTCCTGGATGATGACGCGGCCGATCTGCGGCACCTTCATATGCCCCTTGGGGCTCATCGCGAAGCCGAAGCCGTCCTGCCCGATCCGGGCGCCGGGATGGATGATGACGCGGTTGCCGATCAGGGACGCCTGGATCGTGCTGCCCGCCCCGATCGAGCAATTGCGCCCGATCCGGACTTGCGGGCCGATCACCGCATGCGAGGCGACCACCGTGCCGGCGCCGATCTCGGCGCCCGGACCGATGACCGCGCCGGGATCGACCGTGACGCCCGCTTCGAGAACGGCGGTGGCATGAACGATGGCACCCGGCGCGACACCCTGCGAGCCGAAGATCGATTCAGGCCTCAGTGCGCTCGGGAAGCAGCGCGCCATCACCTTCGCGAAGGCATGATAAGGGGCCGGAGACAGCAGGGCCACGGTTCCGGCCGGAACGCGATCGGCAAAACGGGGCGAGACGATGCACAGGCCCGCCTTGGTCGCCGCGAGCGCCTCCGTGTATTTCGGATTGTCCATATAGGCGAGATCGGCCGGGCCGGCCGTCTCGAGGGCGGCGATGCCGTCGAGCTTGCGGGCGGGCTCGACGCCTTCCGGCAAGGTGCCGCCTGAAATGCTTGCGACCTCGCCGAAATCCAGCGAGGTCGCGAACGGGAAGAAAACTGGCTCTGCCATGATCGGGTCCGAAGCGGGCCGGATCGCCCCGCACCTGCCGGCGCGGACATGGCGACCCATCTTTGTTATCGCACCGAGCTTACCCGAAAAGCGGAAGCCACTTTTCGGACCGATGCTACGCTCCGCTTACGTCAGAAGCGGGTGCCGCCCGAGAAGCGGAAGGCCTGCAGGCGGTCGCCGCCATACTTGCCGACGAGACCGGTCTGCGGGTTGATACCGATCTGGCCGTCATCCTTGGTGAGGGCGTAGGCGTAATCGAACCGGATCGGCCCGAGCGGCGACGCCCAGAGCAGGCTCACACCCACCGACGACCGCAGGATGTTCTTGTCGCGGATACAGCCAATGCTCGACTGGGCACCGCCGGTCACGACATTGTACTGGCGGGCCTCGGAGCCGGCCGGGCAGGCATAGGCCACCGATTTCGAGCCGCCGTCATAGTTGAACAGCGTACCAGCGTCGGCGAAGACCGCGCCACGCAGGCCGATATCACGCGGCAGGCCCCAGATCGGGAACTGCAGCTCGACCGTACCGCCGAAATAGGTGGTGCCGCCGACCGCGTTCGCCGTCGGGTCGTTCAGCACGTCGCGCGGACCGATGCCGGAGGGCGCGAAACCACGCACCAGTGACGGGCCGAGGAAGTAGTGATCGACCATGCGCAGGTTGCCGCTGGTCGCCTGGACGTGACCGCCCTGGACACGCAGGAAGCCGACCACGTCGTCGAAGATCTCGCGATAGTAGCGAGCGTCCGCGGCGATGCGGAGGAACTTCGAGTCGCCGCCGACACCGGCGAATTCCGGCTTGAGTTCGGCCGAGAAGCCGTTGCGCGGGTTCTGAAGGCTGTCGAGCGAGTTGTAATTGAAGTTCAGGCCGACGAGCGAGGTCAAGGTCGTGCCCTGAGCTTCCTTGACCGCCACCGTCGCTTCACCATTGGTCACGCAGTTATAGGCGTCGGCCGCAGTCGCGCCAGCCGGCGTGATACCAGGGATTGCGTAGGTACAGTCGTTATAGGGACGGCTGACCGTGTTCGGGATCTTGATCTCGGTCGTATAGATCGAATAGCGCGGCGTGACCGAGAACTCTTCCGTGATCGGGAAGGTGAAGCGGACCTGACCGCCCGTCACGCGGCTCTCGAAGCGGCCGGTGTTGTAGTTGTCGTTGTACTTCGAGAACAGGTCGATGCCGGCCGCCACGCGGTAGCCCAGGAAATAGGGCTCGGTGAAGGAGAAATCGACGCCCTGCGTCCGCTGACCCATCGTGCCGGCGATGCGGACGAACTGGCCACGGCCGAGGAAGTTCGACTCCGAGAGCGAGATTTCGCCGATGACACCGTCCGAGGTCGAATAGCCGCCTGCGATCGAGAAGGAGCCGGTCGCCTTGTCCTCGACGTCGATATTGACGACCACGCGGTCCGGCGCAGAGCCGGGCTCGTTGGTGATGCGGACCTTGTTGAAGAAGCCGAGATTGTTCAGGCGACGCTCGGCGCGGTCGACCATGACCTTATTGTAGGCATCGCCCTCGCCGAGATCGAGCTCACGGCGGACGACATAGTCGCGGGTACGGGTGTTGCCGCGCACGTTGATGCGCTCGACATAGACCCGCGGCCCCTCGTCGATGACATAGGTGATGCCGATCTGGCGGCCGGAGGCATCGCGATCGCCGCGCGGACGAACCTGGGCGAAGGCATGACCGCGGCGCGCCACTTCCGTGGTGATCGCAACCAGCGACTTCTCGACAGCCTCGGCATTGTAGGTGTCACCGCGCGAGGTCGCGACATAGCGCTGCAAGGCAGCGGCATCGACATCGCTCAACGCGGAATCGACCGTGACGTTGCCGACCTGATACTGCGGGCCTTCGCTAACCTGAATGTCGATGACCCAGCCGCCGGCCGCATCGTCGAAACGGGCGCTGGAATTGGTGATCTGGAAATCGGCGTAGCCGTTCTTGAGATAGAAGCGGCGAATGAGATCCATGTCGGAATTGATCCGATCCGGATCATAGACGTCGGAGGTCTTGATCCAGCTCAGGAAGTTCGATTCCGTCGAGGTCATCAGCCCGCGCAGGCGCCCGGCCGAATAGGCTTCGTTGCCGACGAAGTTGATCGACTTGATACCGGTCTTGCTGCTCTCGTTGATGGTGAAGACAATGTCCTCACGACCGTTCGGGAGCGGTGCGACGCGACCACTGATCGAGGACAGCCCATAGCCGGACCGCTTATAGGCCTCACGCAGGCGCTCGACGTCGGAATTGATCAGCGCCTGGCTGATCGGGCCGCCAGCGCGCGTCTGCACGATCTGCGAGAGCTGCTCGCTCTTCAGCTTGCGGTTACCCTCGAAGGCAACACGATTGACCGTGCCGCCCTGCTCCTTGACCGAGACGACGATCTGCGAGCCGCGGCGATTGACCTGCACGCTGCTGAACAGGCCGGTCGCCATCAGGCTCTCGCGAATCTCCTGCGGATTGTCCCGGCCGACCGTGTAGGAACGGATCGTCTCCGCATCGACACGCCGGTTGCCGTTGACAACCACGGCCTGCGCGAAAGCCACACCACCACTCACGGCCAACATCAAAGCCGAAAGTCCGATCGATCGAGAGAGCCGCGTCTTGCTCGTCCGGCTCTGTTGGGTCGACGTCATCGGGTCGCCTATTCCATCTCTCTGGTCACCACCCCAAACGGGGACCGCCGTCTCACGACAGCAGCACGGGGACATTGCGGTTCAATCGCTTCTACAAAGTTTCCAGCAGGGTGCAAACCGCGATCATCGTTAATAAAGCGTTTTTAGGAATCTCGTTGCCGACAGGCCACGCGGCATGCCGTCTTTTCGCCGCAAAGCCCGGCGCTGCAGGCGGTTTCAGAGCATGCCGCGGACGTGGACGATGTCGTTCCAGGTGACGAACAGCATCAGCATCAGCACGAGCGCAAGGCCCAGCCGGAAACCGATCTCCTGCGCCCGCGGGCTCAACGGCCGGCCGCGCAGAGCTTCGTAGAGATAGAACAGCAAATGCCCGCCATCGAGCATCGGAACCGGTACGAGGTTCATCAGGCCGATCGAGACGGAGAGGATCGCAGCGAGGTTGATCAGCCCGAGCAGGCCGCCATTCGACGCGACGATCCCGGAGACCTGCGCGATCCGAATCGGCCCCGACAACTGGTCGGTGGATTCGCGTCCCGTCAGCAGCTTGGCGATGTAGTCATAGGTCCGCGTCACCACGAACCAGGTTTCGACGAAGCCCGACCTGGCGGATTCCAGCAATCCGAATCGTTGCGTCTTCCAGTCTTCCGGACGCGGCGAGGCCTTGACGCCGATCACGCCGATGCGCTGCGTTCCGAGCTGGGTCTTCATCTCGGTGAGCGTGGGCGTCACCGGCACCGTCACGGTGCCGCCATCGCGCTCGATCGAAACCTCGAGGCGCTCGTCGGGCCGGGTCGAGACGATGCGCTGCATGTCGGAGAAGCCGGCGATCTTCTGGCCGTCGATGGCGATTACGATGTCGCCCGCCTTCAGCCCTGCCTTCTCCGCAGCGCTGCCGGCGACGACGGCGTCGACGCGCGGAATCAGCACCTGCTTGCCGAAGAAGAAGGCCGAACCGGCGAAGATCACGATCGCCAGCAGGAAATTCGCGATCGGGCCGGCCGCGACGATCGCCGCGCGCTCGGCAAGGGACTGCGCCGGGAAGGAGCGCGCGCGCTCCTGAGCCGACATCCGGCTGACCGCCGCATCGTCCGGAGCGCTGGAAGCATCGGCATCGCCGGAGAACTTGACGTAGCCGCCGAGCGGAATCAGCGCGAAGCGCCAGCGCGTGCCATGTCGGTCGTTGAAGCCGAAGAGCTCGCGGCCGAAGCCGATCGAGAAGGTCTTGACGTCGACCCCGCACCAGCGGCCGACCAGGAAATGCCCGAGCTCGTGAACGAAGACGACGATGGTCAGGACGAACAGGAACGGCAGCAAGTAGCCAAGCAGGAAATGCCCGGCATTCCAGAGCGGCGCTGCGAATTCCATCAAATGATCTCCCGGGGTCCCGACAATATCGACAAGGCGGCAAGCCAATCGGATTGGCGTGTCGCTTTAGGTGGCAGCGAACCGCGCTTGCGACAAGAGCGAGGCGGCCTGCCGCCTCGAATCTTGGTCAATGGCAAGCGCCTCCGCGACATCGCGCGGCGCGCCCGATCCGGCGGAAGATGCCGAGCAGACCGCCTCGACCAGCGCGGCGATGTCGGGAAAGCGGAGCCGGCGCTCCAGGAAGGCCGCGACCGCGACCTCGTTGGCCGCGTTGAGTACGGCCGGCATGGCACCGCCTTCGCTCAAGGCGGCCATCGCGAGGCCAAGCGACGGGAAGCGGACGAGATCCGGCCGCTCGAAGCTGAGCGGTGCCGTGAGAGCGAGATCGAGAAAGCGCGGCGGCGGCGCGTCGAGACGGCCGTCGATGCCGAGGCAATGCGCCGCAGCAACCCGCATATCCGGCACCGCCATGCCCGCACTGACCGAGCCGTCGCGGAAGGTGACGAGGCCGTGGACGATCTGCTGGGGATGGACGAGCACGTCGAGCTGGTCCGCCTGCAGATCGAACAGGAAGCGGGCCTCGATCAGCTCCAGCCCCTTGTTCATCATGCTGGCCGAGTCGATCGTGATCTTGGCGCCCATCGCATAGTTCGGGTGCTTCAAGGCCTGGTCGGGCGTCGCCGCGGCGATGCGCTCGGCGCTCCAGGTCCGGAACGGGCCGCCGGAGGCCGTCAGCGTCATGCTGCGGACCGATGAGAGCGGCTCGGCGCCGAGCACCTGAAAGAGGGCATTGTGCTCGGAATCGAGCGGCAATACCCGAACTCCGACCTCGGCCGCCCGCGTCATCACCGCAGCGCCAGCGCAGACCAGGCTTTCCTTATTGGCGAGCGCGATCGTCCGGCCGGGCAGGAGCGCCGCGAAGGTTGCTTCCAGTCCGGCAGCACCGGAGATCGCGCTGACGACGATGTCGGCGGGGCGGTTCACCGCCTCCAGAACGGCCGAACGCCCTGCCCCGCTGGCGATGCCGGTGCCTGACAAGGCCTGTTTCAGCGCCTCGCCACCAGCAGCGTCAGCCAAGGCGGCGAAGGAAGCCCCGACCTCGATCGCGGTCCGGGCGAGCGCCTGCGCATCCCTGCCGCCGACGACCGTCGCGATCGACAGGCGCGCGGGATTCTCGGCGACCACGTCGCGAACCGACTGTCCGACGGAGCCGGTTGCTCCCAGAAGCGTGACATTGCGCAAGGACATCGGCTCAGACGTTGAGATGCAGGGCGAAGAGCGCGAAGCCGGCGAGCACCAGCACCGCCCAGTAGCCGTCGAGCCTGTCGAGGAAGCCGCCATGGCCGGGGATGAGCCTGCTCGAATCCTTGGCATCGAAGCGGCGCTTGAGGGCGGATTCGAACAGGTCGCCCGCCTGGCTCACGATCGAGCCCGCAAGCGAGGCGGCGACCACCGGTCCTGCCTCCGTCACGCCCTGCAAGGCCGGCATCAGGCGCCAGACGATATAACCGCCGATCATTCCCGCCACGGCGCCGCCGATCGCGCCGGACCAGGTCTTCTTCGGGCTGACCGCCGGCATCAGTTTGGGTCCGCCGAGCTTGCGGCCGGTGAAATAGGCGGCGATGTCGGTGAGCCAGACGACGGCAAAGCTCCACAGGATCAGGGCGAGGCCGATTGCGGGAAGGTCGCGCAGGGCCGGCGTGACCAGAGCGAAGGCCAGAGCATAGGCGACGCCGCAAAGCTCAAGCGCCAGGCGCGAGCGAACAAAGGGCGTCGCCAGTGCACCGAGAAGCGCTGCGGCGGAAGCCGTGCCCGCGAGCGCGGCGGGGCTTGCGGGGGAGAAGGCCAGCGCAATCCCGGCGAGAACCACGCCGATACCGCCAGGGATCGCATTGCCACGGCCGATGATCGCGAGCCATTCATAGGCGACGAGGCCGGCGACGAGAATCCAGACCAGCCGGAAAGGCCAGCCGCCCCAGAGCGTGACCAGCAGGATCAGCGCTCCGAGGACCAGCGCCGAGACAACCCTCAGCCTCAGCTCGGAGTTCGCGCGCGGCGCAGAGGGATCCGGCGCATTCACGCGACGTCCACGCTGCGGTCTGAGGGGGCGGCAAGGCCGCCGAAACGGCGCTCGCGCTGGCGGTACTGGGCCAGGGCATCCTCGAAGGCGGCCCGGTCGAAATCTGGCCACATCACCGGCGCGAAGATGAACTCGGCATAGGCAGCCTGCCAGAGCAGGAAATTCGAGATGCGCGTCTCACCAGACGTCCGGATGACCAGCTCGGGATCGGGGATGTCGTGGGTGTCGAGCTGGCCGGTGATCGCGGCCTCGTCGATCGCGGCGGGGTCGACCCGCCCAGCCACGGCCTCCGCCGCCAGCCGGCGCGTCGCCCGCACGATCTCGTCGCGCGAGCCGTAATTGAAGGCGATGACCAGGACGAGGCCGGTATTGTTGCGGGTGCTGGTCTCGGCGTGATCCACGAGGCGGCGCAGATCGGCCGCGAGATCGTCGCGGCTGCCGATGATCCGCACCCGGACATTGGCGGCCGCGAGCTCGGCCAGGTCCTTCTCGACGAAATGCTTGAGTAGCCCCATCAGGAAGGAGACTTCCGCAAAGGGGCGGCGCCAGTTCTCGGTCGAGAAGCTGTAGAGCGTCAGGAACCGAATGCCGAGGTCGCTGGCGTTGCGGACCGTACGGCGCAACGCCTCCAGCCCGCGGCGATGGCCCTCCTGTCGCGGCAGCCCGCGCATCTGCGCCCAACGCCCGTTGCCGTCCATGATGATGGCGACATGGGCCGGGTTGGACACGCCTGCGTCGCGCTGACCGGATGACATGCGGATGAGCCTCGCTCGGCTGCGGCCGAAGGAGCGCGGGAGAACCCCGCGCAGGAGATCAGACGTGCAGGATTTCCTTTTCCTTCGCCGCGAGCGCCTGGTCGATCTCGGCAATGTGCTGGTCGGTCGCCTTCTGGACAAGGTCGGAATTGCGGGCGGCATCGTCCTTGGTCATGTCGCTGTCCTTCTCCAGCTTCTTGACGACGTCGATACCGTCGCGACGGACATGGCGTACCGAGACCTTGGCCTCCTCGGCATATTTATGCGCGACCTTGACCATCTCCTTGCGGCGCTGCTCGTTCAGCTCGGGGATGCGGATGCGCAGCACCTGGCCTTCCGTCTGCGGGTTGAGACCGAGATCGGATTCACGTACCGCCTTGTCGACGGCCTGGACCATGGAGCGATCCCAGACCTGGACGCTGAGCAGGCGCGGCTCCGGCACGCTGACGGTCGCGAGCTGGCTCAGCGGGGTACGGGCGCCATAGGCCTCGACCATGATCGGGTCGAGCATGTTGGCGGAGGCGCGGCCGGAGCGCAGCGAGGCGAGATCGCCCTTGAAGGACTGCACCGCACCGGCCATGCGGCGCTTGATGTCGGCGAGGTCGAACGTCGTCTGGGCCATTTCAATCAGGACCTTGCTGATAATTCAAAATCGGCGCGACCATGGCGGCGAGGCCGCGCAGGGTCAAGAATTACATCCTCGAACAGCATTTTCCCCTGCGATGAGCAAGGGAAAAGCGTCGATGCGGGCAGATCATGGCCGGGCCGCGCGCCCCGCCGCTGGTCCGCGGCCTGGGGATACCCATCTGCATTCCACGGATCGGCGCGGCCACAAGGCTGTGTCGTAACCGGGATGACGGAGAAAAGACGTGCCCCGCCTCAACCGCATCGTCGAGACCGCGCTCTATGTCGACGATCTCGACCGCGCCCGCATCTTCTACGAGGACAAGCTCGGCCTCGCGCCGCTGCTCAAGACGAAGACGCTCTTCGCCTATGATGTCGGCGGATCGAACGTGCTGCTGCTGTTCCTGCGCGGGGCCTCGCTGCAGACGCAAAACGCGGCCGGCGGCACCATCCCGCCGCATGACGGCAGCGGGCCGCTGCACATCGCCTTCGCGATCGACACGGACGAGCTGCCCGCCTGGGAGGCGAAGCTCGATCAGCTCGGCATCGCCGTAGAAGGGCGCATGCAATGGGAGCGCGGCAGCACGAGCCTGTATGTCCGCGATCCGGACGGGCATCTGCTTGAACTGGCGACGCCCGGCCTGTGGCGGACCTATTGAGGCTGATGTCTCAGGGCGTGACGTAGGTCGCCCTGCCCTCGCCGCGCAGCACCGCGGCCAGCATGCGGGGCTCGGCGATCGAGAAGACGACGATGGTCAGCCCGGCATCGCGGGCGAGCGCGAAGGCGGCGGTGTCCATCACCTTGAGGTCGCGCTTGATCGCGACCTCATGGGTCAGTGTGTCGTAGCGGGTCGCAGCCGGGTCCGTCTTCGGATCGGCGCTGTAGACGCCGTCGACCTGCGTTGCCTTGAGAAGGTGGCTGCAGCCGAGCTCGGCCGCGCGAAGCGCCGCGCCGGTGTCGGTGGTGAAATACGGGTTGCCGGTGCCGCCGCCGAGGATGACGACCTTGCCGTTGCTGAGATGGTCGAGCGCGCGCTTGCGTGCATAGCTCTCGCAAAGCGAAGGCATCGGCACCGCCGACATGGCGCGCGCCGGGGCGCCGGCCGCCTCGATCGCATGCTCCAGCGCCAGCGCGTTCATCACCGTGCCGAGCATGCCGATCGAATCGGCGGTGGTGCGGTCGAGGCCCTTGTTGAGGCCCTGGACGCCGCGGAAGAAGTTGCCGCCGCCGACGACGATACCGATCTCGACGCCCTCGCGCGAAGCATGGGCAATGTCGGCGGCGAGCGCCGTCAGGGTGACGCCATCGAGCCCGTTGCCGACGGGGCCGGCAAGGGCTTCGCCGGAGAGCTTCACGAGAACGCGTTGGGGTCTCATCGATGTCTCTCCGTCGTGTTGGGGGCCAGCCGCGAATCGACGCAGCCCTATCTTCCTACAAAAAAGGCCGCGCGATGCGCGGCCTTTCTCTTATCTGAAACAGAGCTTGTCAGCCCGTGGTGCCGCCTGCGGCAGCGACCTCGGCCGCGAAGTCCTGCTCTTCCTTCTCGATGCCCTCGCCGAGCGCAAAGCGGGCGAAGCCCTTCAGCGCCACTGGAGCGCCGACCTTGCCCTCGATCTCCTTGAGGACCTGCGAGACCGACTTCGAGCCGTCATGGATATAGGCCTGCTCGAGCAGGCAATATTCCTTGGCGTAGCTCTTCAGGCCGCTCTCGGTGATCTTGGCGAGGACATGCTCGGGCTTGCCGGCGTTCTTCTCGGCCAGGATCGCCTTCTCGCGCTCCAGAACCTCCGGGGCGACCGAAGCGAGGTCGAGCGCGACGGGATTGGTCGCGGCGACATGCATGGCGAGCTGGCGGCCGAGCGTGGCGAGCTCATCGGCCTTGCCGGTGGACTCGAGCGCGACGATGACGCCGATCTTGCCGAGGCCCTCGGTGATCGCGCCATGGACATAGGAGCCGATCACGCCCGAGGAGACCTTGAGCGCGGAAACGCGGCGCAGCGTCATGTTCTCGCCGATCGTGGCGATGGCGTTCGCGATCGCGTCCTGCACCGAGCCGCCGCCCGGATAGTGATGGCCGAGCAGCGCCTCGACGTCGCCGCCACGCTCAAGCGCGACATCGGCGATGGTCTTGGCGAGCGCCTGGAACTCGGGGTTGCGCGCGACGAAGTCGGTCTCGGAGTTGACCTCGACGACGACGCCCTCGTTGCCCTGCACGGCGACGGCGACAAGGCCCTCGGCGGCGACGCGGCCGGCCTTCTTGGCGGCCTTCGACAGGCCCTTGGCACGCAGCCAGTCGACGGCGGCTTCCATGTTGCCGTCGGTCGCCGAAAGGGCGGTCTTGCAGTCCATCATGCCCGCGCCGGTCTTGTCGCGGAGTTCCTTCACCATCGCGGCGGTGATCGCTGCCATCTGTCTTGTCCTTGCTGTCGGTGCGGCGCAGGCCCTAAGGGCCGGCCACGGATCGGAATGATGCGGACGCCTGCATGGGGAAACGCCGACGCTCCGTTTCCGGCCGTCGGCGCGTCCTCTCAACTTCTAAAAGCCGGCGTCAATCGAGAACCTGATTGCGACGCGCCGATGACGCGCCGCAATCGCAAACCGAATTACGCGTCGGCGAGTTCGCGAGCCTGGGCAACCCAGCCCTCGCGGTCGATCTTGCCACCGAGCTTCAGGTCGTGGTCGATCTTGGTCACGTCGGCCGGGGTCATCGCCGCGATCTGCCAGAAGTGGTAGATGCCGCCGTCGTTCAGCTTCTGGACCGCATCGGGACCCATGCCCGAGAGCTTGGTCAGGTCGTCCGGAGCGCCGCGCGGGGTGGTCAGCGTCTCGAAGGCGCCGGTGGTGGCAGCCTCGAGGGCCTCCTCGACGACCGGCGCCTCGGCGGCGCCGACATCGATGCCCTGATCGCCCGAGGCCCGGCCGATGCCATCGATCGCCGAGCGGGCAATCAGGTCGCAATAGAACTGAATGGCGCGGCCGGCGTCGTCATTGGCCGGGACCGGGAAGGTGATGCCATCCGGATCCGAGTTCGAGTCGACGATCGCGGCGACCGGGATGCCGAGGCGCTGGGCCTCCTTGATCGCGAGCGCTTCCTTGTTGGTGTCGATCACGAAGATCATGTCCGGCGTGCCGCCCATGTCCTTGATGCCGCCCAGAGCCTTCTCGAGCTTGTCGCGCTCACGCGACAGCATCAGGCGCTCCTTCTTGGTCAGGCCGGAGCCGCCGCCGTTGAGCAGCTCGTCGACCTTGCGCAGGCGCTGGATCGAAGCCGAAATGGTCTTCCAGTTGGTCAGCATGCCGCCGAGCCAGCGGGAGTTGACATAGTACTGGGCCGAGCGCTTGGCGGCATCGGCGATGGCATCCTGCGCCTGGCGCTTGGTGCCGACGAAGAGGACACGACCGCCGCGGGCGACGGTGTCCGACACGGCCTGCAGGGCGCGATGCAGCATCGGCACCGACTGCGACAGGTCGAGGATGTGGATGTTGTTGCGGACGCCGAAGATGTACGGGGACATCTTGGGGTTCCAGCGATGCGACTGGTGGCCGAAATGGGCACCGGCCTCGAGGAGCTGGCGCATGGAGAAATCGGGCAGAGCCATGGTGTTCTAGTCCTTCCGGTTGAGCCTCTGGAGCGCGAATGAACAGGGCATGAGCTGCCACGTCACCGGAGCGCCTCGGGACACCGAGGCGATGCACTCCATGTGGGATAGGCTGCGCCTTACAGGGGATGGCGCCGCATTGCAAGCCGGCCAAGCCGAGAAAACCGGGTGCGCGGCATGATGAGGCCCATGCGGACACCGCATGGGCCATTCACGGACGGTGCCGGGCGATGCCGACCGGCCTCGCCTCCCCTTACTGCGGCAGCTTGGCGCCCATCTGCTTCACGATATCGCCGATCTGCTTGCAATAGGTGGCCGGCGTGCCGTTCGTCGCCTTGGCGATCGCCTCGATGTTCTGCTCCATGCCCATGGCCGAGATCGTGCCCTTGCGGCCGGCGGCCTCGGCGGCATCGCCGCCGCTGACATCGGCCGGCACCGGGATCATCGCGATCAATTTCTTCTGGACCTCGGCCGCGCCGGCGTCGGTGTAACCCTTGTCGGCGCAATAGCCGAGGATGCCGAGCTGGTTACGGGCAGCTTGATAGGCGACCTTGAGCTGGTCCGCCTGGCTCTGGGCGAAGGACGGGGCGGCCGAGCCCAAAAGGGCGACTGCGGTAGCGGCCATCAACGACTTATAAAAGTTCATCGGGAATATCCTTCAAGCTATCATGTTCACAAGCATGCCAAGATGCTCTCCCCCCCACCGGAACCTGCCTAGCGCGTACGGCCTAGCCGAACAATCCGGGACGCGGCGGCATGCCTTGCCGCAGGAGCGGGGTTCGCAACGGGGGCGGACCATTCCCACGGCATGCGGGGCCGGACGAAGTGGCGGCAGAAGGTCGAGATCGGCGTGATTCTCGACCTGAGAACGATCTTCGTCACGGGCGCGCTGATCTGCTTCATCATCGGCGCGATGCAGTTGATGACCTTCGCGACCGGCCGCTTCACCCGCAGCCCTGTGTGGTGGGGGGTCAGCAGCCTGTGCATCGGCACCGGACTGCTCGGCGCAGCCTTTCGCGGCGCGATCCCCGATATCGTCTCGATCGAGTTCGCCAACACCATCATGCTGGCGGGATGCCTGCTGCTGCTCTGCGGCATCCGCCATTTCGCGGGGCGCGAGCTCAACTGGTTCGGGTTCGGGGTCGTGCTTCTCGGGAGCTGGACCCTGCTTTCGCTCTCGCCAGGCCCTGAGGGCTATTCGACGCGCGTCATGGTGGTCGGGACGGTGATGGCGTTCTGCGACGCGGCCATCGTCCGCGAAGCCGTCCGGCTCGGTCGCCAGGAGCGCCTGCGCTCGGCCTGGCTGCTGGCGATCCTGTTCGCGCCGACGGTCGTGATCTATGCCGGGCGGATCGCGCTGGCAGCGATCGATGGCGTCGGGACGACATTGTTCCCTCCGGATTCGGGAGCGACCGGCTGGCTTGCCGCCACCGGTGTCGCCTTCATCATCCTGAGAGGCCAGGCCCTGCTGCTGTTGGCGGCCGAGCGCAGCAACCGGATCCTGGCGACGCTCGCCCGACGCGATCCGCTGACCGGAGCGATGAACCGGTCCGGCCTCGAGCAATGGCTGGCGCGGCAGTCGCGCGGGGAGCAGCGCGCCGCAGTTCTGCTTATCGACATCGACCATTTCAAGCAGCTCAACGATACGCTCGGCCATGCCGCCGGCGACCGAATCCTGCGTCTCTTCGCGAGCGCGGTGCAGGAGCAATTGCGCAGCACCGACATCCTCGCCCGGCAGGGCGGCGACGAGTTCGCGATCATCCTGCCCGATGTCGGCGTCCGGGAAGCGGTGCGGGTCGCGGAACGCCTCCGCGGCGCCTTCCGCGACAAGGTCGCCGATCTCGCCGATATCGGATTGCAGCCGACGCTCAGCATCGGCGTGGCCGAGGTCGAACTCGGCGGGCGGGCGCTCGACGACCTCCTGGTCGAGGCCGACGAGGCGCTCTATCGCGCCAAGCGCCTGGGCCGGGACCGCGTCCAGGCGCAGCTCAAGCCCGCGGCCTAGGCTTCCGGGAAGGGACGGAACACCCGCAGGCGGTGCCCATCGGGGTCGCGCGCCGTGAAGGTGCGGCCGAAATCGAGATCGGTCGGCTCCTGCAGGATGGCGATGCCGCGTTTGCGCCAGTCCGCATGGACAGCGTCGACGGCTTCAAGGCTGGGCGCGATCATGGCGATCTCCGCCGCGCCGCCGGTCGTGGTGGCGGCCGGCTCCACGGTATGGCGCGACCAGAGGCCGAGCCGCGCGCCCGACGGCAGCGCGAACATCGCGAAGGTCGGCGACAACTCCAGCGGCTCCTTGCCAAGGAGATTGGCATAGAAGGCGGCGCTGGCAGCCGGGCTCTCGACATGAAGCAGGATGAAGTGGGCATCGAACATGGTGGCCTCCCAATTGGCTGACAGGAGGGAGACTAGAATCAGATGCTGCCAATTTTCGGCAGTGTCCGTCACGCAGGAGGTGCGATGCCTTCCTTCTCGCGCCAGGCCTTGAGCAGGGCCTGGCGCCGCTGCGGATAGCGGCCTTCCAAGGCCTCGAAGCGCATCAGCCTATCGGTGCGGAAATGGCGGAAATCCTGCCTGAGCTCGCACCAGGCAACGAGAACGCGGACCTGATCAAAGAAGGACAATGCCAGCGGCCAGACGATGCGCTCGCTGGTACGCCCCTCGGCGTCGCCATATCCAATGGCGGCGCGCCGCTCCGCGCGGATGGCCTTGCGGATGGCGGCGAGATCGAGCTGCGGGGCATCGACCAGCATTTTCCCCGGCCCGAGGATCAAAGCGGCCTCCTCGACACGGCGGGTCAGGTCGGCCGGCAGCACGGCGACGATCTTGGCCATCGCATCGCGCGCCGCCAAGGCGAGGGCCGGGTCGGCCCGGTCCGCGACCCAACGCGAACCCAGCACCAGGGCCTCGATCTCCTCCTCGCTGAACATCAGCGGCGGCAGCATGAAGCCGGGCTTCAGGATGTAGCCGAGGCCGGGCTCGCCCTCGATCGGCGCGCCCTGCCCCTGCAACGTGACGATGTCGCGATAGAGCGTGCGGATGCTGACGCCGAGCTCGGCCGCGAGCTTGCGGCCCGAGACCGGGCGTCGATGACGCCGCAGCACCTGAACGAGATCGAGCAGGCGCTGGGCGCGGGACATTCTGCGCCTCAGAGTGCCAAGGCCGCGGCGGTCACGCGCTTGATCCCGGCCTCCGCCATCTCCGCCCAGGCGCGATCGAGCGAGCCGTCGAGATCGATCGCGCGGCAGGCATCCTCGATCACGACGGTCTCGAAACCGGCGCGGGCGGCATCCTGCGCCGTCCAGCTCACGCAGAAATCGGTGGCGAGGCCGGCAACCACGACCTTCGCGATACCGCGCTCGCGCAGATAGCCTTCGAGGCCAGTCCGCGTCCGGTGATCGGCCTCGACGAAGCCGGAATAGCTGTCGATACCCCAACGGAATCCTTTCCGGATCACCGCCTCGGCATGGGGCAGGTCGAGCCCGGCATGGAAGGCCGCCCCGGCGGTGCCCTGCACGCAATGGTCCGGCCAGAGCACCTGTGGACCATAGGCCAGCTCGACCGTCTCGAAGGGCTTGCGGCCGGGATGGCTGGAGGCGAAGGAGGCGTGGCCGGCCGGATGCCAGTCCTGCGTCAGCACGACATGGCGGAAGCGGCGCCCGAGCGCGTTGATGACGGGCACGACCGCATCGCCGTCCGGCACGGCGAGGTTGCCGCCGGGACAGAAATCGTTCTGGACGTCGACGACGATCAGGACTGTCCGGTCGTCGGCCATAGGGTCAGCTCCTATTGCAGCCTGACATCGACCACGCCGGGCGCGGCGCGCACGGCATTGGCGATCTGCTGGTTGACCGGGAACTTGCCGGGCAACTCGATCTCGACCTCCTGGGCGCCGTCATCGATGATCATGATGATCGAGACCTTGCCCTCGGCGCGCGTCGCCTCGCGCGGGCGGATGCGCTCGGCGACGGAGGCCACCGCCTTGTCGTCGCGCAGATAGACGACGAGGTCCTGCTTCTGGCGCGCGGCGAGGCCGTCGAGCTCCTCGGCATCCTCGATGCGCGGACGCACCTCTTCGCCGTCGAGAACCGCCGACAGACGCAGCACCAGCGCCCTGCCCGGTTCCAGCAGGTCGCGCAGCTTCATCAGCCCTTCCGAGAACAGCACGGCCTCGAACTGGCCGCTCGGATCGGACAGGTTGACGATGCCCATCTTGGAGCCGGACTTGGTGCGCCGCTCCGACTTGTCGATGACGGAGACGGCGACCTTGCCGACGCCGGTGCCGTTGACGCGCACGGTCTGGGCGAAATCGGCATAGCGCTGCACGCGCAGGCGCTTGAGCACATGCTCGTAATCGTCGAGCGGGTGGCCGGAGAGGAAAAAGCCAACCGCCTCGTGCTCGCGCTTGAGCTTCTCGGCCGGCGCCCAGGGCTCGACCTGCGGAATGCGGAAGGCCTCCTGTACCACGCCGCCGCCGAGCAGGTCGAACTGGCCGGCTGCCGCCTCGTCGCGCGTGCGGTTGGAGAGCGCCAGCATGCCGTCGAGCGCCGCAACGGCCCGTGCACGATCCGCCTCCAACTCGTCGAGCGCGCCCGCCGCGATGAGCGCCTCCAGCGTACGGCGGTTGACCAGCCTGGTGTCGATGCGGCGGGCCAGATCGGCGAGATCGCGGAACGGGCCATTGGCCTGCCGCGCCGCCACCAGCGATTCCACCGCCGCCGTGCCGACGCCCTTGATGGCGCCGAGCGCGTAGAAGATCTTGCCGTCAGCCACGTCGAACTCGACGCCGGACTGGTTGATCGCCGGCCGCTCGACCTTGATGCCGAGCCGCTCCGCATCGCGGCGGAATTCCGAGAGCTTGTCTGTATTGCCCATGTCGAGCGTCATCGACGCCGCCAGGAACTCGACCGGGTAATTCGCCTTCAGATAGGCGGTCTGGAAGGCGACGATCGCATAGGCCGCCGCGTGGCTCTTGTTGAAGCCGTAGTCGGCGAACTTGGCGAGCAGGTCGAAGATCTCGGAGGCGATGTCCTTCTTGATGCCGCCATCCACGGCGCCCTTCACGAAGCGGTCGCGCTGGGCGTCCATCTCCGCCTTGATCTTCTTGCCCATGGCGCGGCGCAGCAGGTCCGCTTCGCCGAGCGAATAGCCCGAGAGCGCCTGCGCCACCTGCATCACCTGTTCCTGGTAGACGATGATGCCGTGGGTCTCGCGCAGATAGGGCTCCATGCCGGGATGGAGATAGGTCGGCTCCTCCAGCCCGAGCTTGCGGCGGCAATAGGTCGGGATGTTGTCCATCGGGCCCGGCCGATAGAGCGCCACCAGCGCGATCAGATCCTCGATGCGGTCGGCCTTCATCTCGACCAGCGCCTTGCGCATGCCGACCGATTCCACCTGGAACACGCCGACCGTCTCGCCGCGGGCCAGCATGGCGTAGGTGGTTGGATCGTCGAAGGGCAGATCGGCGAGATCGATGTCGATGCCGCGCTGCTTGATCAATCTCACTGCCGTGGTCAGCGTGGTCAGCGTCTTCAGGCCGAGGAAGTCGAACTTCACCAGCCCGGCCTGCTCGACCCATTTCATGTTGAACTGGGTGACGCGCATGCCGGTGCGCGCGTCGACCGAGAGCGCGACGAGCTGTTCGAGCGGCCGGTCACCAATCACCACGCCTGCGGCGTGAGTCGAAGCATGGCGGTGAAGCCCTTCCAGCTTCTGGCCAATTTCGAGCAGGCGCGCGACGATCGGCTCCTCCTCGGCCGCCTGCTGCAGCTTGGGCTCGCCCTCGATCGCATCCTTCAGCGAGATCGGCTTGGCCGGGTTCTGCGGCACCAGCTTGGTCAGCTTGTCGACCTGGCCATAGGGCATTTCCAGCACGCGGCCGACGTCGCGCAGCACGCCGCGGGCGAGCAGCGTGCCGAAGGTGATGATCTGGGCGACGCGCTCCTGCCCGTAATGGTGCTTGACGTACTCGATCACCTCTTCACGCCGGTTCTGGCAGAAGTCGATGTCGAAGTCCGGCATCGAGACGCGGTCCGGGTTGAGGAAGCGCTCGAAGAGCAGGCCGAAGCGCAACGGATCGACGTCGGTGATGGTCAGCGCATAGGCGACAAGCGAGCCCGCGCCAGAGCCGCGGCCCGGCCCGACCGGAATGTCATGCGCCTTGGCCCATTTGATGAAGTCCGAGACGATCAGGAAGTAGCCCGGGAATTTCATCCGCGTGATGATCGAGAGCTCGAAATCGAGCCGCTTCTCGTAATCCTCGACGCTGAAGCCCTCGGCCGGGCCGTGCTTGGCGAGACGGTCCGCAAGGCCGGCGCGCGCCTGCTCCTGAAGCTCCTCCGCCTCGTCGCGGCCCTCCTCGCCGAAGCGCGGCAGGATCGGCTTGCGGGTGGTGACGCGCCAATGGCAGCGCATCGCGATCTCGACGGTGTTCGCCAGCGCCTCCGGGAGGTCGGCGAAGCGCTTCTTCATCTCGGCGCGCGAGGCGAAATAATGCTCGGGCGTGACGCGGCGGCGCGTACCGTCGGACACGAGGCGCCCCTCAGCCACGGCCAGCAGCGCGTCATGAGCGTCGAAATCGGCAGGCTTGGCGTAGAAGGGCTCGTTGGTCGCGACGATCGGCAGATCGGAATCATAGGCGAGGCGCAGGAGATGGGCTTCCCGCGCCGCCTCGCCATCCGCACCATGACGCTGGATCTCGACATAGAGCCGGTCGCCATAGATTCCGGCGAGCGTCGCGAGGCGCGAGGCCGCCTGCGGAAGCTGGCCGAGGCGCAAGGCCACGTCGATCGGGCCGCCCTGCCCGCCGGTCAATGCGATCAGGCCGGTATTATAGGCGGCGAGGCGCTCGATCGTGGTGAGCGGCTGGCCGGAGCCGCCTGTCGCCAGCGCCGCCTCGCTGACGAGTTTCATGAGGTTGCCGTAGCCAGGTTCGTCCATGGCGAGCAGGACGATATGCGGCAGGCGCTGCGGCTGGGTCGGCCTGCGGCTGCCCTCGCCTTCATCGGCAAAATCGACGGAAAGCTGGACGCCGACGATCGGCTGCAGGCCCGAGCCGGAGAGCTTCTCGGAAAATTCGAGCGCCCCGAAGAGATTGTCGGTGTCGGTGAGCGCCAGCGCCGGCTGGCCATCGGCCGCGGCCATCTTGGCGAGCGTCGCGATGGTCATCGCGCCTTCGAGCAGCGAATAGCTCGAATGGACATGCAGGTGGACGAAGCCGATCTCCTGGAGAACCCGCGCCCCGCCAGCTTCCCTGCTCATGTCCCACTCCTGCCGCCGCAACCGGGCGACTCGTCGACCCTGTCCTGATGCGCCTCTTATGCGTCCTGGGCGGGGCCGGCGTCGAGGCCCTGCGGCCCCGTCTGTGGATGGCTCCTGCCGTCCTCAGACATGCGGGCCGGAGAGGATGGCAGCCCAGAGCCAGATCATGCCGAGGAAGACGCCGAGCGAGGCGATCTCGGCCAGGCCGGCGGCGAGTTTACGCGCTGCAGTCATGAGAACCTCCTGTGTTTCTGATACGTTCAATTTAGTTCATGTTTTGTTCTCGTCAATATCGAGGCGAAAGCTGACAGTGCGTTCCGAGTGAAGGGGTTAATGAGATCCTACCGACGCTCTGATGCGCGGCTGGCATCGATCTCGCGGCGCAGAGTTTCTCGCAACCGCCATGGCCGGGCTTGTCCCGACCATCCACGGCTTCATCGATGCGATGCGGTCTTCAAGATGCGAATGCTGGCCACAAGAGCGGGCATGACGGCAGCCGGATCGTTCCTGTCAGAACAACCTTTGTGATTCCGGGGGCGCGCCGCAGGTGCGAACCCGGAACCCACCACGGGGTGAGACATTGGATGTTCGATTGTGAGCGGGGCACCCGGTTGTGAATTCGGGGTTCTTCGCCGCGCGAAGCCCCGTAATGACAAGGGGGCTGTCGGCAAGAAACAACCCAGCCGTCGCCACAACTGCCTACAGCTTGACGACGAGCCCGTCGCGGATCGTGACCTGCCGATCCATCTGGCCGGCGAGTTCCAGATTGTGCGTCGCGATGAGCGCCGCGAGCCCTGAAGCCCGGGCCAGCGCCATCAGCGTGCCGAAGACATGCTGCGCGGTCTGCGGGTCGAGATTGCCGGTGGGTTCGTCGGCCAGCAGCAGGCGCGGCCCGTTGGCGACGGCTCGGCCGATCGCGACACGCTGCTGCTCGCCGCCGGACAACTCGCCCGGCAGATGGTCGAGCCGCTCGCCGAGGCCGAGGAAGGTCAGAAGCTCGGTCGAACGTTCCTCGGCGATCTGGCGCGACAGGCCACGGATGCGCTGCGGCAACACGACGTTCTCCAGCGCCGTGAATTCGGGCAGGAGATGGTGGAACTGGTAGACGAAGCCGATCTCGGTGCGGCGCAAACGCGTGCGGCCCCTGTCGTCGAGCTTGGTCGTAGCGAGCCCACCGACGAAGACCTCGCCGGCATCAGGCTTCTCGAGCAGGCCGGCGACATGGAGCAGCGTCGACTTGCCGGTGCCGCTGGGCGCGACCAGCGCGACGACCTCGCCCGGCCAAAGCGCGAAATCGGCCTTGCGCAGCACTTCGAGGGGCGCATCGGTCTGCGGGTAATGGCGCTCGACCTGGGAGAGGAAAAGCGCGGGCATTTCTTGCGCCATCGCTTCAGCCCATCCTCAGCGCTTCGACCGGATCGAGCCGGGCGGCCTTCCAGGCCGGATAGAGCGTCGCCAGCAGCGACAGGGTCAGCGCCATCAGCACCACGCTCACCACCTCGCTCCAGTCGGTGACGGAGGGGATGTCGCTGAGGAAGCGCACGGTCGGGTCCCAGAGATTGGCCCCGGTGATCCAGTTCAGCGCCGCCATGATCGACTTGATGTTCTTGGCGAAGACGACTCCGAGAGCGAGGCCGGCGAGCGTGCCGAAGACGCCGATCGCCGCCCCGGTGATCAGGAAGACGCGCAATACCGTGCCGCGTGTGCAGCCCATGGTGCGCATGATCGCGATATCGGCGGTCTTGTCCTTCACCAGCATGATCAGGCCAGAGACGATGTTCAGCGCCGCAACCAGCACGATCAGCGTCAGGATGATGAACATCACGTTCCGCTCGACTTCCAGCGCATTGAAGAACGAGCGGTTGCGCTGGCGCCAGTCGGAGAGCACCAACGGGCGCGGCGCATCGGCCTCGATCGCGTCGCGCACCGTCTGTGTCCGGTCGGGATTGTCGACGAAGATCTCGATGACGTTCACGTCGCCGTCGCGGTTGAAATAGGCCTGCGCCTCGGCGAGCGGCATATAGACGAAGGTGCCGTCGAATTCGGTCATGCCGATCTCGAAGATCGCCTTGACCGGATAGGCCTTGATCCGCGGCGCCGTGCCGAAGGGCGTCGAAGCGCCCTGCGGCGAGACCAGCGTCATGCTGTCGCCGACCTGGATGCCGAGCGCATTCGCCAGGCGCTTGCCGATGGCGACGCCCGCCGTCCCGCTATCGAAGCCTTCGAGCGTGCCGGACTTGATATTGCCGCCAATGAAGGGGATCGCCTTGATGTCGCTCTCGCGGATGCCGCGCACCAGCACGCCATTATTGCCGGTCTGCGAGGAGGCGAGCGCCTGGCCCTCGACCAGCGGAATGGCGAGCTTGATGCCGGGGATCTTGGCGAGCCTCGCCGCGACGCTGTCGTAATCGTCGAGCGGACGGTCGATCGGCGTCGCGAAGATATGGCCGTTCACGCCGACGATCTTGCTCAGCAGCTCGATCCGGAAACCGTTCATCACCGACATCACGATGATCAGCGTCGCGACGCCGAGCATGATGCCCAGGAAGGAGAAGCCGGCGATGACCGAAACGAAGCCTTCGCGCCGGCGCGTGCGCAGATAGCGCCCGGCGAGCAGCCACTCGAAACCGGCAAAGGCCTTGGTCCCGGTCGGGACTTCCGCGCTGTCGGCGACGGCGCTCATACGGCTGCTCCCATCAGGTGCGTCGTCACGACGGTGCCCGCCGTCACGCCGCCCTGCCCTTGAAGCGGTCGAGTGCAGCCTCCAGCGAGACGAGCTCACGCTCGCCCCCGGCGCGGCGCTTGATCTCGACCTTGCCCTCGGCCAGCCCCTTCGGGCCGACGATGATCTGCCAGGGCACGCCGATCAGGTCGGCGGTGGCGAACTTGGCGCCCGGCCGGTCGTCGGTATCGTCGAGCAGGGCGTCGTAGCCCTTGGCCAGCAGGTGCTTGTAGATCTGCTCGGCCGCGCCATCGGTCGCCGCATCGCCGGCCTTGAGGTTGATGACCGCGACGTCGAAGGGCGCGATCTCCTCGGGCCAGACGATGCCGGCATCGTCATGGCCGGCCTCGATCAGCGCCGCGACGAGGCGGCTCGGGCCGATGCCGTAGGAGCCGCCATGCAGCAGCACAGGTTGGCCGTCAGGCCCGGCCACGGTCGCGCCCATCGGCTCGGAATATTTCGTGCCGAAATAGAAGATATGCCCGACCTCGATGCCGCGCGCCGAGACGCGCTTATCTTCCGGAACCGCCTCGAAGGCGGCCTTGTCGTGCATTTCCTCGGTCGCGGCGTAGAGGCTCGTCCACTTGTCGAAGACGCCCTGCAGGCCGGCGACGCTGTCGAAATCGGTGTCGGCGGCCGGCGTCTCGAAATTCAGGTAGTCGCTGTGGCAGAAGACCTCGCTCTCGCCGGTCGAAGCGAGCACGATGAATTCATGGCTGAGGTCGCCGCCGATCGGGCCGGTATCGGCCTTCATCGGGATCGCTTTGAGGCCGAGCCGCGCGAAGGTGCGCAGATAGGCCGCGAACATGCGGTTATAGGCGTGGCGCGCCGCGTCCTTGTCGAGATCGAAGGAATAGGCGTCCTTCATCAGGAACTCGCGGCCGCGCATCACGCCGAAGCGCGGGCGGACCTCGTCCCGGAATTTCCACTGGATATGGTAGAGGTTGAGCGGCAGATCCTTGTAGGACTTGACGTAGGAACGGACGATCTCGGTGACCATCTCCTCGTTGGTCGGTCCGTAGAGCATGTCGCGATCATGCCGGTCCTTGATGCGCAGCATCTCCTTGCCATAGGCATCGTAGCGCCCGCTCTCGCGCCAGAGATCGGCCGACTGGATGGTCGGCATCAGGATCTCGATGGCGCCCGAGCGATTCTGCTCCTCGCGGACGACGTTGCTGATCTTGTTGAGCACGCGCAGGCCGAGCGGCAGCCAGGAATAGATGCCCGCCGATTGCTGGCGGATCATGCCGGCGCGCAGCATCAGCCGGTGCGAGACGATCTCCGCTTCCTTGGGCGTATCGCGCAGAAGGGGCAGGAAATAGCGGGAAAGACGCATCGAAAAACCTGTCGGAGGGCCCTGCGCGCGGAATCGCGCCGGGTGATCGGAGAGCGAGTCGGCCTCGTTGAGAGACACCATCGCTCTGCGCAAAATGCAAACCAAAATCAGCAGGAAGCGGCGGAAGATGGCGAAGTTATGTGCCTTTCGCCGGGATCGCGTCGTCAGCCCTTGGCGAAGCGCGCCTTCAATGCGGCGAGCACCGGGGCCGGCACGAAGGGCGAGACGTCGCCACCCATCGCCGCGATCTGGCGCACCAGCGTCGCGGTGATATGGCGCACGCCGGGTGAGGCCGGCAGGAACACCGTCTGCACATCCGGCGCCATCGTGCCGTTCATCCCGGCCATCTGCATCTCGTAGTCGAGGTCGCTGCCGTCGCGCAGGCCGCGGATGATGAGCGAGGCTCCTGCCCGGCGCGCCGCGTCGACGGCGAGATCGTCGAAGGTCACGACTTCGAGCGCGGCGCCCTTGGCCGCCAGCAAGGGCGTGGCGACCTGACGCAGCAGGTCGGCGCGCTGCTCGACCGAGAGCAGCGGCGTCTTGCCGGGATGAACCCCGATCGCCAGGACGAGCCTGTCGCAGAGGCCGGCGGCCGCGGCGATGACGTCAGCATGGCCGTTGGTCACGGGATCGAAGGAACCGGTGTAGAATGCGATGTGTGCCATGGGGCCAGCGTTAGCGGCTGGACCCGAAGACGACAAGCCTTCTCAGAGGGTTGGCGGCCTCAGGACAGCGGCACGAGCGCGGCGAGCGCTGCGGCGCTGCCGATGATGATCGAGACGAGAACCATGAGGGAGGCCGCAGCGGAAGCGCGGCGGGGACTGGCGAAGGACAGGCGGGTATCCATCAACATAGCCTCGGCGAATCGCGGTTTATCCGGTTTCCCTTGGGTGATGGCCGGAGCGGGCCGTCCCAAGGCGAGATTTTGACCAAACGGTGACAACCGCCGCTTGTTCCGGCTTTCGATTGCCTTTTTGGCGCTCCCAAGCCTAAACGGGCGCGCCATGCTCACGATCAACGACATCACCTACCGCCTCGGCGAACGCCTGCTGCTCGACCACACCGGTGCCGCCATCCCCGACGGCGCGCGCGTCGGCTTCGTCGGCCGCAACGGCACCGGCAAGACCACGCTGTTCAAGATCATCACCGGCGATCTCGGCACCGAGAGCGGCAATATCAGCCTGCCGAAGGGCCGGCGCATCGGCGGCGTGGCGCAGGAGGCGCCGGGCGGACCGGAGACGCTGATCGAGGTCGTGCTCGCGGCCGATACCGAGCGCACGGCGCTGATGACGGAAGCGGAGACCGCGACCGACCCGCACCGCATCGCCGAGATCGGCACGCGGCTCGCCGATATCGGCGCGCATTCGGCGCCGGCGCGCGCCGCGATGGTGCTGCACGGGCTGGGCTTCAACGAGGAGGCGCAGCAGCGACCCTGCTCCGATTTCTCGGGCGGCTGGCGCATGCGCGTCGCGCTTGCGGCCGTGCTGTTCTCCGAGCCCGACCTGCTGCTGCTCGACGAACCGACCAACTATCTCGATCTCGAAGGCACGCTCTGGCTCTACGATTACCTCGAGCGCTATCCGCATACCGTGATCGTCATCAGCCACGATCGCGAATTGCTGGACACCTCGGTCGACCACATCATGCATCTCGACCAGGGCAAGCTCACGCTCTATCGCGGCGGCTATTCCTCCTTCGAGAAGCAGCGCGCCGAGAAGCAGATGCAGCTCGCCCGCGCCAAGGAGAAGCAGGACGCGGAGCGCAAGCATCTCCAGTCCTTCGTCGACCGCTTCAAGGCCAAGGCGACGAAGGCCCGGCAGGCGCAATCGCGCGTCAAGCGGCTGGAGAAGATGCAGACCATCGCCGCGATCGTCGATCGCGACGTGCAGCCTTTCATGTTCCCCGGCCCGGAAAAGCCGCTCTCGCCACCGATGATCGTGCTGGAAGATGCCAGTGCCGGCTATGGCGAGCGCAAGGTCTTGTCCCGGCTCAACCTGTCGCTGGCGCCTGACGACCGCATCGCCCTGCTCGGCTCGAACGGCAACGGCAAGTCGACCTTCTGCAAGCTGATCGGCGGGCGGCTCGACGCCATGTCCGGCGAGATGAAGAAGTCGAGCAAGCTGGAGACGGCCTATTTCGCCCAGCACCAGCTCGACGAGCTGCGGATCGAGGATACGCCTGTCGGTCATCTGCGCGACCTGATGCCGGATGCGCCGGAAGCGAAGGTGCGTTCCAAGGCGGCGCAGATCGGCTTTCCCGCGAACAAGGCCGATACGCCAGTGAAGCTGCTATCTGGCGGCGAGAAGGCGCGGCTGATGCTGGGGCTCGCGACCTTCCACGGGCCGCATCTGCTCATCTTGGACGAGCCGACCAACCATCTCGACATCGACAGCCGCACCGCGCTGGTCAACGCGATCAACGACTATCCCGGCGCCGTCATCCTCGTCAGCCACGACCGCTTCCTGATCGAGGCCTGTGCCGACCGGCTCTGGCTCGTCGGCGGCGGGACGGTGAAGAATTTCGACGGCGACATGGACGATTACCGCACCTATGTGCTGGGCGCCGCCAAGGCCGAGAAGCGCGGCAAGCCGGCGCCCGACGCCGCCGCCAAGCCCAAGGCCGACGAGCGCAAGGAAGCAGCGACGAAGCGGGCTGCACAGGGTCCGCTCAGGCAGAAGCTCAACCTCGCCGAGGCGCGCATCGCCAAGCTGACGGGGCTGATCGAGAAGGTCGACGCGGCGCTCGCCAACGGCGCCTTCGCCCGCGATCCCGACAAGGCGCTCCAGATCTCGCGCCAGCGTGCCGAACTGTCGGAGGCGCTGGCGGCGGCGGAGGAAGAATGGCTGCTGCTCGGCGAGGAGCTGGAGAGCGCGTAAGCTCTAGCTGGCCGGATCGTACATGAACTCGCGCAGTTCCTGCGCGCAGCGGCAGGCCCGCGCTAGCTTCGCCGCCCATTTCACGGCATCCTCGCGCGTCGGCAGTTCCAGCACCGTGAAGCCGCCGTTGAGGCGGCTGCCCGGGTAGATCCGCTCGGACGCCGTACCATTCGCGGAGACGAGCACGGGGGCGACCGGCTCGTTGATCCCGCCGGCGAAGACATAGACGCCGGCCGCCTTGGCTTCCTCGATCACGGCACGAGAATCGACACCGGCGGCGGCCAGTTCATCCTCCGAGAGCACCATCGCTTCGCTCGGGAAGGAGATGAGATATTTCGTCATGCCGCGATGATGCGTTGCAGGTCGGGCGAAAACAAGCGGCCGAGAGCCCCGATCGCCTCGTGGCTTTAGGGACGATAGACTATGCTGCCGACTCAAATGGCCTGCCGACAGGGGCGGGCGCGTTTCGCCCGGGCAATGAAAGTCGACCCCGCTGATGCAATCGCGAGCAGCTCATGCGCTGATCGGACTGGCGACCGTGGCAGTGCTCGCCGCGCTTTTCGGGCTCGGTTACTGGCTTAGCCGGGGGCAAGGCGACACCATCGATGTCAAGGTGGTGTTCAACGGCAAGGTCTCCGGCCTTGGCCGTGGCTCGAACGTGCTTTTCAACGGCCTGCGCGTCGGCGAGGTCAAGGAACTCGGCATCGAGCCGGATAATCCGCGCCAAATCTACGCCGTGCTCAAGGTCAGCCAATCGGCTCCATTGCGCGTTGATACGATCGCCCGCCTCGAAGCGCAGGGCTTGGCCGGCATCGTCGCCGTGCAGCTTCGCGGAGGCAAGCGCGCCGCTGCTCCCTTGACCGCTGCGCCGGGGCAGCCCCTTCCGACAATCATCGCGGAATCCTCCGAGAGCATCTTCGAAAAGGTCGAATCCATCGCGAAGGGCGTCGACGAGGCTCTCGTCGGCATCGATGCCGCCATACAGGCCAATGCGGTGCCCGTATCCGAGAGGATCAAATCCGTGGAGAACCTGTCGGCCGAGCTCGCCGGCAATTCGTCCAAGGTCGACACGTTCATGCAGAACGTAAGCTCGGCGGCCGAAGCCATTGCTCCGCTTCCGGACAAGCTGAAAGATTTCAGCGAGGGCTTCGTGGAGACCCTCCGGTCCGTCGACAAGAAGCGGGTCGCCTCGGTCCTCGATGATGCCGATCGCACGGCCGCGCAACTCGGTTCCGCCGCTCCCGACATCGGCAAAACGATCGGGAACATCGCCTCGACGAGCGAGAAGCTCGACCGGGCCACGGATCAGATCGACGGCGTGCTGAAAGGCGTGCGGTCCTTCCTGACCGGCGCCGGGAGGGAGAACGGGCGAAGCGTGTTCGAGGAGATTGCCGAGGCTGCGAAGTCCCTGCGCGTGCTCGCCGACAATCTCGATCGAAGCTCGGCGGCAGCGACGGCCAAGATCATCCAGTTCACGGGGAGCGGACTGGAGAAGGTCGAATCCTTCACCTCGGGCGGCAGCCGCTCCCTCTCCGGCTTCGAACGTGCGCTCCGCAATGTGAACCGGGACCCGCAAGGGCTCATTTTCGGGAGCAAGAACCGCATCCCGCAATATAACGGTTCGCGCTAGAGTCGGCCGCCCGGCTCAGCCCTGTCCCGGCTTCACGATCCGTGTCAGGCGATTGTCGGTGAACAGGTAGATTTCGCGGCCGCCCGGTTCGGAATAGAGCACCTGGACCTCGCGCTGGCCCTTGCCGCTCTCGCCGACCAGCACATCGGTCGGGCGCGCGCCCTTCAGCTTCAGCAGTTCGCATTCGGTGATGCCGGGCGCGATCTCCTTCGGCAGCGGCCGAGTCGAGGGATCGAGCGAGACGCCGACGCTGCACTCGCCTTCCGGCGTCAGCACCGGCTCCTGCGTCGAGATGCCGGCGCTGGCCGAGGTGGTCCTGGTCGTGGTGACCCCGCCCCTGGTTTCGGACTGGAAGGCGAAACCGCCCATATCGACCGAGCAGCCGGCAAGGGCCGCAGTGCAGAGCAGCAGAACAGGCAGTCTCACGCTTTCTTCTCCCAACGGCCGGCATCGTCCTGCTGCCAGTAGCTGGCGGCATGGCCCGAGGCCCTGGCCTTCTTCCAATCCTCGCGAGCCGCGGCAAGCGCCTCTGGATCGTCTCCATCGAATATCAGGACGACGCGCTCGTAGTCCTGCATTGCGTCGGGAATGCGAACTCCGTCGGCGCAGATACGGACCTGGGCAGCGTTCGGATTATGCGCCTGCGTCGTCAGCACGACCGGGTTTTGCGGGGCATCCGCCTCCAGCGCCGTGACATGCGGCAGGAAGCTCTCATCCGCATAGGTCCAGAGGTGGTCGTCGAGCACGCTCATGCGCTCCTGGCCGCCGACCTGAACGACGACCTTCTGGCCGCGCGTCAGGGCGCGATCCAGGATCGTCGGCAGGACCTGCTCCAGGGGGCGGGACTGCAGATGGAAGAACAGGATCTCGGCCATCGAAGCCTTATATCCTAACGGGTTGCCGGCATTTTCGCAGAAATCGAATCAGCCTTCGTAGTGATCCGCGACCAGCCGATCGAGCAGGCGCACGCCCCATCCCGGTCCCCAGGAGCGGTTGATCTCGGAATTCGCGGCGGCCATTCCGGTTCCCGCGATGTCGAGATGCGCCCAGGGCGTGTCGTTGACATGGCGCTGCAGGAACTGCGCCGCCGTGATCGAGCCGCCATAGCGGCCGGCCGAGTTCTTCATGTCGGCGAATTTCGAATCGATCATCTTGTCGTAGGCCTTGCCGAGCGGCATGCGCCAGACCGTCTCGCCGGTGGCGATGCCGGCCGCCGTCAGGCGCTCGCAGAGCTCGTCGTTGTTGCTGAACAGGCCGGCATTCTCCTGCGCCAGTGCAACGAGGATCGCGCCGGTCAGCGTCGCCAGATTGATCATGAAGCGCGGCTCGAAGCGCTCCTGCGTATACCAGAGCACATCCGCCAGAACGAGGCGGCCCTCGGCATCGGTGTTGATGATCTCGATGGTCTGGCCCGAGAGCGAGGTCACGATGTCGCCGGGGCGCTGGGCATTGCCGTCCGGCATGTTCTCGACGAGGCCGATCACGCCGATGGCGTTGACCTTGGCCTTGCGGCCGGCAAGCGCCTGCATCAGCCCGACGACGCAGGCCGCGCCCGCCATGTCGCCCTTCATGTCCTCCATGCCGGCGCCGGGCTTCAGCGAGATGCCGCCGGTGTCGAAGGTCACGCCCTTGCCGACGAAGGCGACGGGCTTCTCGTCCTTCTTCGCCCCGTTCCAGCGCATGATGGCGACGCGGCTTTCGCGGCGCGAGCCCTGGCCGACGCCGAGCAGCGCGCGCATGCCGATCTTCTTCAGCGCCTTCTCGTCGAGAATCTCGACCTCGACACCAAGCTTTTCGAGCTTGGCGGCACGGTCGGCGAACTCCTCGGGGTAGAGGACGTTCGGCGGCTCGTTGACGAGGTCGCGCGCCTGGATCACGCCAGCGGCGATGGCGTCGGCCGTCTTCACGGCCTTCTTCACCCCAGACGGATCGGCCGTGCGCAGCGTGACCGTCAGCGGCTCGGCCTCGTCCTTGTCCTTGCTCTTGGTCTTGTAGCGATCGAAGGCATAGGCGCGCAGCCTGAGCCCGAGCGCGATATCGGCGGCCTGCTTCGGCTCGACGGCACCTTCCGGCATCGCAAGAATGAGCTCGGCGCTGCGGCCGGTGCCAAGCCGGCCGGCGATGGCGCCACCCAGCTTGACGAAATCGAGCTTGGCGCTGTCGTCCTCGGGGCCCACGCCCATGAAAACCAGGCGCTCGTAGGACGTGCCTTCCGGCGAAGGCAGCGTCAGCCCGGCCAGCGCCTTGCCCTTGAAGCGCTCGGCCGCGGCAGCGCGGGTCAGGAGGCCTTGGGCGCCCTCGCCCGCCCATTCCTGCGCCGCGCCGGGCACCGTGAGCTTGTCTGATACAAGGATCACGAGGTCCTGCCCCTCGACGGCATCCAGGGCTTTGATCTCGAGCTTCAGGCGCTGCGACATGATCCGCTCACAATCTTGCGAAAATGACAGGGGAAGGACAATTCACGGCAGACGGCAAACGATTCCCGTTTGCGCCCTCGCCGCGCCTATACCATAGGGTGTGTCCGACGAACCACCTCGGAGGGCGCCCGCTCTCCAGCTCCGGAACCGACGCGTGCTTCTCAACCGCCTCGATCGCTACATCCTGAAGATCGCGGCGGTGGCAGCGATCGTGCTCCTGCTCGGCCTGACCGGCGTGATCTGGGTCACGCAGGCGCTGCGCGAGGTCGATCTGATCACCGGCAAGGGCCAGACGGTCCTGATCTTCCTGACCGTGACGCTGCTCTCGCTGCCAGCGCTGATCGCCGGCATCGCGCCCGTCGCGCTGTTCATGTCGACGCTCTACACGCTCAATCGGCTCAACGGCGATTCCGAGCTGATCGTGATGAACGCCGCCGGCGTGGCGCCGCAACGCATCACGCGGCCTTTCATCGTGCTGACGATCGCGGCCTCGCTGGTCGTGGCCTGGATGACGATCTCGGTCATGCCCGCGAGCTTCCGCATGCTGCGCGACCTGATCACGCTGATCCGTGCAGATTTCGTCGCCAACGTGGTCAAGGAAGGCCAGTTCGTCTCGCTCGATTCCGGCGTGACCTTCCATTATCGCGAGAAGGCCGGCGACGCGCTCGTCGGCATCTTCATGCAGGATCGCCGCGATCCGGCGCAGCCCTCGATCTATCTCGCCGAGCGCGGCCGGACGGTCGAGGCGGAGGGCCAGAGCTTCCTGATGCTGGAAAAGGGCACGATCCAGCGCGAGACGAAGAACACCAGCACGACCTCGATCATCTCCTTCGAGCGCTATGCCCTGAACCTCTCGGCGCTGACCGGCGATTCCAGCGGCGGCCCCGGCGAGGGCGACGGCGACAAGGTGATCTACAAGCCACGCGAGCGCTCGACCTGGGAACTCCTGCGGCAGGATCCGAACGAGGCCTATTACAAGATCCAGGAAGGCCGCTTCCGCGCCGAACTGCACAACCGCCTCTCGTCGCCGCTCTATCCCTTCGCCTTCATGCTGATCGCGTTTGCCGCCATCGGCGAGGCACGCACGACCCGCCAGGGACGGGCGCTGGCGATCCAGTCGGCGATCATGATCGTCGGCGCGACACGCATCGCAGCCTATGCCGCATGGACCGCGAGCGTGCGCTCGCCCTTCGCGGCCGCGCTGCTCTATATCCTGCCGATCGCGGCCATCATCCTGGCCACGAGCTTCATCTTCTACGGTGCGCGGATCCAGCCGGTGCTGGCCCGTATCACCGCTCCCCTGGTCATGCCGCTGGTCAATCTGGCGGCCCGTTTCCGGCGCGCCTGATGCTGCTGTTCTCGACCTTCGGGCGCTACCTGACGAAGCGCTTCGCCCGCGCCATCGTCGGCGTGTTCAGCACCTTCTTCTTCCTGATCGGGACGCTCGATTTCGTTGAGCTGATGCGGCGTGCCGGCGATTCCCCGGTCGCGACGACGCCGCGTATCGTGCAGCTCGCGCTGTTCCGGGCGCCGGCCGTCGCCGAGCAGATCTTCCCCTTTGCCGCCCTGTTCGGCGGCATGTTCGCGCTTCTCACGCTGAGCCGGAAGCTGGAGCTCGTCGTCGCCCGCTCGGTGGGCGTCTCGGCCTGGCAGTTCCTGCAACCCGCCGCCGCGGTCGCAGGCGTCGTCGGGCTGGTCTCGATCCTGATCTACAACCCGGTGGCGGCGGAGCTGAAGCGCAAGGCCACAGCGCTGGAGACGCGCCTGTTCGTGCGCTCCGGCGGCAAATCCGGCCTGCCCCAGGAAATCTGGCTGAGGCAGCGCAGCGTCGACGGGCAGGCGATCATCCGTGCCGCCGGCGCCCTGCCCGACGAGGACGGCCTGTCCCAGGTCGCCTTCTTCATCTTCAATCCGGACGGCAGCTTCAAGGAACGAATCGACGCAAGGCAGGCCCTCCTGCGGCCGGGGCATTGGGAGCTCGCGGACGCGCGCTCGACCTCCGCCACGGAAGAGCCACAGAGCTATAAGAGCTACGTGCTCGCAACGACGCTGGAGCCGGAACAGATGCGCCAGAGCTTCACCCCACCCGATGCGGTGGGCTTCTGGTCCATGCCCGCGGTCATCGACCGGACAGAGCGCGCCGGGCTCGACACGACGCCTTATAAGCTGCGTTATCAATCGCTTATGGCGCGCCCGCTACTGCTGATCGCGATGGTGCTGGTGGCAGCATCCGTTTCTTTAAGATTTTTCAGGTTTGGTGGCGTGACCAAACTGGTGGTGGGTGGCGTCGCGGCCGGCTTCGTGCTCTATGTGGCGACACAACTGTCGGAGGAACTCGGATCGTCGGGAATCGTCAATCCGGTCGTCGCGGCGTGGTTGCCTGCAGCATTGGGGGCAATGCTGGGAGCACTCGCCCTCCTCCATCAGGAAGATGGGTGAAACGTACTGTGCCTATGGTTAATTTCGAGTTTACGAGATGGGTCCAGGAGTGAACCGGTTAGCGCGCTTTGCTGCGGCGACGGCTCTCGCCTCCAGCCTGGCCTATCTGTTGGCCGGGCCGGCCTATGCCCAGAATCGGGCGGCCGGCGCCTCGGTCAAGCCTGCGGCTGCGGCCCCTGCGAAGCCGCAGGACCGCATGGTCGTCGATGCGCGCGAACTCGTCTACGATAACGACAAGAAGACGGTCGCGGCCGTCGGCGACGTCCAGATTCTGTATCAGGGCCGCACGATCGAGGCCGACAAGGTCATTTACGATCAGGCCAACAAGCGCGTCACCGCCATCGGCAATGCCCGGATCATCGAATCCAACGGCACGGTCATCACCGGCGACAAGTTCAATCTGACCGACGATTTCCGCGACGGCTTCATGGACTCGCTGCGTGTCGTGAACCCGGACAAGACCCGCTTCTCGGCCCCCCGTGCCGAGCGGACGGATGGTGAGACCTTCGTCTTCGACAAGGGCATCTATACGGCCTGCGAACCCTGCAAGGACAATCCCGAGCGGCCGCCGCTCTGGCAGGTCCGCGCCGCGCGGATCATTCACAAGAAGTCCGAGCAAACGATCTATTACGAGGATGCGCGCGTCGAGTTCGCCGGCATCCCGATGGCCTATATCCCTTACATGTCGGGTCCGGATTCGACGGTGAAGCGCAAGTCCGGTTTCCTGTCCCCGCGCTTCATGAACACGGCAGCGCTCGGCTATGGTGTCGGCCTACCCTATTTCCTCAACCTGGCGCCGAACTATGACCTGACGCTGACGCCCACCTACCTGAGCCGCCAAGGCTTCCTGGGACAGGTGGAATGGCGGCATCGGCTGATGACCGGTTCCTATGCGATCCGGGCTTCCGGCATCTTCCAACAGGACCAAAGCGCCTATCTGCCGAGTCCGCTCGGTCCGCGCGACAAGGAATTCCGTGGCTCGATCGAGACCAACGGCAAGTTCTTCATCAACCCGCGCTGGAGCGTCGGCTGGAACGCGTCGATGTCGACGGATCGCTGGTTCTACAAGAACTACCGCATCCGCAACGAGAGCCTCAGCGCCACCACCTATCTGCAGGAATCGATCTCGACGGCCTATCTGAACGGCCAGAGCGAGAACGCCTGGTTCGACCTGCGCGGCTATCATTTCCAGCCCTTGAATTATCAGGACTGGCAGAAGCAGCAGCCTGTCGTGCTACCCGTGCTGGACTACGACAAGCGCGTTCACAAGCCGTCCTTCCTCGGAGGCGAACTCTCGTTCACCGCCAATGTCACGAGCCTGACGCGTGACACCGCGGCGTTCACGGAGTTGCCGCAGCAGAAGACCTATCTGCTCACCACGCCGAGCTATTCGCTCTATGACGGCTGCGCCGTCTACGACAAGAACCACTGCCTTGTGCGTGGCCTTGCCGGGAATGTCTCGCGCGCCACGGTCCAAGCCTCCTGGCGGCGCAATTTCATCGATCCGCTCGGGCAGATGTGGACGCCCTATGCCTCGGTGCGGGCCGATGTCTTCTCGATCAACCCCGATACCAGCGGGGTGATCAACTCGCGCGTCGCCACCATCGCCGACACCTCGGACGAGGTGTTCGGCCGGGTCATGCCGGCGATCGGACTGATGTATCGCTACCCGTTCGTCGCCAAGACCGACTGGGGCACCCATATCATCGAGCCGGTCGCGCAGATCGTCGCGCGCCCGAACGAGACGAACAGCCTGCGCGTCGCCAACGAGGACGCTCAGAGCCTCGTCTTCGACGCCAACAATCTGTTCGAGTGGAGCGGCAAGTTCTCCGGCTTCGATCGCGTCGAAGGCGGAACACGCGCGAATGTCGGCGCGCTTTATACCGGGCGCTTCGGCAAGGAAGCCTTCGCCAACCTGCTTCTTGGTCAATCCTACCAGCTCGCCGGGCGCAATTCCTTCGCGAGCGGCGACCTGCTGAATACCGGCCTGAACTCCGGTCTGGAGACCGGGAACTCCGACTATGTGGCCCGCGCCCAGATTTCGCCGTTCAAGGGCCTCTTCCTGACCGGGGCGACACGCCTTAACACGACCACCTTCGAGGCCCAGCGGATCGATACTGCCGCAACCTACTCCAACAGCGTTATAACCGCCTCGGTCGGCTATGGCCGCTACGAGCCACAACCGGATCTCGGCATCTATCGCCGTCGCGAAGGCCTGTCGCTCAGCGGCTCGCTCAAAGTTGCCGACAACTGGCGCCTGCGCGCCGGCGTGCTGTTCGACCTCGACAAGTACAAATACGACCGTGAGCTCTATCGGACAGCGTATGCAGCCTATCTGGCAGCTCCTGCCGTGTCCGCGATACCGGTCTATCCGAATACCGGGCCGTTCCAGACTGCCTCGACCTCGTTCGGAATCAACTACACCGACGAATGCACGGTCTTCGACGTCAGCTATTCGCAGAGCTATGCCGACCGTCAGGCCGGATCGACGAAGGATACGCGCACGGTCATGTTCCGCCTCGAGCTGCGCACGCTGGGCGAGATCAGCTACTCGCAAAACCTCGGCACGAGCTCGAGCGACGGCGTCTCCAACTAATCGCTAAGGCGGCCCGGCATCGCGGGCCGCTTCCCTCGTAGAGGCGCGGAGTTCGTCTTGCCGGCCAAGCCGCTCGCATTGACACAGGGCGATCCGGCCGGAATCGGCCCGGAATTGACGCTGCGTGCCTGGCTGGAACGCCGCGAGCGCGCTCTTCCCGCCTTCACCTGGATCGGCGATACCGACCACCTGTCCGCCATCGCCGGCAGCCTTGGCTGGACGGTGCCCCTGCGCACCTGCGGCTGGAACGAGGCCTGCGCCGTCTTCGCCGATGCGCTGCCTGTCATTCCGCTCGAAGCCGGATCCGGCACCGCCATTCCGGGCGAGCCCGATCCTGCGACGGCGGCAGGCACGATCAAGTCCATCGACCGCGCGGTCGAAGCCGTCCGCAGCCGCCTGGCTGCGGCCGTCGTCACCAATCCAATCGCAAAATCCGTCCTTTACGGCGCGGGCTTCAAGCATCCCGGCCATACCGAATATCTCGCTCATCTGACCGCCCAAGGCGGCGTCGAGCCCCGGCCGGTCATGATGCTCTGGAGCGAGGAGCTCGCCGTGGTCCCGGTCACGATCCACGAACCGCTGCGGCGCGTGCCGGACCTGCTGACCACGGAGTTGATCGTCGAGACAGGACGCATCGTCGCTGCCGGGCTGCGTAGCCGGTTCGGCATCGCCCAGCCGCGGCTGGCGATCAGCGGGCTCAACCCGCATGCCGGCGAGAACGGCACGATGGGGCATGAGGACGCGGCGATCGTCGCGCCGGCCATCGCCCAAATGCAGGCCGAGGGCATCGACGCGCGTGGCCCCTATCCCGCCGACACGATGTTCCACGCCCGGGCGCGCGCCGGCTATGATGCCGCGCTGGCGATGTATCACGACCAGGCCCTGATCCCGATCAAGACAATCGCGTTCGACGAGGGCGTCAACGTCACGCTCGGCCTGCCCTTCATCCGCACCTCGCCGGACCATGGCACGGCATTCGACATTGCCGGCCAAGGCATCGCACGACCGGACAGCCTGTGCGCTGCCCTGAAGCTCGCCGCCCGGATGGCCGAACACGCGCCTGCGGATGCTGCGGCATGAGCCAGATCGACGACCTGCCGCCGCTGCGCGACGTGGTGGAACGCCATGGGCTGATGGCGCAGAAGGCGCTCGGCCAGAACTTCCTGTTCGACCTCAACCTGACGAGCCGGATCGCGCGCTCCGCCGGGCCTCTGGAAGGCCAGACGGTGGTCGAGATCGGACCCGGCCCCGGCGGGTTGACGCGGGCGCTGCTGGCCAATGGCGCCGGGCGCGTCATCGCGATCGAACGCGACCGCCGCTGTCTGCCGGCGCTTGCCGAGATCGCGGCGCATTATCCGGGTCGGCTGGAGGTCGTCGACGGCGATGCGCTCGCGGTCGACCTCACGCCCCATCTCGCGGGCGAGCGGGCGCGGATCGTCGCCAACCTGCCCTATAATATCGGCACGCCGCTGCTGGTCGGCTGGCTCAGCCTCGAACCCTGGCCATCCTGGTGGGATTCGCTGACGCTGATGTTCCAGCGCGAGGTCGCCGAGCGCATCGTCGCGACGCCGGACGAGCGCGCCGATTACGGCCGCCTCGCCGTGCTGTCGAACTGGCGCTGCGAAACGAAGATCCTGTTCGACGTACCGCGCAGCGCCTTCGTGCCGCCGCCGAAGATCACCTCGTCGATCGTCCAATTGATCCCGCGTGCAGAGCCGGAGCCCTGCGACCGGCGCCTGCTGGAGCGGGTGACGCTCGCCGCCTTTGGCCAGCGCCGCAAGATGTTGCGGCAGAGCCTGAAGGCCGTGCTGCCGGACCCGGCGCCGATCATCGCGGCAGCGGGCCTCTCCGAGACCGCCCGCGCAGAGGAGATTCCGGTCTCGGGCTTCGTCAAGCTGGCGAACGCACTCGCCGCGCAGCGCTGATCAAGACAGCTGTTCGGCCAGGAGCTGGTCGACGAAATCCCCGAGGCCGATGGCACGGCTGCGCTTCAGGCGCTCGGCCGTCAGGATAGCCTTGATCGACTCGTAAGCGGCAGTGAGATCGTCGTTGACGATGACGTAGTCGTACTGGCTCCAGCGCGCGATCTCGTCGCGGGCATTGGCCAGCCGCTTGGCGATAACTTCGGGCGCATCCTCGGCCCGACGCACGAGGCGCGAGCGCAATTCTGCCATCGAGGGCGGCAGGATGAAGATCGTCACCACGTCGGCGCGCGCCTTCTTGACGATCTGCTGGGTGCCTTGCCAATCGATGTCGAAGAGCACGTCGCGCCCGGCGGCCAGCGAAGCCTCGACCTCCTTGCGTGGCGTGCCATAGCCGTTGCCATGGACCTCGGCCCACTCCAGCAGGTCGTTGTGCTGGCGCATGGCATCGAAGGCGCTGCGGTCGATGAAGCGGTAATGCACGCCGTCGATCTCGGAGGGGCGCCGCGGCCGCGTCGTCACCGAAATCGAGAGGTCGAGATTGTTCTCGCTCTTGAGGTTGCGGGTCAGCGTCGTCTTGCCGGCGCCGGAGGGCGAGGACAGGATCAGCATGAGGCCGCGACGGGCCGGGCGAAGGGTCTCGGCAGCCATCCGGCTCACTCCACGTTCTGGACCTGCTCGCGCATCTGGTCGACGACCGTGCGCAGCTCCAGGCCGATACGCGACAGGCCGGGGTCATTGGCCTTGGCGCAGAGCGTCGAGGCCTCGCGGCCGAACTCCTGCGAGAGGAAATCGAGCTTGCGGCCGATCGGCCCGCCCTTGGCCAGAAGCTCGCGCAGGGCCGCGACATGGGCCTGCAGACGGTCGATCTCCTCGCGGATATCGGCGCGGACAGCGACCAGCGCCGCCTCCTGGTGAAGGCGCTGCGGGTCGAAGCCGCTATTGGCCCCCAGAAGCGCCTCGACCTGTGCCGCGATCCGGGCGCGGATCGCCTCGCTGCTGCGGGCCGGATGATGCTCCGCCTCGCCGGCAAGCCGGGCGATTGTTTCGAGATGGCCGGCGACGATGGCTTCGAGCGCGCGGCCTTCGGCGGCGCGCGCTTCCTTCAAGGCATCGGTGACGGCGTCGAGACCCTCAAGCGCCGGCGCCTCGACCGCCCCAAGCGCATCCTGTGCCTCGTCGGCGTATTCGACGACGCCGCGGATACCGAGCAGGCCGTCATAGGATGGCGGGTTGATGCCGGCGGCCGGCGGCAGCCTCTCGACGGCTTCAAGCAGCGCAGCAAGGACCGCCTCGTTGACGCGCGGGCGCGCCGGACCGGCATCGCTGGTGACGGCGAGATTGACGTGGAGCGTCCCGCGCGAGAAGGCTGCGCCCAGCTTCTTGCGGGCGGCCTCGGCGAGAACCTCGAAGCCGGGCGGGACACGCACGCGCAGATCGAGCCCGCGCCCGTTGACGCTGCGGATTTCCCAGGCCCAGCCATGGACCCCGGCCGTCCCTGCCGCGCGGGCGAACCCCGTCATGCTTTCGATGGCCATAGCCCCTGCCGCCTTTGTTCAAGATCGGGCGGGACCGTAGTGGCGCACATCCGCGACAGCAAGCGGCCCGCGGTGGGAAAATGGGGATGAACCGCCTTTGGAGTTGCCGTTTCCTCACCAAACAAGGCGTCATCCCGGACGCAGCGAAGCAGATATCCGGGATCCATCATAGGGCGGCGCGCCTTACGATGCATCCCGGGTCAAACCCGGGATGACGAGGCGGTGCAGAAGAAAACGAGAACCTTCCGTGCCGCCATCAAGGCTTGAGCTGCGGCACCTGCTTCGGCGAGTTCAGGTCGAAGCTCTTGTTGAGCAGCGGGTCCCGCGGCGTGCCCTCGGACGCGTCGAAGGCGCGCGCACGCGTCCCTGCCACCACTCCGGTAGGCTGGGCGACGGGCACGCCCCCAGTGCCGGCATTGTCGGCGGCGGGCTGGGTCGTGGCCGGGGCCTCGGTGCGGTTGTCAGGGCCCGCAGGAGGCTCGACCTTGTCGACGCTGTCCGCTGGCGGCTTGCCGCCCTGCTGTTGCGTCCGCGTCGTCTCGATCTGGCGCCAGCGCCCGACATTGCGATTGTGCTGATCCAGCGTCTCGGCGAAGGCATGGCCGCCGCTGCCGTCGGCGACGAAATAGAGATCCTTGGTCCGCGAGTGGTTGACCACCGCTTCCATGGCGGCACGACCGGGATTGGCGATCGGCCCCGGCGGCAAGCCGGTGATCACATAGGTGTTGTAGGGCGTCGCCTGCGTAATCTCGTTGCGCTGGATCGGCCGGCCGAGCGTGCCCTTTCCGCCAGCGATGCCGTAGACGATCGTCGGGTCGGATTGCAGCTTCATCTTCTGGTTCAGCCGGTTGATAAAGACGCCGGCGACGCGGGGGCGCTCGTCAGCCCGGCCGGTCTCCTTCTCGACGATCGAGGCGAGGATGACGAGTTCCTGCGGCGTCTTGATCGGCAGGTCGGCCGGCTTGCGCGCCCAGATCCGCTCGAGAATCACGGCCTGATCGCGCGCCATTCGGTCGATGATCGCCTTGCGCGAGAAGCCGCGCGGGAAACGATAGGTGTCCGGCAGGATCGAGCCTTCCTTCGGCACCTGCGCGATCTCACCGGTCAGGAGATCGTTGTTGCGCAGACGCTCGACGATCTGTTCGCTCGTCAGGCCCTCGGGAATCGTGATCGAGTGCTCGACCACCTTGCCGCTGGAGATGATGCCGAGGATTTCCTGCGGGCTGACGCGGGCCTTGAACAGGTATTCGCCGGCCTGGAGCTTGTGCCAGTCGCCGCCGATGATCGCCGCGACACGGAAGCTCAGCGGATGCTCGATCAGCCCCTCGCGCTGCAGCAGCTCGGCGATCTCGGTGAGCCCGCTTTCCTTCGGGATGATCAGGACGCGATCGCTGGCCAGCGGCCCTGGCGCCTTGCTTTGGTTCGAAACGACCGCAATGCCCGCACCGACCACGCCGGCGCCGACGAGCGCGATGGTGAACAGCCCGCTCAGCATCGAGAGGAAAGGGCTGCGCCGGCGGCGGCGGACCTTGGGCGGCGGCGCCGGCGGCGCTACGGGCTTGAGGGCCTCGCTCGGACTCTTCGGGGCGACGCGGGGCGTATCATTCACGATCAAGACGCTCGCAGCACGGGGTAGATGATCTCGGCACGGTGTAACCTGGACCGTGCCTGCCGGAGTGGGCAATCGGCCGCACCCAATCGGGGCAGCCGCATTAGAGCCGGTTTCCATGCGACTGTGAACGCGGAATCACGCATTCGGCCGCAACTGGCCCAAACTCTACCCAAGAATATGGCGAAACGGCGCTATCCTCGGCCGCTCACTGATCCCGCCGATAGCGCCGCATCACCAACGAGGCATTGGTGCCGCCGAAGCCGAAGGAATTCGACAGGGCATAGTCGATCTCGCGCTTGCGGGCGACATGCGGCACCAGGTCGATATCGGTCTCGACCGAAGGATTGTCGAGATTGATCGTCGGCGGTGCGACCTGGTCGCGGATCGCGAGCACGGTGAAGATCGCCTCGATCGCACCGGCAGCGCCGAGCAGATGTCCGGTAGCCGACTTGGTCGAGGACATGGACGGGCGCTTGGGCGCATTAGCCAGCAGGCGCTCGACTGCGCGCAACTCGATCTCGTCGCCGAGTGGCGTCGAGGTGCCGTGGGCATTGATGTAGTCGAGGTCGGAAGCCGTGATGCCGGCGCGGTCGAGCGCAGCCTGCATGCAACGATAGGCGCCGTCGCCATCTTCGGAGGGCGAGGTGATGTGATAGGCGTCGCCCGACATGCCGTAGCCGACGACCTCGGCATAAATCTTCGCGTTACGGGCCAGCGCGTGCTCGAGCTCTTCGAGTACGACGACGCCGGCGCCCTCGCCCATCACGAAGCCGTCGCGGTCCTTGTCATAGGGGCGCGAGGCCTTCTCGGGCGTATCGTTGAAACCGGTCGATAGCGCACGGCAGGCGCAGAAGCCGGCGATGCCGATGCGGTTGATCGCCGATTCGGCTCCGCCCGCGACCATGACCTCGGCATCGCCGAGCGCGATCATGCGGGCGGCGTCGCCGACGGCATGCGCGCCGGTCGAGCAGGCAGTCACGACGGCATGATTCGGGCCTTTCAGCCCGTGCTCGATCGAGACATAGCCCGCCGCCAGATTGCTCAGGCGGCCGGGAATGAAGAAAGGCGAGAGACGGCGCGGGCCGCGCTCCTTGAGCAGGAGCGAGGCCTCATAGATGCCGCCGAGCCCGCCGATGCCGGAGCCGATCGCGACGCCGGTACGGGTCTGGTCCTCGTAGCTTTCCGGCTTCCAGCCGGCGTCCTGCAACGCTTGCGTGGCCGCCGCCATGGCGAAGACGATGAAATCGTCGACCTTGCGCTGTTCCTTCGGCTCCATCCAGTCGTCAGGATTGAAGGTCCCGTCGCTGCCGTCACCCCGCGGGATGTTGCAGGCGATCCGCGCCGGCAGGTCGCTGGCGTCGAAACTGGTGATGGGGCCGGCGCCGCTGGCACCGGCCAGGAGTCGCGACCAGGTCGGCTCGACGCCGCATGCAAGCGGCGTCACCATGCCGAGCCCGGTCACGACGACACGCCGCATCGGATAACTGCGAGAAGCCATGGCTCTTTCTGCGTCGATCAGCCCTGCGGGCCGATCAGGCGCTCTTCGCGGAGAGGAACTTCACGGCATCGCCGACCGTCACGATCGTCTCGGCCGCATCGTCCGGGATCTCGACGCCGAACTCTTCCTCGAAAGCCATCACGAGCTCGACGGTGTCGAGGCTGTCCGCGCCCAGGTCCTCGATGAAGTTGGCGCCGTCGACGACCTTGTCGGCCTCGACGCCGAGGTGCTCGACCACGATCTTCTTCACGCGCTCGGCAACATCGCTCATGGGTCTCTTCCTTAGACTTAGAAACTGAAAACGCATCGCAGGGGTGCGACGCGGTGGAGGGATCTCATTCCGAGCCGCCGCGCCACCTCACGATGTCCGCGATCCGGAAAGCTCGAAGCCTGCACAAACGCAACAACCGAGGTTTCGTCAAGTCCCCTCGGATCGCCCAGCGGCAGCACGACGGCGCTAGTTAACACACCCTTTACGGGCTGGCGAGTGCGCTGCAACCTTATCAAAACCGATCTAGAATGGGCGCTAACGCACCTAGATCATTGCCATTCCGCCGTTCACATGCAGGGTCTGCCCGGTCACGTAGCCGGCTTCCGTGCTGGCCAGAAAGGCGACAGCCGCAGCCACATCCGCGCCCTCGCCCAACCGGCCCATCGGCACATCCGAGAGAATGCCCTCGCGCTGCTTGTCGTTGAGAGCCTGCGTCATCGGCGACTCGATGAAGCCGGGCGCGACCACGTTGACAGTGATGTTGCGGCTCGCGACCTCGGCGGCCAGCGCCTTCGACATGCCGATCAACCCGGCCTTCGCGGCGGCATAATTGCCTTGGCCAGGATTGCCGGTGGTACCGACGACGGAGCCGATCGCGACGATTCGGCCGTAGCGGCGGCGCATCATCGACTTCACGGCAGCGCGCGACAGGCGAAAGGCGGCAGTCAGGTTGACCGCGAGCACGCTGTCCCAGTCCTCGTCCTTGAGACGCAGGAACAGGTTGTCGCGGGTGATGCCGGCGTTGTTCACGAGGATGTCCAGCCCGCCGAGCTTCTCCTCGGCGGTCGGCACCAAGGCCTCGACCGAATCCTTGTCGGAGAGATTGCAGGGCGCGATCACGACGCGCTCGCCGAGTTCGGCCGCCAGGGCCTCCAAAGCTTCCGCGCGCGTGCCCGAGATCGCGACGCTGGCACCCTGCGCATGCAGCGTCCGGGCGATGGCTCCGCCAAGGCCGCCGGTAGCGCCGGTGACCAGGGCCCTGCGGCCGGTCAGATCAAACATGTTCGCTCCCCTTGTTCGGCATCCTGCCGCTGCAGCCCATCCTGGGTTCTGCCTTATTATGCGTTACGGGCTTTCCAGGCCGCGATATCCTCGGCCGTGCCGATCGAGACCGGCGCGGCGCCCGCGACGATACGCTTGACGAGACCGGCCAGCACCTTGCCGCTGCCCGCCTCGACGAAATCGGTGACACCGGCGGCCGCCATCGCCTGCACGCATTCGCGCCAGCGCACGGTGCCGGTGACCTGCGCGACGAGCGAGGCGCGGATCGCATCGGGATCGCTCAGCGGCGCGGCGCCGACATTGGCGACGACCGGCACGACCGGGGCCTGCATCGCGACCTTGGCCAGAGCCTCGCGCATCGCATCGGCAGCGGGCTGCATCAGAGCGCAATGGAAGGGCGCGGAGACCGGCAGCAGCATGGCGCGCTTGACACCGCGCTCGCCGGCAAGCGCGATGGCACGCTCGATCGCGGCCTTGGCGCCGGAAAGCACGACCTGACCGCCGCCATTGTCGTTGGCAGCCTCGCAGACCTCGCCCTGAGCCGCAGCCGTCGCGATCTCGCGGGCAAGATCGAGCTCGGCGCCAAGGAGCGCCGCCATCGCGCCCTGCCCCGCTGGCACGGCCTTCTGCATGGCGTCGCCGCGGATGCGCAGCAGGCGGGCGGCATCGCTGATCGAGAAGGTGCCGGCCGCGGCCAGCGCCGAATACTCGCCGAGCGAATGGCCGGCGACGAAGGCGGCGTCGCGCTTCAGGTCGAGCCCGGCTTCGCTTACGAGCACGCGCACGACCGCGAGGCTGACCGCCATCAGGGCCGGCTGGGCATTGGCCGTCAGGGTCAGCTCCTCGGAAGGGCCTTCCCACATCACCGCGGAGAGCTTCTGCGACAGGGCCGCGTCGACCTCATCGAAGACCGCCTTCGCGACAGGGAAGTTTTCGGCCAGGCTCTTGCCCATCCCGACCGCCTGAGAGCCCTGGCCCGGAAAGATGAACGCTGTGGTCATGCTGTGAACATCCCGGTCTTCATTATCAGTCATTCGTCTTATATGACGCGGCTGTCACATCGCTTGCCTCGCCAAGTCAAGCGCAGCGCCCGAATTTTCCGCTCCCGAAGCGGCGTTTTCCGGCAGATTCCGGTTGCCATGGCGCGCCGGACACTGTAACGACCGCCTCCTGCTTGTTCGGCCGGAGGCTGAACGGATGGCGCATGTCCGCAAGGATCGGCGCAGGCTCGTTTCCCGAACCGTCATCCCGTGTCTCCGCCTTCGATGAAATCCTGTCGGGCCTTATCCAGGGCTCGGAGGGCTCCGCGCCGGGCGAAGCAGGGTGAAACAAGGAAGGCCACATATGGCATTGTACGAGCATGTGCTGCTCGCGCGGCAGGATGTCAGCGCGCAGCAGGTCGAAGCTCTTGTCGAGCAGTTCAAGGGCGTGATCGAAGCGAATGGCGGCGCCATCCGCAAGGTCGAGTACTGGGGCGTCAAGTCCCTGGGCTACCGCATCAAGAAGAACCGCAAGGCTCACTACACGCTGCTGAACATCGAGGCTCCCTCCGCCGCAGTGCTGGAGATGGAGCGCCAGATGCGCATCAACGAGGACATCCTGCGCTTCATGACCGTCAAGGTCGAAGAGCTCGAGGAAGCCCCGTCGGCGATGCTGCAGAAGCGTGACCGCGACGACCGTCCGGAGCGTGGCGGCGACCGTTTCGAGCGCGGTCCGCGCCGTGACCGTCCGCGTCGTGAAGACGAAGCGACCGAAACCACCGAAGCGGAGGCCTGAGAATGTCGACTGCATCCGCTGGCGCCCGTCGCCCCTTCTTCCGCCGCCGCAAGTCCTGCCCCTTCTCGGGCGAAGGCGCCCCGAAGATCGACTACAAGGACGTGCGTCTGCTCTCGCGCTACATCTCCGAGCGCGGCAAGATCGTTCCGTCCCGCATCACGGCGGTCTCCGCCAAGAAGCAGCGCGAGCTCGCCCAGGCGATCAAGCGTGCCCGCTTCCTCGGCCTGCTGCCCTACGTCATCCGCTGATCGGTTCCTTCGGATCCGGCAGACACTAAATCCGGAGGCGTACCCTGCGCCTCCGGTTCTCGCTTTCAAGATCAACCAGTCGCCCGGCGGTGAAACTCCATCGGGTTCGTTGAGGCCAAGGGCCTCTCACCCTGCCGAGCCCAAAGGGCTTGCGAGCAGCGGGACAGCAGGACGGATCAATGATTCCGATTGTCGGCATCGGCGCGGGCCTCGTTTCGGCCCTGCTCTTTTCAGTGGTGATCACCGGATCGCCGCTGGCCGCCTTGCTGTATTCGGCCGCCCCCCTCCCGATCTTCATCGCATCGCTGGGCTGGAACCACCGCTCCGGGCTGTTCGCCACCGCTGCCGGCGCCCTCGCCGTCGCGGTTGCGCTCGCCCCGACCGGCGGCATCGCCTTTGCGCTGATCATCGGCCTGCCGGCCTGGTGGATCGCCTATCTCGCGCTGCTCGCCCGCGGCGACACTGAGGGCCGGGTCGAGTGGTATCCGCTCGGCAACCTGCTGCTCTGGATCGCCGCCACCGCCGCGCTCGCCACGGTCGGCAGCGCGCTGGTGATGACCACCGATTACGAGACCTACCGCTCGGTGATCGCGCGCATGATCGAGACCCTGTTGAGCGAGATGGTGCGGGGCAAGCTGATTGCATTGCCCGCCGGCATCCAGGTCAAGGACCTCGCGCAGAGCCTCGCACCAGCCGTGCCGCTCGGCATCGGCGCCTCCTTCGTCACCACCATCACCGCCAATCTCTGGCTCGCGGCCCGCACCGTGAAGATGTCGAGCCGCTTGCCGCGGCCCTGGCCCTTCATTCCGTCGACGACACTGCCCCGGCAGGCGCTGCTGTTGCTGGTCGTGGCCGGTTTCGTCGCGACGATGGGCGGCTTCATCGGCGTCGCCGCCATGGCCTTCGCCGGCGCGCTGCTCGCCGGCTTCATGTTCAGCGGGCTTGCCACGCTGCACGACATCTCGCGCGGCCGCGCCTGGCGGCTGCCGATGCTGATCTCGATCTATGTCGCCTTCGTCGTGATGCAGGCCGTGCTGACGCCGCTGCTTGCGATCGCGGGCGTCATCGACACGCTTCTCGGCCTGCGCAAGCACGCCGCGCTGCCGCCTCCGCCTAACCGTCCCTGACAACCTCGTCTCAAGACAGAACAAGGAGAAGACAAAATGGAAGTGATCCTGCTCGAACGCGTCGCCAAGCTCGGCCAGATGGGCGACGTCGTGAAGGTGCGCGACGGCTTCGGCCGCAACTACCTGCTCGCCCGCGGCAAGGCGCTGCGCGCCACCGAAGACAACAAGAAGCGCTTCGAGAGCCAGAAGCTCGAGCTCGAGACCCGCAACCTCGAGCTGAAGTCCGAGGCCGATGCCGTCGCCGAGCGCCTGAACGGCCAGAGCGTCACCATCCTGCGCCAGTCGGGCGAATCCGGCGTGCTGTACGGCTCGGTCTCGACCCGCGACATCGCCGAGGCGCTGACCAAGGACGGCTTCAACGTCTCGCGCGGCCAGGTGACCCTGAACGCCCCGATCAAGACGCTCGGCCTGCACACCGTCCCGGTCGTGCTGCATCCGGAAGTCGCGGTCACCGTCACCGTCAACGTCGCCCGCTCGGCCGAAGAAGCTCATCGCCAGGCCGCCGGCGAGAACGTCACGGCCCAGGAGAAGTTCGATCTCGACGATCTCGGCCTTGAGGTCGGCGCGGCGCTGGCCGAGGCCGGCGACGTCGAGCTCTGAGCCTTACAGCTCCCGAATCGAGTCAAGGGCGCCGTAGCAACACGGCGCCTTTTTCATTTCTGGGCCTGTGCAAAGAGGTGGATGGAACCGAAGTCTGCTGGCGCCGATTGTCAGAATGTTAAGTTAGTTTTCTGCCCGACTCAGCCATGCCGGAGCGCAAGCTTCCGCGGCTGATTGTCGGCTTGAATTATCAGTCAGCATTGATTTATCGGGACGGCCATGGCCACCGCTACTGCTCTCGTTGCCCGCCTCGACAACCGCGAGGCCGAATTCCGCGTCCAGCCTCACAACATCGAGGCGGAGCAGGCATTGCTGGGCGCGATCCTGGTCAATAACGACGCGTTCTACCGCGTCTCCGACTTCCTGCTGCCGGACCATTTCTTCGAGCCGATCCACCAGCGCGTCTACGAACTCGTGTCGAGCATGATCCGGGCCGGCAAGATCGCGACGCCGATCACGCTCAAGACCTTCGTCAACGATCTCGACCTTGGCGACATCACGCCGAGCCAGTATCTCGCCCGCCTCGCCGCCGAGGCGACGACCGTCATCAACGCCGCCGATTACGGCCGCACGGTCTACGACCTCGCAATCCGCCGGCAGCTCATCGGCGTCGGCGAGGACCTCGTCAACGTCGCCTATGATGCGCCGGTCGAGATGGCGCCGCGCGAGCAGATCGAGGATGCCGAGCGCAAGCTCTACGAGCTCGCCGAAAAGGGGCGCTACGAGGGCGGCTTCCAGAAATTCGACGGGGCGCTGCGCCTCGCCATCGACATGGCCGCCAGCGCCTACCAGCGCGCCGGCGGCCTCTCCGGCATCTCGACCGGCCTGCGCGACGTAGACCAGCGCATGGGCGGCCTGCAGCGCTCCGACCTGCTCGTGCTCGCCGGGCGCCCCGCCATGGGCAAGACTTCGCTCGCCACCAACATCGCCTTCAACATCGCCAAGGCCTGGCGCGGCGAGCGGCAGGAGGACGGCTCGATCAAGTCGGTCGACGGCGGCATCGTCGGCTTCTTCTCGCTCGAGATGTCGGCCGACCAACTCGCGACCCGTATCGTCGCGGAGCAGTCAAGCATCTCCTCCTACAAGATCAGGCAGGGCCGCATCACCGAAGCCGATTTCGCGCGGCTGACCGATGTCGCCGCCCAGATCGAGAAACTGCCGCTCTATATCGACCAGACCGGCGGCATCTCGATCGCGCAGTTGATGGCGCGCGCCCGGCGCCTGAAGCGCCAGAAGGGGCTCGACGTCCTGTTCATCGACTACCTGCAGCTCCTCTCCGGCTCGTCCAAGAACAGCCAGAACCGCGTGCAGGAATTGACCGAGATCACGACCAGCCTGAAGGCGCTGGCCAAGGAGCTCAACGTCCCGATCATCGCGCTCTCGCAGCTCTCGCGTCAGGTCGAGAATCGCGACGACAAGCGCCCGCAGCTCTCGGACCTGCGCGAATCCGGCTCGATCGAGCAGGACGCCGACGTGGTGATGTTCGTCTACCGCGAGGAATATTACCTCAAGGGCAAGGAGCCTCGGCCGGGCACCGAAGAGCACAACAAGTGGCAGATCGAGATGGAGGCCATGCATGGCGTCGCCGAACTGATCATCGGCAAGCAGCGTCACGGCCCGACCGGCGCCGTGGCCTTGCAGTTCGACGCGGATGTGACACGCTTCTCGGACCGCGCCGACGAGATGCGCCTTCCGGATCGTGAATGATGCCTGCCGACCAGCCCGATTCCGCCGCCTTCGGCGCGACGCTCACCATCGATCTCGACGCGCTGGTCTCGAACTGGCGCCTGCTCGGCAAGCGCGCCGGCACCGAGGCCGGCGCCGTGGTCAAAGCGGACGCCTATGGCATCGGCATCGAGCCGGCCGTGACGGCACTGGCCAAGGCCGGCTGCAAGAGCTTCTTCGTGGCGCATGTCTCCGAGGCCATCCGCGCCCGCAAGGTCGCGCCGGATGCCACGGTCTATGTGCTGAACGGCTTGCTGCCCGGCGCTGCCGAGACTTTTGCCGCGCATGGCCTGTCGCCCGTGCTGGGTTCGCATGAGGAATTGCTGGAATGGGCCTCGTTCCGGCAGACCGGCGCGCAGGTCCGGCCGGCGGCTTTGCATGTCGACACGGCGATGAACCGGCTCGGGCTCTGGCCCGGCGAGGGCCTCAACCTCGCCCGTGAGCGCTCGGGCGTGATCGCGGCGGCGGGGATCGGGCTGGTTATGAGCCATTTCGCCTCGTCCGAGGTCGAGACCGATCCGGCCAATGCCCGCCAGATCGCGGCGTTCGCCGAGATCGCTGCGGCGCTGCCCGAGGTACCGGCCTCGCTCAAGAATTCCTCGGGCCATTTCCTCAAGGACTGCCCATCCTACCAGCTTACCCGGCCGGGCTATGCGCTCTATGGCGGCAATCCGACGCCCGGGCAGCCGAACCCGATGAAGCCCGTCGTCGGGCTCGAAGCGACGATCATCCAAACCCGCGAGGTCGAGGACGGCACGCAGGTCGGCTATAACGGGCGCTGGACCGCCAAGGGCAAGCGCAAGCTCGCGACGATCTGCCTCGGCTATGCCGACGGCTATCCGCGCAACGGCAGCTGGACGGATACGGTCACCGGTGGCTCGGCGCTCGTCGACGGCGTCTCCTGTCCCTTCGTCGGTTCGGTCTCGATGGACCTGATCATCATCGACGTGACCGATGCACCCGCTGACGCCGCCAAGCGCGGCGCGAGCGTGACGCTGATCGGCGGCCCGCTCGACCTGGAGACGGTCGGCGGTGGCGCCAAGACGATCGGCTACGAGATCCTGACCAGCCTCGGCCGCCGCTATCATCGGCGTTATATCGGCGGCTGATGGCTAAGCGCGGACCAACCTATCACTGTCAGGCCTGCGGCGCGGTCTATCACCGCTGGCAGGGCAAGTGCGACGCCTGCGGGACATGGTCCTCGCTGGTCGAGGATGTGCAGGCGGCACCCGTTCCCGGCGGCGGCCGTCCCTCCTCCGGCGGCCGGGCGCGTGGACGCGTCTTCGCGCTGGAGACATTGAAGGGCGAGACGCAGGATGCGCCGCGCATTGCCTCCGGCATTGGGGAACTCGACCGTGTCACCGGTGGCGGCTTCGTGCCGGGCTCGGTGCTCCTGATCGGCGGCGATCCCGGCATCGGCAAGTCCACGCTGCTGATGCAGGCCTGCGCGGCATTGGCGATGGGCGGGCGGCGCGTCGTCTATGTATCCGGCGAGGAATCAACCGGACAGGTTCGGCTCCGGGCCGAGCGGATGGGGCTGGCCGAGGCGCCAGTCGATCTCGCGGCGGAGACCAATGTCGAGGACATCGTCGCGACGCTCGGCCAGGGCGAGCGCCCTGCCCTCGTGGTGATCGATTCGATCCAGACGATGTGGTCCGGTGAGGTCGAGAGCGCGCCGGGCACGGTGACGCAGGTGCGCGGCTCAGCCCAGGCGCTGATCCGCTACGCCAAGACATCAGGCGCCTGCATGATCCTGGTCGGCCATGTCACCAAGGACGGACAGATCGCCGGGCCGCGCGTGGTCGAGCACATGGTCGATGCGGTGCTGTCGTTCGAGGGCGAAGGGGCGCACTCGTTCCGCATCCTCCGCGGCCAGAAGAATCGCTTCGGCGCGACCGATGAGATCGGCGTGTTCGAGATGACCGGCAAGGGCCTGTCCGAGGTCACCAACCCCTCCGCGCTCTTCCTCGCTGGCCGTGATCAGCCGGCGCCGGGCGCGGCCGTCTTCGCCGGCATGGAGGGCACAAGGCCGGTTCTCGTCGAGATTCAGGCGCTGGTCGCGCCGACGGCACTCGGCACGCCGCGGCGCGCCGTCGTCGGTTGGGAGAACAGCCGGCTCGCGATGGTGCTCGCTGTCCTCGAGACGCATGGCGGCCTGAGACTCGGGCAGCACGATGTCTATCTCAACGTGGCCGGGGGCCTGCGCGTCAACGAGCCGGCGGCCGATGTCGCGGTCGCCGCAGCACTGGTCTCATCGCTGAGTGGCGCGACCTTGCCGCAGGAGGCGGTCTATTTCGGCGAGATCGCGCTGTCCGGCGCGATTCGACCGGTTGCCGTCGCTGCTGCGCGCCTCAGAGAAGCGGCCAAGCTGGGCTTCGAGGCGGCGCTGATGCCGTCCGGCGGTGCCGATCATGGCGACGGCAACGGACTGAACCTGCGCCGTTTCGGCCATGTCACGGAACTCGTTGCCGATATCGCTGCCCGCGCACCTCGCAGAGATGTGAAATGACTTCGCCGAAAGGGTGACGCAGAGGGCGGGAACGCGTATAGCAAAGCCGAAACGGCTGCCCTGCCTCCGGCCGGTCGGCACCTGACCACAGCAAAGCGGCCCTCCCAATGCCTGTCACCATTCTCGATCTCGTCGTCATCGGCGTGGTTCTGATCTCGGCTTTGCTTGCGGCCGTGCGCGGCTTCACGCGCGAAGTGCTCGCGATCGCCTCCTGGATCGCCGCGGCCGCCGTCGCCTGGCTGTTCCATCCGCAGCTCGTGCCCTTCATCCAGCAGTACATTCCGGCAAGCTCCGCGCAGGGCACGATCGCGCTCGTCGCCTCGATCGCGGCCTTGTTCCTGGGCACGCTGATCGTCGTCTCGCTGATCACGGCCCGCATTTCCGATTTCGTGCTGGACTCGCGCATCGGCGCGCTCGACCGGACGCTCGGCTTCGTCTTCGGCGCCGCGCGCGGCCTGCTGCTGGCGGTGATCGGCTACCTGTTCTTCGCCGCGCTCGTCGGCAGCGAGAAGATGCCGGTCTGGGCCAAGGACGCCAAGGCCAAGCCGATGCTGGAGGAAACCGGCCGCTCGCTGATCGCCATGCTGCCGCAGGATGTGAACGCCGATTTCATCAAGAACCTGCTGAAGAAGCAGAAGCCGGAGGAAGGCACCGAGGCTCCGGCCGAGGAGCCGCGCAGCCCCGCGACGCCTGCACCGGTTGCACCTGCCCCAGCCCGTCCCTAATTAGCGCGTAGAACGTTAGCTCAAGCCCCGTCGCCTGGAGCCAGACATGATCTCGCAAACCGAGCGTGATACCGCCTTCGATCCCAATGCCGACCGGCTGCGGGAGGAATGCGGGGTCTTCGGCATCTATGGCCATGCCGATGCCGCGGCGCTGACCGCGCTCGGCCTGCACGCGCTGCAGCACCGCGGCCAGGAGGCGGCGGGCATCGTCTCCTTCGACGGCAAGCGCTTCCATTCGGAGCGCCGGCTCGGCCTCGTCGGCGACGCCTTCTCGGAAGCGAGCGTCATCGACAAGCTCAAGGGCAAGCAGTCCATCGGCCATGTCCGCTATTCGACGACCGGCGAGACGATCCTGCGCAACGTCCAGCCGCTCTTCGCCGAACTGCATGGCGGCGGCTTCGCGGTGGCGCATAACGGCAACCTGACCAACGGGTTGACGCTGCGACGCAACCTCGTCCGCGACGGTGCGATCTACCAGTCGACCTCCGACACCGAGGTGCTGCTGCATCTCGTGGCGCGCAGCCGCAAGCAGCAATTCGTCGAGCGCTTCATCGAGGCGATCCGCCAGATCGAGGGCGCCTATGCGTTCGTCGGCATCACCAACAAGAAGCTGATCGGCGCGCGCGATCCGCTCGGCATCCGCCCGCTCGTGCTCGGCGAACTCGATGGCTGCCCGATCCTGACGTCGGAAACCTGTGCACTCGACATCATCGGCGCCAAGTTCGTCCGCGAGGTCGAGAACGGCGAAGTCGTGATCATCTCCGAGAACGGGATCGAGAGCCACAAGCCCTTCCCGCCGGTGGCCGAACGGCCCTGCATCTTCGAGTACATCTATTTCGCCCGCCCCGATTCCATCGTGAAGGGCCGCAGCATCTATGAGCGCCGCAAGGCGATGGGCGCGGTGCTGGCGCAGGAAGCGCCGACGGAAGCCGACGTCGTCGTGCCCGTGCCGGATTCCGGCGTGCCGGCTGCGCTGGGCTACGCCCAGGCCAGCGGCATCCCCTTCGAGCTCGGCATCATCCGCAACCATTATGTCGGCCGCACCTTCATCGAGCCGACGCAGAAGGTCCGCGAGCTCGGCGTCAAGCTGAAGCACTCTGCCAATCGTTCAGTGGTCGAGGGCAAGCGCATCATTCTGGTCGACGATTCGATCGTGCGCGGCACGACCTCGTTCAAGATCGTGAAGATGATGCGCGAGGCCGGCGCCAAGGAGGTGCATTTCCGCATCTCCTCGCCGCCGATCACCCATCCCGACTATTACGGCATCGACACGCCCGACCGGGAGAAGCTGCTCGCCGCGACCCATTCGCTTGAGGAAATGCGCCAGTTCGTCGGTGCGGATTCGCTGGCCTTCATCTCGGTGGACGGCCTCTACCGCGCCATGGGTCACGAGCGCCGCGATCCGGCCCGGCCGCAATTCACCGACCATTGCTTCACCGGCGACTATCCGACCTCGCTGACCGACATGGTCGGCGAGAGTGCCAAGCAGCAGATCTCGCTGCTGGCCGAAGCCGGCTGAGTCCGACCAAGATTCCCCTCCTCAGCCCTCGTCCTGAGGAGCCGCGAAGCGGCGTCTCGAAGGATGTTCCAGGACGCTCCGGTGACATCTGGAGCATCCTTCGAGACGCGCCTGCGGCGCTCCTCAGGATGAGGGCTGGGACGATGGCCATGAGGATCTGACGTATGACCAAGCCCCTCCAGGATCGCGTCGCGCTCGTCACCGGCGCGTCGCGCGGCATCGGCCGTGCCGCGGCGCTGGCCTTCGCCGAAGCAGGCGCGCATGTCATCGCGCTGGCCCGCACCGCCGGAGCGCTGGAGGAACTCGACGACGAGATCGTCGCGATCGGCGGCACTGCGACGCTCGTTCCGCTCGACCTTGCCGATGCCGGCGGACTGGAGAAGCTCGGGCATGCCGTGACGGAGCGGTGGGGCAAGCTCGACATCCTGCTTGCCAATGCCGGCGTGCTCGGCTCGCTGACGCCGCTCGGGCATGCGACCGAGAAGGATTGGGCCAAGGTTCTCGACATCAACGTCACCGCCAACTGGCGCCTGCTCAAGGCGCTCGATCCGGCGCTGCGCGCGTCGGATGCCGGCCGCGTCCTGCTGATGACCTCCGGCGCCGCTCACAAGTGCACGGCCTATTGGGGCCCCTATTCGATCTCCAAGGCGGCCGTGGAGGCTCTGGGGCGCACCTATGCGGCCGAGACCGCGACGACCCCGGTCAAGCTCATGCTGGTCAATCCAGGCCCGCTGCGCACCAAGATGCGGGCCGAGGCGATGCCGGGCGAAGACCCGCAGATGCTGAGGACGCCGGAAGAGCTGGCGCCGCATCTGGTCAGCCTGGCTTCGCCCGACTGGAGCGAGAGCGGCAAGATCTTCGACTTTCCACAGGGCAAGGTGCTGACGCCGCAGATGCCGGTTTGAGACCGCTCAGCCGCGCGCCAGCGAAGCCTGCACCAGCGTGATCAGATCGGGGATGGTGAGGTTCGGCAGGGCCGCCATCTCGTCCAGGCTGAACCAGTGGATCTCGTCATGCTCGTCGACGAGATTGGTGCCTGCTCCGCCTTCCCAGGCACTGACAACATAGATGTGGTGGAGCGCCGCGCCATTGCGCTCGGGAAAGCGCTCTGCCTCGGAAAGCACCAATTCGTAGCGCGTCGGCACCAGCCCGACCTCTTCGCGGCATTCCCGTAGCAGGGCCTGCTCCAGCCCTTCGCCAGGCTCGACACGGCCGCCGATCGCGTCCCAATGGCCGGGCCAGGCCCGCTTCCAGACAGCACGCAGGCCAAGTAGAACCTTCCGATCGGCATCGACGAAGAGCGCGCTGACGGTCTCCAGCATGCGCGCGCCCGCAATCCTATTCGGCCCTGAGCCAGCGCAGCAGGCCGGCCTGATCGCCATTCTCGACGGCGGCCGCGACGCGCCGACCGACGGCCGCGCCGAACTTGTAGCCGTGGCCGGAGCAGGCCGAGACCGCCGTCACGCGGCCGATCTGCCGCGATAGGAACTTGCGATCCGCCGTGAAGGTGTAGGCGCAGGTCACGACGCGCTCGACCCGGTACTCGGCGATGCGCGCGAAGGGCGGCGAGAAATAATCCCGCAATTGCTCGCCCTCGCCCGCCCGCGGCTCGCGTTCCTCGTCCGGCTGGCGCGGGCGCTTGTGGACGCCGGCGCCGACCTTGAGGCCGGTGCCGTCAACCGGCGGCAGGACATAGCCGTCGACCGTGCCGCCGACATCGACGATGACCGGAGCGGCCTCCCAGGCGGCCTTCAGGTCCGCCGGCGGGTCGAGATAGGCGACCGCCGTGCGATAGGTCGTGAGCACATCCGCGAGCTCCGGCAGGAGCTTCAGAACCCAGGCACCAGAGCTGACCACAATGCGGTCGAAACTGGCAGCCTCGCCGTTCACCAGTCCGATGCTGCCGGTCTCGGGATCGATCGAGGCGACCGTCGCGCCTTCACGCAGCGTGACGCCGCGCTCGCGCAGCAGGCCCACCATGTCGGCAGCGATGCGGGCCGAGAAGAGCGCGCCGCCCTCGGGGCTGAGATAGGCGTAACGGATCGTGGCGGCGTCGATGAAGGGATAGCGCCGGGCGGCCTCAGTCGCGTCATAGAGCTCGTAGGGCGAGGCCATGCGATCGAGGCCTTCGCGGTATTCCTCGCCTTCGTCGCCCTCGGTCTGGGAGATGCCGAGCACGCCACAGGGCGTGTAATGCTGCTTGCCGAGATCGGCCCAGAGTTCGTCCCAGGCCTCGAAGGCCTCGGTGATGGTGCGGGCGTAGCCGTCGGCACCGCCATAGGCGCGGCGGATGATGCGGTGCTGGTCGCCGGAGGCCGCATAGGGGTTGGGGATCTGCGGCGCCTGCTCGTAGAGCGTCACCTCGTGCCCGCGCTTGCTCAACGACCAGGCGGTGGAGAGCCCGGAGATGCCGGCGCCGACGACCGCGATCCTCATGCCCCTTGCCTCATGCCCCTTGCCTCATCAGCCCTTGCGCGCCTTGTCATAGGGGTTGTCGCCGCCACGGCGATGCAGCCGGATCGGCGTGCCAGGCAGTTCGAACGCATCCCGCAGGTTATTGACGAGATAGCGGGTATAGGACACCGGCAGATGGTCGAGCTGGTTGCCGAACAGCGCGAAGGTAGGAGGGCGGGCCTTGGCCTGCGTCATGTAGCGGATCTTGATGCGCCGGCCGGCCACGGCCGGGGGCGGATGGGCGGAGAGCACGCCTTCGAGCCAGCGGTTGATCCGCGCGGTCGAGACGCGGCGGTTCCAGACGCCATAGGCCGAGAACACGCCCTGCATCAGCTTGTCGATGCCTTCGCCAGCCAACCCCGAGAGCGGGATGATCGGCACGCCGCGCACCTGCGCCAGCAGATGGTTGGCCTTCTCCTTGAGCTCGGCCAGCAGGCCCTGCTTGTCGGCGACGAGGTCCCATTTATTGAGGCCGATCACGACGGCCCTGCCTTCGCGCTCGGTCAGGTCGACCAGCGTCAAGTCCTGCTTTTCGAAGGGAATGGTGGCGTCGAGCAGCACGACGACGACCTCGGCGAAGCGGATGGCACGCAGCGAATCGGCGACCGAGAGCTTCTCCAGCTTTTCCTCGATGCGGGCGCGCTTGCGCATGCCGGCGGTGTCGAAGAGCTTGACCTTGCGGCCGCGCCATTCCCAGTCGACCGAGATGGTGTCGCGGGTGATGCCGGCCTCGGGGCCGACGAGCAGGCGATCCTCACCGATCATGCGGTTGACCAGCGTCGACTTGCCGGCGTTCGGACGGCCGATGATGGTGACGCGCAGCGGACGGTTGGGATCGAGATCCTCCTCGTCATCCGAATCGGCGGCGGGAATATCGGCCCAGGCCGACTCGTCTTCCTCATCCTCGGATTCGTCGGGGATATAGGGCATCAGCGCTTCGAGCAGGTCGGACGTACCCTCGCCATGCTCGGCCGAGAACGGCACGGGGTCGCCGAGGCCGAGCCCATAGGACTCGATGATGCCGTCGGTGCCTTTCTTCCCCTCGGCCTTGTTGGCGAGCAGGATCACCGGCTTGCCGGAGCGGCGCACCAGATCGGCGAAAGGCTGGTCCATCGGCGTGATGCCGAGACGGGCGTCTATCATGAAGAGCACGACATCGGCCTGAGCGATCGCGGTCTCGGTCTGGGCCCGCATGCGGCCGGCAAGCGAATCCTTGTCGGCCTCTTCGAGGCCGGCGGTATCGATCACCTTGAAGCGGAGATGGCCGAGGGTGGCATCGCCCTCGCGGCGGTCGCGCGTCACGCCCGGCCGGTCATCGACCAGCGCGAGCTTCTTGCCGACCAGCCGGTTGAACAGCGTCGACTTGCCGACATTGGGGCGCCCGATCAGGGCGACGATGGCTGTCATCAGATTTCACACATTTTCGCCGCCGTCCCGACCGCTAGAACGCGGGGTCGGGGCGGAAGCGCCATTGGAGCAAGGCTCCGGTTCAGTTCTTCACCGTGACGGGACCGCCACGGACCAAAGCGAGATATAGCTCGACGCGCTGGCGCAGGGCCTGCGGCGCCTGCGGATCGGTGATCGCAGCGTCGAACCAGCGTCCGGCATCCTCGAAGAGATTGGCCTTGAGCGCGGCGATGCCGAGGAATTCGCGGGCGGTGTGACGCCAGACGCCCTGCGGCGCGGCCAAAGGCTCCAGCGCCGCCTTGACCTCCGGATAGCCCGCCAGATCGACGCGCAGGATGCCGGCGCGGAGCCTGGCGAGGTCGCGATAGGTCTGGTCGAGCGAGGCATCGGCGGCGAGCGCATCGAAGGCGGCAGCACCGGCGGCCGGGTCGCGCTTGGCGGTCTCGGCAGCCAAACGGAAGCGGGCGATCAGGCGATAGCCGGCAGGCGCAGTGGTCGAGAGTTCCTTGAGGATGGTCTCGGCCTGGGTGGCGTCGCCGTCGCGCGACGACTTCAGCGCGGCTTCGAGGCGCGCGCCGACGGCCTGCGAGGCCTGATTCTCGCGATGCAGCCAGAACTGCCAGCCGGCGACGGCAAGCACCGCCAGCACGGCGAGGCCGGTGACGACCCAGCCATATTTCTTCCAGAGCTCCGCTGCCTTGTCGCGGCGGACTTCCTCATCGATCTCGCGAAAAATATCGGCCATTTGACTGTCAAAATCCCTGTTGGGAGCCCGGTAGCATTTTCGGCAGGGGAATGCGAGCCGGTTCAGTGCATGGATAGCCGCGCTGCGATGGACGGCCGCACTCCGGCCATGGCAAAACTGGTCCGGCCCTTGCTGCGCCCGCCCCGGACGGCCCCTTCAGCTTTCGGCCGTGGAGAGTTTGCATGAACCAGACCATCACCAGACGGGCCGGCCTTGCCGCCCTCACCCTCGGCGCCCTCGCCAATGGCGCGCTTGCGACGCCCGCGGCGGCGCAGCCCCAGCCGATCAAGGTGAAGGTCTTCATCGCCGCGATGTTCGAGATCGGCGAGAATACCGGCGACCGGGCCGGGGAGTTCCAGCACTGGTACGAGCGCTACTGGATAAAAAGCCAGCCCCATACGGTAAAGGGCGCGCTGAAGCCGGTCTATTGCAACGATGACGGCGTCTGCGGTGCCGTGCTCGGCATGGGCAAGGTCAATTCCTCGTCCTCGATGCAGGCGATCCTGCTCGATCCGGCCTATGACTTCTCTCAGGCCTATTTCGTACTCAGCGGCGTCGCCGGCACGCCGCCCTCGCGCGGCACGATCGGCAACGTCTCCTGGGGCACCTGGCTGGTCGACTACGATCTCGGCCATCGCTGGGCGCCGGAAGAAGGCAAGCCGGGCGAGCCGGTCTTCATGCCGCGCAAGGGCTATGAGGCTTATCGCGTGTTCCAGCTCAATCCGGTGCTGGTGAACTGGGCGGTGAAGCTCAGCGCAGGCGTGAACCTGCAGGATTCCGATTCCGCCAAGCAGTACCGCATGCGTTATCCCAACAAGAAGGCGCAGGCTGCGCCTTCCGTGCAGACCGGCACGCACATGACGGGCGATACCTTCTTCCACGGGCCGGGCCTGTCGAAGGAGGCGCAGTACATGGCCAAGCTCTACGGCGCCGACGACTATGTGATCACCGAGATGGAGGCTGCCGCGATCACGCTGGTGATCAAGCGCCAGTTCGGCACCGACCGGATCATGAGCCTGCGCGGCGCGGTCAATTTCGACCAGGGCAACCCGAACGAGACGACGCTGCAGCACCTCGACCCGGCGCCCGGCCAGACGGCGGGCGGCTTCTCCGAGACCGTCGCCAATATCGAGGCGGTCGGCTCGAAGGTGGTCGACCACATCGTCGCGGACTGGCCGGAATGGCAGAAGGGCGTGCCGCCGCTGCCGGCGAAGTAAGCCGCCTCAGGTGCGGTCAGCCTGCCCTGAACAGCAGGCTGCCGTCGCCATAGGAATAGAAGCGGTAGTTCTCTGCGATCGCATGGGCATAGGCCCGTTTCATCATGTCGAGTCCGCAGAAGGCGGAGACGAGCATGAACAGCGTCGAGCGCGGCAGATGGAAATTGGTCATCAGCATGTCGACCGCGCGGAAGCGGTAGCCCGGCGTGATGAAGATCGCGGTGTCGCCGGAGAAGGGCCGGATCGCGCCGTCCTCGGCCGCCGCGCTCTCGATCAGGCGCAGCGAGGTCGTGCCGACGCAGACGATGCGTCCGCCCTTCGCCTTGACAGCGTTCAGCGCCGCGGCCGTTTCCGCTGAGACCGTGCCCCATTCGGCATGCATGCGATGGTCGTCGGTGTCATCCGCCTTCACCGGCAGGAAGGTGCCGGCGCCGACATGGAGCGTGACGAAATGCCGGCTGACGCCGCGAGCGTCCAAGGCCGCCAATAGCTCCGGCGTGAAATGCAGGCCCGCGGTCGGTGCGGCGACGGCGCCGTCCTTGCGTGCGAAATTGGTCTGGTAGTCGGCCGTGTCGGCGCTGTCGGTCGGGCGCTTGCCCGCGATATAGGGCGGTAGTGGCAATTCGCCGAGCCGCGCGATTGCGTCGTCGAGATAGGCGCCGGTGAGGCTGAACTGGAGTTCGACCTCGCCGCCCTCGCCCTTGGCGATGACCTCGGCCTGCAGGCGGCCGAGCTCGCAGGCATTGCTGGCGGCTTCCGAATCGAAGACCACGCGCTCGCCGAGTGCCAGCTTCTTGGCCGGCCGGGCGAAGGCGAGCCAACGATCCTCGCTCTCGCGCTTGTGCAGCATGATCTCGACGCGGGCCGAATCCGCGCCGCGATAGCGCCGCCCGCGCAGGCGGGACGGGATGACGCGCGTGTCGTTGAGGACGAGCGCATCACCAGGCTGAAGCAGGGCGACGAGATCGCGAATGCCGCGATCCTCCAGCGGCTGCGGAGCATCGGGGCGCACCACGAGCAGCCGCGCCGCATCGCGCGGGCTTGCGGGCCTGAGCGCGATACGATCCTCGGGCAGGTCGAAATCGAAGAGATCGACGTTCATGGGACTGGACTGAAAACCACGCGGTCATCCCGGCCGGAGCGAAGCGAAGAGCCGGGATCCATGCCTGAACCTTGCTCGGCAGCGCTCCGGCATGGATCCCGGGTCAAGCCCGGGATGACGTCGAGGTTCTGCAGCAAATCCGTTCGAGAAGCCGCGCAAGCGCGGCTTCTCGGGACGAGGGCTCACCTCGAGCGAAGTCCTCAGGCCGCGTCGGCCATCACCTTCATCGAGACGATCGAGTCGGGATCGCGCACCGGCTCGCCGCGCTTGATCTTGTCGACATTGTCCATGCCTTCGACGACCTCGCCCCAGACGGTGTACTGCTTGTCGAGGAAGCGGGCATCGTCGAACACGATGAAGAACTGGCTGTTGGCCGAGTTCGGGTTCTGGGCGCGGGCCATCGAGCAGATGCCGCGGACATGCGGCTCGGCGTTGAATTCCTGCTTCAGGTCCGGATAGCTCGAGCCGCCGGTGCCGGTGCCGTGCGGGCAGCCGACCTGGGCCATGAAGCCGTCGATGACGCGGTGGAAGACGATGCCGTCATAGAAGCCCTCGCGGGCGAGCAGCTTGATGCGCTCGACATGGCCCGGAGCGAGGTCGGGACGCAGCTTGATGACCACCTTGCCCTTGGTGGTTTCCATGACGATGGTGTTCTCGGGATCCAGCGACATCAGGTCTGCCTTTCATTGAGCCGCGCGCGGCCGTGGAAGCGAATGGTGAAGGGTCGCCCCGCGATACTCGCTCCGAGGCCCGCCGACAACCTCATCGGCGTGCAGGAGCGGATCGCGGCGACGGCGGAATCGCTGAAGCGCCGCTGGAACTCGGCATCGCCGCGCTTGGTCTCCCAGGTGACGCGCGGCTGGCCGAAGAGGCTGCCGTCGCGCCGGAGGCTGAAGCGCAGCGAGACCATCGCGCCCGTCAGGTCGCCCGGCAATGGCGGCGGGCTCCAGCAACGCTGGAGCGCCGGGGCGATCTGATCGAGCCGATCGACAGGTTCAGTGCCGCCCTTGGGGCTTTCGGGCGTGGCCGGACTATCGGGACTGATTTGGCCAATCAGCCCGATCTCGCCGCTGCCGTGCAGGACGCGCGGCGAGTCGAGCCGGCGCTGGTCCAGCCCCGGCAGGTCGTTGCCGCTGAACGGGCCGCCGATGCCGGGATTATAGCGCTGTCCGCTCTGCGGCGGCAGGATCGGGTTCTGCGAGCCCGACGGTGGGGGCAGAACCGGATTTTGCGAGCCGGAGGGTGGCGGCAGGCCGAGATCGCGCGTGTCCTGCGCGAGTGCTCCGCTCATGCCCAGCACCAAGGCGATCCCGATCAGGGCCGTTCGAACCATCACGCACCCTCCCCGGCTCGCCTGCGCCGGTTTCTTACTTCGCGTCGGCCTGGAGCCGCATGCGGATGATCTTGTCGGGGCCGCTGACCTGGCCGCTGCCGGGGGCGCCCTTCTTGATCTTGCGCACGGCGTCCATGCCGGACACGACCTCGCCGAACAGCGTGTAGCTGCCGGTCAGCGAGCCGCAGCCCTCGTAGCAGATGAAGAACTGCGAATTGGCGGAGTTCGGCGACTGCGAGCGCGCCATGCCGACGGAGCCGACCTTGTAGGGGGTCTGGCTGAATTCGGCCGGGATGTTCGGGAGGTCCGAGCCGCCGGTACCGGTGCCGGTCGGGTCGCCGGTCTGGGCCATGAAGCCGTCGATGACGCGGTGGAAGACGACGCCGTCATAGAAGCCGCGCTTCACCAGCGCCTTGATCTGCGCGACATGCTTCGGCGCGAGGTCCGGCCGCAGGCGGATCGTCACCGGGCCGTCCTTGGTCTCGAGGATGACGGTGTTCTCGGGGTCCGGCTTCGGCGCCTGGGCCTGGGCGAAACCGAGCGAGGCGACGACGGCAAGGGCGGCGAGCGAGCTGCGCAGCATGAAGATCTCCATGGCCGCCGGCGAGCCCGGCGGATGCCGGTCGATAGCCCTATCCTTTGACCGGAACAAGGCATTGCCGCTATCGCTCAGCTGCCCTTGCTGCACTGCACAAGTGCAATGGAGACTAATCTTGCAAAAATTCCAGGCTTGAGCTGCCTAAACTGATGACAGCGCCGTCACAATCGGCTAATCCTTTCGGCGCTGGGAGCGCTTTGCAGGTCGAAGCGCTGCGGACCAGGTCTTGGGAGGAACAAACGCCCGCCTTGCAAAACGAGTCGCACGCTTTTCGAAGACGTGTGCCGGTGCAGCGGTAAAAGCGGACTATCAAAGGCAAGGCATCGGCCTTGCCTTTTTTCTTGGGCGGTACCCGAGCAGACGCGCCTGATTTTCAGATGTCGTAGGTCACCCAGACATACCAGACGGCGACGAAGATCACCGCCGCGATCAGCGAGGTAATGACGGCCTTCTTCAGGAGGCCCGGCAGCACCGGCGCGCCCGGCTCCGTGCCGGCCACGACCTCGCCCGCCTCCTCCTGGCTGCGGATGCCGAAAGGCAGCACCGCAAAGAGCGTGATCCACCAGATCACGAAATAGAGCGCGAGGCCGCCGACGAGATTCATGCCGTCGCTCCCGCGAGCGCGATGCAGGAAAAGGCGACCCGCGCCTCGGTCGGAACGCCGAAGCGCGCGGTGTGCCGCGCCGGCAGGCCGCCCGGGAAGTGCTTCACGTATTCGGCGTTGCAGGCGGCGTAGTCGGCAGGGTCGGTGATCAGCATCGTCATCTGGACGACGCGGTCGAGCGAGCTTCCGGCCTCGGCCAATATCTCGGCGATGCGGCCGAGTGCATTGCGCACCTCCTCGGCCGGGGTCTCGCCGCGATGGACGCCGCGCGCCGGATCATGCGGCGCCGAATGGCCGGAGACGAAGACGAGGCCGCCTGCGACGGTCGCGGCGCTGAAGGGGCGCGGCGAGCCGGCTTCCGGCTGGCCCAGAAAAGCGATGTCGGTCATCGTCGTCAGGCCTGTTCGAGCTCGACCAGCGTGCCCAGGAAATCCTTGGGATGCAGGAACAGCACCGGCTTGCCATGGGCGCCGATGCGCGGCTCGCCGGAGCCCAGCACGCGCGCTCCTTGCGCCTTCAGCCGATCACGCGCTGCCAGGATATCGTCGACTTCGTAGCAGATGTGGTGGATGCCACCATCGGCATTGCGCTCGAGGAACTTGGCGATCGGCGAATCAGCGCCGAGCGGTTCCAGCAATTCGATCTTGGTGTTCGGCAATTCGACGAAGACGACGGTGACGCCGTGCTCCGGCTCGGCCTGCGGCTGCGAGACGCGCGCGCCCAGCGTGTCGCGGTAGAGCGCCGTCGAGGCTTCGAGATCCTTCACCGCAATGGCGACGTGGTTCAGGCGTCCGATCATCTGCATCCTCTCCGGCGTGGCCGCACCGCTGTTCTACACCTCGACCACCAGCGCATGCACCAGCGGCTTCTTGCCCCACTCCTCGTTGACCGCGCTGCGCACCCCGCGCTCCAGCGCGTTGCGCAGGGCCTCGGGGTCGCGACGGCGAGCCTTCGGGATATTGTCGAGGAGATCGCCGACGGTATCGGCGACATACTCGTCGAAATCGATGCCGCCAAGGGTGCGCGGCGGCAGGCCGAGCACGGCGATCTCCGGCTCGCCGGCGATGCCGCCCTTGTCGTCGATGGCCACCGCGATCGAGACGATGCCGGCGAAGGACAGGCGGCGGCGCTCCTGAATGGTTTTCTCAAGCGCGTTCACCAGCAGCGAGCCGTCCTGGTAGAGCCGGCCATGCTGGACCTCATCGACCTTGCGCGCGCCCTCTCCCGAGATCGCGACGACATCGCCATTGCCGGCGCGCAGGACATGCTTGACGCCCAGGCTTCTGGCGAAGGTTTCGTGCTCGGCCAGATGCAGGTCCTCGCCATGGGCGGGGATCGCGATCTGCGGCTTCAGCCAGCCATAGAGCCGCGCCATCTCCTCGCGGCGCGGATGGCCTGAGACATGGACGAGATGGGTCCGGTCCGTGATGATCTCGATCTTGTCGCGGGCGAGCGCGTTCAGGATGTTGCCGACCGATTTCTCGTTGCCGGGGATGGTGCGCGACGAGAAGATCACGCGGTCGCCCGGCGAGAGCGCGATCTCGGGATGGTCGTCCGAGGCGATGCGCGAGAGCGCGGCGCGCGGCTCGCCCTGGCTGCCGGTGACCAGCGCCACGACCTTGTCACGCGGCAGGTAGCCATAGGCATCGACCGGGCGGAAGCCGGGGATGCCGTCGAGATAGCCGCATTCGCGGGCGACATCGATGACACGGTCCATGGCGCGGCCGACGACCACGACCTCGCGGTCGTTGGCCATCGCAGCTTCCGCCACGGCGCGCAGGCGCGCAACATTCGAGGCGAAGGTGGTGACGGCGACGCGCCCCGGTGCCGATGCGACCAGTTCCTTCATCTTGGCGGCGACATCGGCCTCGCTTGGGCTGGTGCCGTCGCGCATGACATTCGTGGAATCGCAGACCAGTGCCAGCACGCCCTCGTCGCCGAGTTCGCGCAGGCGCTTCTCGTCGGTGGGCAGGCCGACGCGCGGGGTCGGATCGATCTTCCAGTCGCCGGTATGGACGACGAGGCCGGCGGGCGTGCGGATCGCGAGCGCGTTCGACTCGGGTATCGAGTGAGCCACCGGCACGAATTCGATATCGAAGGGGCCGAGCGTGATCGCCCCGCCCTGCGGCACGACATTGATCTCGACATTGGGCGCGCCCGGCTCGGAGAGGCGGCGGTTCGCGAGCAGGCCGGCGGCGAAGCGTGTGCAGTAGACCGGCGCACGAAGCGAGGGCCAGAGCGCGGCGAGCGCGCCGATATGGTCCTCATGGGCGTGGGTGATGATGATGCCCAGCAGGTTCGCGCGTTCCTCGACGATATAGCGCAGGTCGGGCAGGACGATATCGACGCCCGGCGCCTCCGGCCCGGCGAAGGACAGGCCGCAATCGACCAGGATCCACTTTCGTCGCCCTTCCGGCCCGAAGCCGTATAGAGCGGCGTTCATGCCGATCTCGCCGAGGCCGCCGAGGGGAACGAAGACGAGCTGGTCGGAGGAGCGGGTCACTGGCAATCCTGATTCTGGCAATGGCTTGATCTAATGCCGCGTGATGGCAACGAGCCCTAGCACGGCGGCGATGCGGCCTCCAGATCGACGGAGGTCGAGCAGGGTGGCGCAATCAGGCGGGCGGACCGAAGAAGAGGTCGCCAGCATCGATGACGCGGCGGCCGGATGCGGTTTCGAGTTCGAGGCGCCCGGTCGGATCGAGACCGATGAAGACGCCGGTCAGAGGCCCCTCGGGCAGGCGGATGGTGATCGTCTCGCCGAGGAAGGCGGCGCGCTCCAGCCAGGCGGCGCGGGTCGGCCCGAAGCCGCCGGGCTGCGACCAGGTGGCGAAGCGCTGGGCGAAGGCGTCGCTCAAACCCGTCAGCATCGCCTCGACATTGGCCTGCGGCGCCACGGCCTTGAGGAAGGTCGCGGGGTACGGTGTGTCCGTCGGGCAGGAGGCGATATTGACGCCGCAGCCGACGATGACGTTGAAGCGCCCTGCGCGGCTCTCACCCTCCAGCAGCAGGCCGGAGGTCTTGGCGCGGTCGAGCAGCAGGTCGTTCGGCCATTTCAGCCTCAGGCCGGATGCGGCCGGGCCGAGAAGCTTGGCGGCAGCATCATGCAGGGCTAGGCCTACGACGAAGCCTAGCTGCGGCGCCAGTGCGGGCTCGCACGGATCGGCCAGCAGCAGGCTTGCGTAGAGATTGCCGGGCGGGGAGCCCCATTGCCGGCCATGACGGCCCCTGCCGGAATTCTGGCTGCGGGCGACGATCCAGAGCTTGCCCGGTTCGCCCTGATCGAGCGCGCGACGGGCCTCCTCCATGGTGGAGCCGACCTCGTCGCGGACGATCAACCGATAGCCCGCGGCGCGGGCGGCCTCACCGAGCACGCGCCGTCAGCTCAGAAGAGCGACTTGGCCGCGGCGGCCGCCGAGTCGAACAGCGGCGCCGGCACGAGCGAGAGAACCAGCACGAAGAGCGCCGAGATAAGCAGCACGGTGCGCACGCCAAGGTCCGACTTCTCGAAAGCCGGCTTCGGCTCGTCGAAATACATCACCTTAACGAGGCGCAGGTAGTAATAGGCGCCGACCACGCTGGTCAGCACGCCGACCACGGCGAGCACATAGAGCTTGGCGTTGATCGCCGCGAGGAAGACGTACCACTTCGCCCAGAACCCGGCGAGCGGCGGGATGCCGGCGAGCGAGAACATCATCATCGCCATCGCAAAGGCCATCCAGCCATTGGTGCGGGAGAGGCCGGCGAGCTCCGAGATATCCTCGACCAGCTTGCCGTCACGGCGCATCATCAGCACGCAGGCGAAGGCGGCGAGCGTCGTGGCGAGATAGATCGCCATATAGGTCATCACGCCCTGCACGCCGTCGGGCGTGCCCGCGGCGAGGCCCACCAGCGCATAGCCCATGTTGGCGATCGAGGAATAGGCGAGCAGGCGCTTGATGTTGCGCTGGCCGATCGCCGCAAAGGCGCCGAGCGCCATCGAGGCGATCGAGATGAAGACGATGATCTGGCGCCAGTCATGGATCGCGCCCGGGAAGGCGCCGATGAAAACACGGATCACCATCGCCATGGCGGCCATCTTGGGCGCCGAGGCGAAGAAGGCCGCGACCGGGGTCGGCGCGCCCTCGTAGACATCAGGCGTCCACATGTGGAACGGCACGGCCGAGATCTTGAAGGCGACGCCGGCTGCGATGAAGACGATGCCGAGGATGAGGCCGATGCCGGCATGGCCGCCGGCCGTCGCCGCGGCGATGCCCGGGAAGGTGACGGTGCCGGTAAAGCCATAGACCAGCGAACCGCCATAGAGCAGCATGCCGGAGGAGAGCGCGCCGAGCACGAAATACTTTAGGCCGGCTTCCGTCGACTTGGCGTTGTCGCGGTCGAAAGCGGCGACGACATAGAGCGCCAGCGACTGCAATTCGAGGCCGACATAGAGGCTGATGAGATCGTTCGCCGAGATCATCATCATCATGCCGATGGTCGAGAGCACGACGAGGATCGGGAACTCGAAGCGCATCGTGCCCTGGCGCCGCATGGTATCGGCCGAGAGCAGGATCGAGGCGCCGGCGCCGAGCAGCGTCAACACCTTCATGAAGCGGCCGAAGCCGTCGGCGATGAAACCGTTGTTGAAGGTCAGCAGCTTGCCGGTGCCTGAGACGACCACGACCAGCGCGACGGCGAGCAGCACGAGCGCCAGCCCTTCGAGCAGGCGCGTGGAGCGCTCGCCCTGGATCGCGCCGACCAGCACCATCACGATGGCGCCGATGGCGAGGATGATTTCCGGCAGGGCCGGGCCGAGAGCGGGCAGAGCCATGACGAGACCTTACTGCGCGACCGCCAGCGCCGTCTTGGCGACGGCGAGAGCTGCCTGATAGTTCTTGATGAGCGCTTCGGTCGGCGCCGCGAAGGCGTCGAGGATCTGGTGCGGTTGGATGCCGTACCAGATCGTCAGCAGGACGAGCGGGACCAGCGTCACGTATTCGCGCACGTTCAGGTCCTTGATGTCCTTCAGTTCAGGCTTCACCAGCTCGCCGAACACGACCCGGCGGTAGAGCCAGAGCGCATAGGCCGCCGAGAGGATGACGCCGGAGGTCGCGAAGAAGGCCACCCAGGGATTGGCGCGGAAGGCACCGAGCAGCGTCAGGAACTCGCCGACGAAGCCGGAGGTGCCGGGCAGGCCGACATTGGCCATGGTGAAGACCATGAAGACGACGGCATAGGCCGGCATCCGGTTCACCAGGCCGCCATAGGCCGCGATCTCGCGGGTGTGCATGCGATCGTAGATCACGCCGACGCAAAGGAAGAGCGCGCCCGAGACCAGACCGTGGCTGACCATCTGATACATCGCGCCCTGGATGCCCTGCGGGGTCAGGGTGAAGAGGCCCATCGTCACGAAACCCATATGGGCGACGGAGGAATAGGCGATCAGCTTCTTCATGTCCTCCTGCATCAGCGCCACAAGCGAGGTGTAGACGATGGCGATGACCGAGAGGGCGAAGACCAGCGGCGCGAAATGCGCCGAGGCTTCCGGGAACATCGGGATCGAGAAGCGGATGAAGCCGTAGCCACCCATCTTCAGCAGGATCGCCGCCAGGACGACGGAGCCGGCGGTCGGCGCCTCTACGTGGGCGTCGGGCAGCCAGGTATGAACCGGCCACATCGGCATCTTCACCGCGAACGACGCGAAGAAGGCCAGCCACAGCCAGGTCTGCATCTGCGACGGGAACTTGTGCGCGAGCAGCGCCGGAATGTCGGTGGTGCCGGCGTTCCAGTACATCGCCATCACGGCCAGCAGCATCAGCACCGAGCCGAGCAGCGTGTAGAGGAAGAACTTGTAGGAGGCGTAGACGCGCCGCTTGCCGCCCCAGATGCCGATGATCAGGAACATCGGGATCAGGCCTGCCTCGAAGAACAGGTAGAACAGCACGAGGTCGAGCGCCGCGAAGACGCCGATCATCAGCGCTTCCAGCACCAGGAACGCGATCATGTATTCGCGCACCCGCTTCTCGACCGAGGTCCAGGACGCGATGATGCAGAACGGCATCAGGAACGCCGTCAGGACGATGAACGGGAAGGAGAAGCCGTCGACGCCGAGCTTGAACTTGATGGCGTCCGAAACCCAGCCATGGGTCTCGACCATCTGGAAGCCGGGATTGGCGGGATCGAAGCGACCCCAGGCGACGCAAGCCAGCACGAAGGTCAGGATCGTCGTGAACAACGCGATCCAGCGTGCATTGGAGTCGACGGCCGACTGATCGCCGCGCTGGACGAGGATCAGGACGGCGCCGACCAGCGGCAGAACCAAAAGACCGGTGAGGATACCGAAGCCGAAGAAGGACATCATCTCACCCGCGGGCCATGAGATACCAGGTCACGAGCCCAGCGACGCCGATGAGCATGGCGAAGGCATAGTGATAGAGATAGCCGGTCTGCAGCCGGACCACCCGATTGGTGACGTCGACCACGCGGGCCGAGACGCCATCCGGGCCGAAGCCGTCGATGACGAAGCCATCGCCCTTCTTCCAGAGGAAGCGGCCGAGCCACTTCGCCGGGCGCACGAACAGGAAGTCGTAGATCTCGTCGAAATACCACTTGTTGAGCAGGAACTGGTAGAGCGCCGGGTTGGCGGCAGCCAGCTTGCCGGGCACGTCCGGCCGGCGGACATACATGTAGTACGCCAGCACGAAGCCGATCAGCATCGCCACGAAAGGCGAGAACGCGACCCAGGTCGGCACTTCGTGCATGGTGTGCAGGATGTGGTTGTCCTTGCCCATGAACAGGGCCGACTTCCAGAAATGCTCGAAGTCGTGGCCGATGAAGGCCTCCTTGAACACGACGCCGGCCAGGATCGCGCCGATCGACAGCAGGACGAGCGGGATCAGCATCACCCAGGGGCTCTCGTGCGGCGTGTGGCCATGGTCATGGCCGTGATCGTCGTGGCCGTGCGCTGCGTGGGCATGGTCGTCATGGCCGTGGCCATGCGCGTCGTGCCCGTGGCCCCAGCGCGGCGCGCCCTCGAAGGTCATGAAATAGAGCCGCCAGGAGTAGAACGAGGTCATGCAGGCCGCGACGACCAGCAGGACGAAGGCGTAGGACGAGGCGAAGCCGCCATGCGCCACCGAGGCATAGGCGCTCTCGACAATCGCGTCCTTCGAGAAGAAGCCGGCGAAGCCGAAGATCGTGCCGGGGATGCCGACGCCGGTCAGGGCCAGCGTGCCGATCGTCATCGCGGCGGCGGTGATCGGGATGTGCTTCCGGAGGCCGCCCATATGGCGCATGTCCTGCTCGTGATGCATCGCGTGGATGACGGAGCCCGCGCCCAGGAACAGCAGCGCCTTGAAGAAGGCGTGGGTGAAGAGGTGGAAGATGCCAGCACCGTAATTGCCGACGCCGAGCGCGACGAACATGTAGCCGAGCTGCGAGCAGGTCGAATAGGCGATGACGCGCTTGATGTCGTTCTGCACGAGGCCGACCGTCGCCGCGAAGAAGGCAGTGGTGGCACCGATGACGACGACGACGGTGAGCGCGACCGGCGCGTATTCGAAGACCGGCGACAGGCGCGCCAGCATGAAGACGCCGGCGGTGACCATCGTCGCGGCATGGATGAGCGCGGAGACGGGGGTCGGGCCTTCCATCGCGTCCGGCAGCCAGGTGTGCAGCAGGAACTGCGCGGACTTGCCCATGGCGCCCATGAAGAGCAGCAGGCAGGTCAGCGTCAGGGCATTCCAGTCATAGCCGAGGAAGTGGAAGCTCTGGTTCACCAGCTCGCCGGCGCGCGGGAAGATGGCGTCGAAGCCGACCGAACCGAACAGCACGAAGACCAGGAAGATGCCGAGCGAGAAGCCGAAATCGCCGACGCGGTTGACGATGAAGGCCTTCATCGCCGCGGCATTGGCCGAGGGCTTCTGGTACCAGAAGCCGATTAGCAGATAGGAGGCGAGGCCCACGCCTTCCCAGCCGAAGAACATCTGGACGAGGTTGTCCGACGTCACCAGCATCAGCATCGCGAAGGTGAAGAGCGAGAGATAGGCGAAGAAGCGCGGACGGTGCGGATCCTCGTGCATGTAGCCGATCGAATAGAGGTGCACGAGGCTGGAGACCGTGTTGACCACGACCAGCATCACCGCCGTGAGCGTATCGACGCGGAAGGCCCAGTCGACCTGCAACTGGCCCGACGAGATCCAGCTCGCGATCTGCACCCGGGTCGTGCCGGAGCCGAAGCCGACATTGATGAAGGCGACCCAGGACAGGACGGCGGAGACGATGAGCAGCGAGGTCGTGACGATCTCGGAGCCGCGCGCGCCGATCAGCCGGCCGAACAGGCCGGCGATCAGGAAGCCGATGAGAGGGAGGAAGACGATCGCGTGATACATGGCAGTGAGGTCCAGGCGCAGGGGCGCGCTCAGCCTTTCATCATGTTGATGTCTTCCACCGCGATCGTGCCGCGGTTGCGGAAGTAGACGACGAGAATGGCGAGGCCGATCGCGGCCTCAGCCGCCGCCACCGTGAGCACGAGCAGCGCGAAGACCTGGCCGACGATGTCGTTCAGGAAGCTCGAGAAGGCGACGAAGTTGATGTTGACCGAGAGCAGGATCAGCTCGACCGACATCAGGATGACGATGACGTTCTTGCGGTTGATGAAGATGCCGAGCACGCCGAGCGTGAACAGGATGGCGCTGACGGCGAGATAATGGCCGAGTCCGATCGTCATCACGCCATCTCCTCGGGGACACCGGCGCGCGAGGGCACCTGCTTAACCGCCATCGCCGCGTCCTTGGTCCGGGCGTTCTGCGTCGGGACGTGCTGGCGCTTGATGCCGGGACGATCGCGCAGGGTCAGCACGATCGCGCCGATCATGGCGACGAGCAGCACAAGGCCGGCCGCCTGGAAGTAGTAGACATACTGGGTATAGAGCACGCGGCCGAGCGCCTCGGTGTTCGAGATGCCCGCCGGGATCGCGGCGACGGGCGCCTTGACGATCTGCGGATCGATGACCCAGGCGCCGACGACCAGCAGCAGCTCGACGGCGAAGATGAAGCCGATCAGCGCGCCGATCGGCAGGTAGTTCAGGAAGCCCTGGCGGAACTCGGCGAAATCGACGTCGAGCATCATCACCACGAAGAGGAAGAGCACCGCGACCGCGCCGACATAGACGACGACCAGCAGCATCGCGAGGAACTCGGCGCCCAGCAGCATGAACAGCCCGGCCGCATTGACGAAGGCCAGGATCAGATAGAGCACCGAATGCACGGGATTGCGCGAGGTCACCACCATGAAGGCGGATGCCACGGTCACCCCTGCGAAGAGATAGAAGAAAGCCGCTGCGGCATTCATCTCGGCCAGCCCTTCCCGCCCCTTTTCGGCGCGGTCCTCGTTTGGTTCGTGCTCCGGGACTCAAAGGACCCCGAGCAATTTGGAGCGTCTATAATCAGGCCCGCCGGGCGGGACAACCGCACGGCGGGTCTGGTCTCGTTCTAAGGGCGTCATTCTCGGGCTTGACCCGAGAATCTCCGGCAAGAGATGCTCGGGTCAAGCCCGAGCATGACGGCGCTTCAACTACCGATAGGGCGCGTCCATCGCGATGTTGCGCGCGATCTCGCGTTCCCAGCGCGCGCCGTTCGCGAGCAGCTTGTCCTTGTCGTAGAACAGCTCCTCGCGGGTCTCGGTCGCGAACTCGAAATTCGGCCCCTCGACGATGGCATCGACCGGGCAGGCTTCCTGGCAGAAGCCGCAGTAGATGCACTTGGTCATGTCGATGTCGTAACGGGTGGTGCGGCGCGTGCCGTCGTTGCGGCGCGGGCCGGCCTCGATGGTGATGGCCTGCGCCGGGCAGATCGCCTCGCAAAGCTTGCAGGCGATGCAGCGCTCCTCGCCGTTCGGATAGCGGCGCAGCGCATGCTCGCCACGGAAGCGCGGCGAGAGCTGGCCCTTCTCGAACGGGTAGTTCAACGTCGCCTTCGGCTTGAAGAAATAGCGCATCGACAGGCCGATAGCCCCGACGAACTCCTTCAGCAGCAGGCCCCTTGCGGCTTGCGCGAGTGACATCGCCTTCGTCCTTTACATCCTCAGCCGAACACAGTCCGGCCGATCACGAAACCCAGGACCGGCATCAAGCCGATCGTCATCACAACCAAAACCGCCCGCAGGATGCGGATGCGGCGCTCGTAATCCGCCTTCTCGGCCTCTGTCACCGAGCGATCAGTGCGCCGGAGCGCTCCTATCACCACGGCGGAGATCAGCCGGTATTCCAGCAGGCCCAGCCCGAAGCCGATCAGGGCGCCGAGCGGGCCGGCCCAACTCATCCAGCCACCGGGCCCCAGCCCGTCAGCTGCAGCACCAGCGCCACGATCACCACGCAGGCGAGCGAGAGCGGCAGGAAGACCTTCCAGCCCAGGCGCATCAACTGGTCGTAGCGGTAGCGCGGCACGAAGGCCTTCACCAGCGCGAACATGAAGAACACCAGGCAGACCTTGAGCGCGAACCAGAACACGCCGGGCAGCCAGGTGAAGGGCGGCAACGCGACCGGGGGAGCCCAGCCGCCGAGGAAGAGGATCGTGGTCAGCGAGCACATCGTCATGATCGCCACGTATTCGCCGAGCATGAACAGCAGGTACGGGGTCGAGGAATACTCGACCATGAAGCCCGCCACGAGCTCGGATTCCGCCTCGGCCAGATCGAAGGGCGGCCGGTTCGTCTCGGCCAGCGCCGAGATGAAGAAGACCACGAACATCGGGAAGAGCGGGATGAAATACCAGTTCAGGATCGAGAGCCACGGCACGCCGAGCGCGTGCGCCAGACCGCGGTTCGCTTGAGCCTCGACCACCGCCGAGAGGTTCAGCGAGCCGACGCAGAGCAGAACGGTGATGATGACGAAGCCGATCGAGACCTCGTAGGACACCATCTGCGCCGCCGAGCGCAGCGCGCTCATGAACGGGTATTTCGAGTTCGAGGCCCAGCCGGCCATGATGATGCCGTAGACGCCGAGCGAGGAGATCGCGAGGATGTAGAGCACGCCGACATTGATGTCGGCGATCGCCCAGCCTTCCGCCACCGGAATGACCGCCCAGGCGCCGAGCGCCAAGAGGCAGGAGATGAACGGCGCCAGCAGGAAGATGCCCTTGTTGGCGCCCGACGGAATGATCGGCTCCTTGAGCGCGAACTTGATCAGGTCTGCGAAGCTCTGGAACAGACCCCAGGGTCCGACCACGTTCGGACCGCGGCGGAGCTGCACCGCCGCCCAGACCTTGCGGTCGGCCAGCAGGATATAGGCGATGAAGACCAGCAGGCAGACCAGTAGCAGCAGGCTCTTGCCGAGGATGATCGCGATATCGAGGACGAGGTCCCAGTTCATGGCCGCTTACTCCGCCGCCTGCTGATGCCGGCCGGAGGCCAGCGCCGAGCATTCCGCCATGATGGCGGAGGCACGCGCGATCGGGTTGGTCTGATAGAAATCGGCGATGACGGGCGCGAAACCCGCCTTGTCGGTCTTGCCGCCGAGGCCGGCGAGCTTGCCGATCTCCGCCGCATCATTGGCCGGCAGGCTGTCCAGCGCCGCGAAATGCGGATGCACCTCGTAGAGCGCCTTGCGCAGGCCGGCGAGCGAGTCGAAGGGCAACGTCTTGCCCAGCGTCGTGGAGAGCGCGCGCAGGATCGCCCAGTCCTCGCGGGCATCGCCCGGCGGGAAGGTGGCGCGGTCGCCCATCTGCACACGGCCTTCCGTGTTCACATAGGTGCCGGACTTCTCGGTATAGGCCGCGCCCGGCAGGATGACGTCGGCGCGATGCGCGCCCTTGTCGCCATGCGTGCCCTGGTAGATGACGAAAACGCCTTCCGGCACCTCGATCTCATCGGCGCCGAGCAGGAAGAGCACGTCGAGCGCGCCCGGCTTGACCATGGCAGCTGCATCGAGACCACCCTCGCCCGGAACGAAGCCGAGATCGAGCGCGCCGACGCGGGCCGCGGCGGTGTGGATCACGCCGAAGCCGTTCCAGCCCTCGGTGACAGCGCCAAGCGCCTGCGCCGCCTTGGCAGCGAGCGAGAGGATGGCCTCGCCGTCGGTGCGGGCGAGAGCGCCCTGCCCGACCAACACCATCGGCTTGCCGCCAGCGGCCTGGGCCGACTTGATGACCTCGGCCAGCGTCTCCGGACCGGCGCCGAGATAATCGCAGGTGTAGGTCAGGTCGGCCTTCTCGCCGATGACGCTGACCTTGAGATCGCCGCGCAGCCAGCGCTTGCGGATGCGGGCGTTCAGGATCGGCGCCTCGCGTCGCGGGTTCGAGCCGATGATCAGCAGCGAGGTCGCATCCTCGATGCCGGCGATGCCGGCGTTGAGGACGTAGGAGGAGCGGCCGAATTTCGGATGCAGCTTCGTGCCGTCCTGGCGCCCGTCGAGATTGTTGGAGCCGAGCGAGGCGATCAGGCTCTTCAGCGCGAACATGTCCTCGACCGCGGCGAGATCGCCGGCGATGGCGCCGATCTTCTCAGGGCTGGTCGCCTTCAACTTGCCGGCGATGGCGGCGAAGGCCTCGTTCCAGCTCGCGGGGCGCAGGCGGCCGTTCTCGCGGATATAGGGCCGGTCAAGACGCTGGGTCTTGAGGCCGTCGGCGACATGGCGGGTCTTGTCCGAGATCCACTCCTCGTTCACCGCCTCGTTGAGGCGGGGCAGGATGCGCATCACTTCCTTGCCGCGCGAGTCGACGCGGATGGCCGAGCCGACCGCGTCCATCACGTCGATGCTCTCGGTCTTGGAGAGCTCCCAGGGCCGGGCCTTGTTCTGGTAGGGCTTCGACGTCAGCGCGCCGACCGGGCAGAGATCGACGACGTTGCTCTGAAGCTCCGACGACATCGCCTGCTCGAGATAGGTCGTGATCTCCATGTCCTCGCCGCGGCCGATGGCGCCGAGATCGGAGGCGCCGGCAACCTCGGTGGTGAAGCGGACGCAGCGCGTGCACTGGATGCAGCGCGTCATCGTCGTCTTGACCAGCGGGCCGATATACTTGTCCTCGACCGCGCGTTTATTCTCGGCATAGCGCGAGGTGTCCGCGCCATAGGCCATCGCCTGGTCCTGCAGGTCGCATTCGCCGCCCTGGTCGCAGATCGGGCAATCCAGCGGGTGGTTGATGAGCAGGAACTCCATCACCCCTTCGCGGGCCTTCTTGACCATCGGCGACTTGGTCAGGACGACCGGCGGCTCGCCATTCGGGCCGGGGCGCAGGTCGCGCACGCCGATGGCGCAGGAGGCCTGCGGCTTCGGCGGGCCGCCCTTCACCTCGACGAGGCACATGCGGCAGTTGCCGGCGATCGAGAGGCGCTCATGGAAGCAGAAGCGCGGCACCTCGACGCCCGCGGCCTCGCAGGCCTGGAGCACCGTGTACTCGGCGGGTACGTCGACCTCGATACCGTCGATGAGGAGTTTCGTCATGCTGAGGTCGCCTCATGGCCCGCGCGCCAGAAGGCGAGCAGTTCCGTGACTGGGATACCGTCGATGGTCATACCTTCCATGCGTCCGTCCTTGATCGAGACGCCCGCCAGATTGGCTTTGTCGAGGCGCATTCCGGACAGGTTGACGTTCTGGACGCTCCAGCCGGACATATTGAGATCGTCGAAAGAGCAGCCGGAGAGGTTGACATTGTGGTAGCGGCCACCGGACAGGTTGACGTTCTCGAAGGTGGCGCCCGACAGATTGACGTCGTCGAAAACCGACCCCGAGATATCGGCCTTCAGAACTTCCAGCCGGTGTTTCTGGCTCTCGATCTTCATCGCTATCACTCCGCCGCCATCAGGCGCACAGGCTCGCTGTGCGGGTTGGCGGCATAGTCGTCGATGCGCTGCTCGATCTCGTGACGGAAATGCGCGATCAGGCCCTGGATCGGCCAGGCCGCTGCGTCGCCGAGCGCGCAGATCGTGTGGCCTTCGATCTGCTTGGTGACGTCGAGCAGCATGTCGATCTCGCGCTTCTGGGCGCGGCCCTCGGCCATACGCTCCATGACGCGCCACATCCAGCCCGTGCCTTCGCGACAGGGCGTGCACTGGCCGCAGCTCTCATGCTTGTAGAAATGGCTGATGCGGGCGATGGCGCGGACGATGTCGGTCGACTTGTCCATCACGATCACCGCCGCCGTGCCGAGCCCGGAGCGCAGCTTCGAAAGCGAGTCGAAATCCATCGGCGTGTCGATGATCTGCTCGGCCGGAACCATGCGCACCGAGGAGCCGCCGGGGATGACCGCCTTGAGATTGTCCCAGCCGCCGCGGATGCCGCCGCAATGCTTGTCGATCAGCTCCCGGAAGGGGATGCCCATCGCCTCTTCGACGTTGCAGGGCTTGTTCACATGGCCCGAGACGCAGAAGAGCTTGGTGCCGACATTGTTCGGCGTGCCGATCGAAGAGAACCAGGCGGCGCCGCGGCGCAGGATCGTCGGCGCGACCGCGATCGACTCGACGTTGTTCACCGTCGTCGGGCAGCCGTAGAGGCCCATATTGGCGGGGAATGGCGGCTTCAGCCGCGGCATGCCCTTCTTGCCCTCGAGGCTCTCAAGCAGCGCCGTCTCCTCGCCGCAGATATAGGCGCCGGCGCCGTGATGCACATAGAGATCAAAGGGATAGCCGTGGACGTTGTCCTTGCCGATGAGCTTGGCCTCATAGGCCTCGTCGACGGCGCGCTGCAGCGCCTCGCGCTCGCGGATGTATTCGCCGCGGATGTAGATGTAGGCCGCATGCGCGCCCATCGCGAAGGAGGCGATCAGGCAGCCCTCGACCAGCGTATGCGGGTCGTTGCGCATGATCTCGCGATCCTTGCAGGTGCCCGGCTCCGACTCGTCGGCATTGACGACGAGATAATGCGGGCGCCCATCGCTCTGCTTGGGCATGAACGACCATTTCAAGCCGGTCGGGAAGCCTGCGCCGCCGCGGCCGCGCAGGCCGGACTTCTTCATCTCGTCGATGATCCAGTCCCGGCCCTGCTCCAGCAGGAATTTCGTGCCATCCCAGGCGCCGCGCTGGATCGCACCCTTCAGGGTACGGTCATGCAGGCCGTAGAGATTGGTGAAGATGCGATCGCGATCTGCGAGCATGTCCTAGTGCCTCACTCTGCCGGCTTGTCGCCAAGCTTCGACTCCGGGCGCCAGCCCGTCGCGAGCTTCTTCGACTGAGCAATCCAGTCGTCGCGCAGCGCCCGGCCCTTGAAGCCGGTCAGCCGCGCATCGACCCAGGCAAGCTCCGCCGGTGTCCATTTGGCGATCTGGTCGTAATGCCAGACGCCCATCTCGTTGAGCATCCTGCCGAGCTTCGGCCCGACGCCCCAGATCAGTTCGAGATCGTCGCCCTTGCCGCCACGCGCGGCGGTGAGCAATTCGGGCTTGCTCTCGGCAGCAGGAACCGTTGCGGGCGCAGCGGGCTTGGCAGCCTCGGCAACATCCTTCTTCTCGACTTTGCCCTTGGCAGCCGGCGTGTCGTTCGCGGCGCTGGAGGGCTGGGCCGGCGACGAGGGCTGCGGGCGTGCCGCAGCGGCCGTCTCGGTTGCAGGCTTCTCGGCAACGGCGGCCGGGGTCGCCTCGGCCTTCTTCGCCTCGGCTTCGGCCGCCTTCTTGGCTTCCGCCTCGGCGGCGGCCTTGGCGGCGGCGGCCTCGGCAGCGGCCTTGCGCTGCTCGGCGATGCGCTGCTGCCAGTCGCCGGCGCCGATCATCGAGCCGTCATAGAGGGCCTTGTCGGTCAGCGTCTGCGGGCCACCCTCCGGCTCCGAGCCGGTGCGGCCGTTCTGCGGGCCGGGCTTGACGGCGCGGCCGTTGCGGAGATCGTCGAGGAGCTGGCGGAAATTCGCCGGCGTCAGGTCCTCGTAATAATCGACATTGATCTGCGCCATCGGGGCGTTGCAGCAGGCACCCAGGCACTCGACTTCGAGCCAGGAGAGCTTGCCGTCCGCCGTCACGGTCGATTGCGGGCCGATGACGTCCTCGCAGACCTTCTTCAGCGCTTCCGCGCCGCGCAGCGCGCAAGGCGTCGTGCCGCAGAGCTGGACGAAGAACTCGCCGACCGGCTGCAGGTTGAACATGGTGTAGAAGGTCGCGACCTCCAGCACCCGCATCGGCGCCATGCCGAGACGGCGGGCCACGGTCTCGATCACGGCGCGCGAGACCCAGCCCTCCTGCTCTTGCGCCTTCCACAGAAGCGGAATGACGGCGGAAGCCTGGCGGCCTTCGGGATATTTGGCGATCTGCTGAACGATCCAGTTCTCGTTCGCCGCGGTGAAGGCGAAGGAGGCGGGCTGGACCGGATCGGGAGCGAGACGACGGACGGACATTAGCGGTCCACCTCACCAAAAACGATATCGAGGGAGCCGAGGATCGCGGAGACGTCGGCGAGCATGTGCTTGCGGCACATGAAATCCATGGCCTGGAGATGGGCGAAGCCCGGGGCCTTGATCTTGCAGCGATAGGGCTTGTTGGTGCCGTCGGAGACCAGATAGACGCCGAATTCGCCCTTCGGCGCCTCGACGGCCGCATAGACCTCGCCGGCCGGCACCTTGTAGCCCTCGGTATAGAGCTTGAAGTGGTGGATCAGCGCTTCCATCGAGCGCTTCATCTCGCCACGCTTGGGCGGTACCATCTTGCCGTCGAGCGAGGAGACCGGGCCGCCGCCATCGGGCGCCAGCAGCTTGTCGCAGCACTGCTTCATGATGCGGACCGACTGGCGCATCTCTTCCATGCGGATGTGATAGCGGTCGAAGCAGTCGCCGTTCTTGCCGACGGGGATGTCGAATTCCATCTCCTCGTAGCACTCGTAGGGCTGCGACTTGCGCAGGTCCCAGGGCGCGCCGGAGCCGCGCACCATCACGCCCGAGAAGCCCCATTTCCAGCAGGTCTCGAGATCAACCACGCCGATATCGACGTTGCGCTGCTTGAAGATGCGGTTGTCGCTGAGCAGGCCTTCGAGATCGTCGCAGACCTTGAGGAATGGGTCGCACCATTCGGCGATGTCGTGGATCAGCGAGACCGGGATATCCTGATGGACACCGCCGGGGCGGACATAGGCTGCGTGCATGCGCGCGCCGCAGGCCCGCTCGTAGAAGATCATCAGCTTCTCGCGCTCCTCGAAGCCCCAAAGCGGAGGCGTGAGCGCGCCGACGTCCATCGCCTGCGTCGTGACGTTGAGCAGATGCGAGAGGATACGGCCGATCTCGGAATAGAGCACACGGATGAGCTGGCCGCGGCGCGGCACGGTCACGCCGACGAGGCGCTCGACCGCGAGCGCATAGGCATGCTCCTGGTTCATCGGCGCGACATAGTCGAGCCGGTCGAAATAGGGCACGGCCTGGAGATAGGTCTTGGCTTCGATCAGCTTCTCGGTGCCGCGATGCAGCAGGCCGATATGGGGATCGACGCGCTCGACGATCTCGCCGTCGAGCTCCAGCACGAGGCGCAGCACGCCGTGCGCGGCCGGGTGCTGCGGGCCGAAATTGATCGAGAAATTGCGGATATTGTGCTCGGTCATGCCGTGCCGCCCTGCTTTGCCGCGACGCGGGCCAGGAACTCGTCCCCAGTCAGCCGTGGCCGATCGCCGGCAAACGCATAGAGCGCCGGCTTTTCATCGATGAAGATCTCCGCGACGAAGTCGAAGGGCGATTGGTCGTCGAAGCTCTGGAAGGCCACGGCGACATGGCCGTCCCCGCCTTCGCGCAGGCGCCAGAACAGGCTGGTCCCGCAGGTCTTGCAGAACACCCGCTCACCCCAGTCGGAGGACGGATAGACGCCGAGCGCCTGCTCGTCCGCCACGGACACGCCGGAGCACGGCACCGCCATGAAGACGCCGCCGCTCCACTTCCGGCACATGCCGCAATGGCAGACATCCATCTCCTGCTTCTCGGGCGTCGCGGTGAAGCGCACCGCGCCGCAGAGACAGCCGCCGGACAGGGTTTGGTGGCTGGACGCCATCACGCCCCCTTCGCCTTCTCGTCGCCCGGCAGCACGTAATCCGTGCCTTCCCAGGGCGAGAGGAAATCGAAGTTGCGGAATTCCTGGTTGAGCTTCACCGGCTCGTAGACGACGCGCTTCTGCTCGTCGTCGTAGCGAACCTCGACGAAGCCGGTCAGCGGGAAGTCCTTGCGCAGCGGATAACCCTCGAAGCCGTAATCGGTGAGGATGCGGCGCAGGTCCGGGTGGCCGGAGAACAGGATGCCGTAGAAGTCGTAGGCTTCGCGCTCGAACCAGTTCGCCGCCGGGAAGAGCTCGATGACGGAGGGAACGGGCGTCGCCTCGTCGGTCTGCACCTTCACGCGGATGCGGCGGTTATGATGCGGCGCCAGCAGATGGTAGACGACGTCGAAGCGCTTCTCGCGGCCGGGATAGTCCGCGCCTGCGATGTCGGTGAAATTCACGAAGCGGAAGCGCGGATCGCTGTAGAGCGTGCGCAGGACCGCGACGATCGACGCCGCCTCGGCATGAACAGTCAGTTCCTCGAAGGCGACGACCGCCTCGGTGACCGCGCCGGGCAGCGCGGCCTTGATCTCTTCGCCGAGTTGTACGAGCGCTTCGCTCATCGTCTCACCTTCATCGCCTGCAGCATCGACCGAAAGAGCGCTCAGCGCTCGATCGTGCCGGTGCGGCGGATCTTCTTCTGCAGCAGCAGGACGCCATAGAGCAGCGCCTCGGCCGTCGGAGGGCAGCCCGGGACATAGATGTCGATCGGGACGATGCGGTCGCAGCCGCGTACCACCGAATAGCTGTAGTGGTAGTAGCCGCCGCCATTGGCGCAGGAGCCCATCGAGATGACGTAGCGCGGCTCCGGCATCTGGTCGTAGACCTTGCGCAGGGCCGGAGCCATCTTGTTGGTCAGCGTGCCCGCGACGATCATCACGTCCGACTGGCGCGGTGAGGCGCGCGGCGCGAAGCCGAAACGCTCGACATCGTATCGCGGCATCGAGAGCTGCATCATCTCAACGGCGCAGCAGGCGAGGCCGAACGTCATCCACATCAGCGAGCCGGTGCGGGCCCAGTTGATCAGATCGTCGGTCGCGGTGACGAGGAAGCCCTTGTCGGCCAGCTCGTTGTTGATCTCGACGAAGAACGGATCACGCGCGCCCAACGGCTTGCCGTCGGGACCGAGCAAACCCCTCGGCGCCTGCGCGACGAGCGGATCACCACGATCGATCGCTGTGACTGCCATAAACTAATCCTCGTGAACTTTCAGACCGTTAGGTAGCAAGCGGAAAACCGTTCCCTACCCGACGCTCAGTCCCACTCCAGCGCGCCCTTGCGCCACTCGTAGATGAAACCCACGGTGAGCACGCCGAGAAAGATCATCATCGACCAGAAACCATACCAGCCGAGCCCGCCGAAGGCGACGGCCCAGGGGAACAGGAACGCGACCTCGAGATCGAAGATGATGAAGAGAATCGCGACCAGGTAGAACCGGACGTCGAACTTCATGCGCGCATCGTCGAAGGCGTTGAAGCCGCATTCATAGGCCGAGAGCTTTTCCGCATCGGGCTTGGAATAGGCGATCGCGAAAGGCGCGATCAGCAGGGCCAGGCCGATGACCGCCGAGACGCCGATGAACAGCACCAGCGGCAGGTAGTCGCTCAGGATGGAAGGCACCGAGGCAGCTTGCATGGTCGAACTCATTTCAGGCGGCCGTGGCGCGGCTCGCTGTCCCAGTCGCTTAGACCCTCGATTAGAATGAAGCAAGACTCCGCCGCGCCGCACAATCGCCGTATCCGGGTTGAACCCAGCGCAGAATGCGGCAAAATCCGGCCCTGTCTTGTCATCGCCCCAGAGACGGGTAGCGAAAATCCGACAAAACCGCCTGCTTTCCGCCTGCGTGAGCGGCAATCATCCGTTCACCCTGCCGAATCGTTGCCGGCTGTGCGAGCGCTTTTCCCGAAAGGCCTGCAATGTTTCGTGATCTCCGCCCCGCCCGTCCGCCATTCGCTTGCGGACAGCCGGCGGCGCGATGAGCCCCGCCTGCCTCCCGCGCGCGCTGACCATGCCGGCGCTCGCCCTGCTGCTCTCGGCAGCCGCCGTCTTCGCCCAGGAAGGCGAGCCGATGCGCGCACCGCTGCCGCCGCAGCGCCCTTTCGATCTCGACATCGAAGGCACGCCGAAGCTACCGCCGATCGTTGTGCCACCGCCGACGCCGCGGGCGTCGGCGCCCGATACGCCGGCGCTGGCCTCATCGCAGGAGACACCAGCCACAACACCGGCGCCGGAAACTCCTGCCGCCCAGGCCACTCCGCCCAATCCCGGCGAACCGGATGATGACGAGGGCGTCGAGTGGCCGAAGCTGACACCCGGCCAGAAGGCCGGCGCGGAGCCTGATTTCGATCCGAACGAGAAGGCGGAACGGCCGGGCATATCGACCGATCCGGGCACTTCGATCGCCTGCCTGCCGGACCAGCTGAAGCAGATCCTCGGCCGGATCGCCGACAAGTATGGGGCGGTGAAGGTGACCTCGACCTGGCGGCCGCCCTGGCGCGCCCGGCGCGGCTCCTATCACAAGGGCTGCCAGGCGATGGATTTCCGCGTCCCTGGCGTCAGGCCGCGCGTCGTCCTCGAATGGGTGCGCGCAATGCCCGACGTCGGCGGCCACCATGTCTACTGGAACGGGCTGATCCATATCGATACCGGGCCGCGGCGGCCCTGGTAGGCATGGCAGGTACCGAGCCTTCGCCCCGGAGCCCATTACCCTGTCGCGGAGCCACGACGTCATCCCGGGCTTGACCGGGGATCCATGCCGGAGCGCTTCCAACGAAGGTTCAGGCATGGATCCCGGATCTCCGCTCCGTCCGGGATGACTCGCGCATCTCATGTGGCTTGCTTTCAGAGTCTCCTTTGTACCTCTCAAAAAACAGGCTTGACTGTTTGTAAGTTGCGTCGCACCGTTTCCCCATGGTCAGGGGAGCGAGCTCGGCATGAGAGTTACCGGCAAGCGACGATCGCAGAAGGAGCGCAGCGCGGAGACATCCGCGCGGCTGATGAACGCGACCATCGATCTGCTGCACGACCAGGGGCTGGCCCGCACCACCACTCCGGAGATCGCCCGCATGGCTGGGGTCTCCCGCGGGGCGCTGACCCATCATTTCGCCGGCCGGGAGGCGATCATCAGCGCCTCCGTCGCCGACTTGCTCGGCAAGGCGGCGCGCGACCTGCACCGCTTCGCCGAGGATTTCATGGCGCGGGGAGGCTCCAGCGACGAGATCGTCGACTATGCCTGGCGGATGATGGACGACCGACTGTTCTACGTGACGATGGAATATCTGCCAGAGGCCCGTCACAACCCGGCTTTCCGCGCCGACCTGATCCCGACGGTCAAGGAATTCCATGCCGGGCTCGACGCGGTCTGGACCGCGCTCGCGGCCCGCGCCGGCACCGACCCGGACCATACCCGCACCGTGATGAACGCGACGATGTGCCTGGTCCGCGGCATGATCAGTCAGACCGTGCTGCGCCCGAACGACCCGGCCTATTACGAGGGCCTGCTCGGCTTCTGGAAGCAGCAGGTCAGGCAGCATTTCCCGATGAAACCAGCGGCTGCCCAATCCGGCCGGCGCAAGACGGCGGTGGCATGACGGCAGCACTGACCATCCAGGGGCTGAAGCTCGGCTTCTACGGCGTGCAGGTGCTGCGCGGCGTCGATTTCGGGGTGCCACAGGGCTCCTTCACCGGATTGATCGGGCCGAACGGCGCCGGCAAGTCGACCCTGTTCAACGCGGTCTCCGGGCTCTACCCGCCGCAAGCCGGCTCGGTCCGCCTCGGCGCGACGGAGACTGCCGGGATGCCGCCGGAGAAGCTCGTTGCGGCGGGGCTGGTGCGCTCCTTCCAGCTCGCGCGCGGCTTTCCCAAGCTCAGCGTCTTCCAGCACCTCATGCTCTACGGCGCGGACCAGCCCGGCGAGGGCCTGCTGGCTGGGCTGATCGGGACCGGTGGAGCGAAGCGGCGCGAAGCCGAGTTGTCCGAGCGTGCCTTTGGCATCGCCCGCCGATTGAAGCTCGACCATGTGCTCGACAACCCTGTCACCGCCCTCTCCGGCGGCCAGAAGAAGCTGGTCGAGATCGGCCGGGCGCTGATGGCGGAGCCGAGGATCCTGCTGCTCGACGAGCCGATGGCCGGCGTCAATCCGAGCCTGACCGAGCAGATCGCCGAGCATCTCGTCGCGCTCAACCGCGACGGGCTGACGATCTGCCTGATCGAGCACGACATGGGGCTGATCAGGAAGCTCTGCGCGCCGGTCATCGTCATGGCCGAGGGCAAGACGCTGACGCAGGGCACGTTCGACGAGGTCGCCGCCGACACCCGCGTGCAGGAAGCCTATCTCGGGAGGCGGCATTGAGCGCGGCACAGGGCGAATTGCTCGCCGTCGACGGCGTCGTCGCCGGCTATGGCGCGGCGGAGCAGATCCTGAAGGGCACCTCCTTGAAGGTGGCGCCCGGCGAGATCGTCTCGATCATCGGCCCGAACGGCGCCGGCAAGTCGACATTGCTCAAGACCATCGCCGGCCTCGTCCAGGCGCGCGACGGCACGATCAGGCTCAAGGGCGGCGACGTCACCCGCGAGAACGCGCTCGGCCGGGCCAAAGCCGGCATCGGCTTCGTGCCGCAGGAGCGCAACGTCTTCGGCGCGATGACGGTCGCCGAGAATCTCGAGATCAGCGGCTTCCAGGAGCCCGGCAAAGTCGCGGAGCGCGCCGAGGAGATGTATGCGCGCTATCCGATGCTGGCCGAGAAGCGCAAGGCGCTGGCGCGCACGCTCTCGGGCGGCCAGCGCCAGATCCTCGCCATGGCGATGGGGCTGATGAACGCCCCTGCCCTGCTCCTGCTCGACGAGCCCACCGCTGGTCTCTCGCCCAAGGCCGCCGATGAATTGTTCGACGCCATCGTCGCGCTCAACAAGGGCGGCCTGCCGATCCTGATGGTCGAGCAGCATGCGCTCGAAGCACTGCAGATCTCGACGCGTGGCTATGTGCTGGTCTCCGGCCGCAACAGCCGCGAGGGCGCGGGCCCCGCGCTCGCCACCGATCCCGAAATCCGCCGCCTTTTCCTCGGCGGCTAGGACGACGCCGAAACGACAGCAAACCAACAAGACAACAGGGGAATAGCATGACCGAGTTCACGACCGACCGCCGCGCGCTTCTGGCAGGCGCCGCCGCGCTTGCCGGCCTCTCCGCCCTGCCTGGCCGCGCCCTCGCCCAGGGCGCGCCGATCAAGATCGGCACGCTGACGCCGCTCACCGGCGCCGGCGGCCCCTACGGGCCGGTCATGGTCAAGGCGGTCAAGGCCGTCGTCGACGAGGTCAATGCCGCCGGCGGCGTGCTCGGCCGCAAGGTCGAGCTGATCTCGGAAGACGACCAGACCAATCCGGAAGCCGGCGTGCGCGCCGCCCGCAAGCTGATCGATGTCGACAAGGTCAGCGCCATCCTCGGCACCTGGGCTTCCTCGGTCACCACGGCCGTGGCGCCTCTGTGCTGGGAATCGAAGACCTTCCTCGCCACCGTCTCGGGCGCCGATTCGATCACCCAGCTGCCGCATCAGGGCTACCTGATCCGCACCCAGCCCAACACGACGCTGCAGGGCCGCAAGTTCGGCGAGTTCTGCGTCGCCGAGAAGGCCAAGCGCGTCTTCTTCCTCTCGCCGCAGACGCCCTTCGCCAAGAGCCAGTTCGACAACATCACCGAGGCCGTGAAGAAGGCCGGCGGCGAGACCGGCTCACTGATCTATGACGACAAGAAGCCGGCCTATCGCAGCGAGATCGACGAGGTGCTGCGCTTCAAGCCCGACGCGATCATCTTCGGCGGCTACACGCCCGACACGACCGTGATGCTGAAGGACGCCTATCGCGCCGGCTACACGGGGCTCAAGGTCGCCTTCGGCTATGCGGTCAACCAGAAGCTGGTCGAGAGCGTGCCGGCCGAGGTGGTCGACAAGACCTTCACCATCGCGCCCTCCCCGGCCGAAGGCTCGAAGGCTTATGCGCGGCTGGTCAAGATGATCGGCGTCGCCTCGCCCGACCCGTACACCACCCAGGTCTATGACCAGATCAACCTGATCCTGATGGCGATCGCCATTGCCGGCGACAGTTCCGGCACCGCGATCAAGGATTCCGTACGCAAGGTCAGCCAGGCCCAGGGCGGCGCCAAGGTAGACAACGCGCTGGACGGGCTCAAGGCCATCGCCGCCAAGCAGCCGGTCGATTATGACGGCGCCAGCGGCCCCTGCGACTTCACCGAGACCGGCGACATCGCCGATTGCCAGTTCCGCTACGAGCAGGTGCAGGGCGGCAAGCTGACGCTGGTGAAGATCGCGTGAGCCAGTTGTTGCAGGCGCTCATCAACGGGGTGATGACCGGGACGCTGATCGCCGTCCCGGCCATCGGCTTCTCCGCCATCTTCGCGGTGCTGCGCTATCCGAACTTCGCGATCGCGGCCTATGCCACGATCGGCGCCTTCGCCGCCTGGTGGGCGAATGTCGCGATGGGGCTGCCGATACCGGCGGCACTCCTCGTCGCCTTCGCGGTGACGGGGTTTGTCGGCGTCGTCGCCGAGGAGACCTCGCTGAAGCGCCTGCGCAACAACGGCGCGCTGATCGTCGCCATCGCCTCGATCGCGCTCAATCTCGTGCTGGAGAACATCGTCCGCTTCATCTTCGGCAACGAGATGCGCGGTTACGACCTGCCGATCGCGCGCGACATGCGCTTCGGCGACCTGCGCATCGGCCCGCAGCAGCTCCAGAGCCTGCTGCTCGCCGTCTTGATCATGGCCGCGATGTTCCTGTTCCTGCGCTATACCCGCTTCGGCAAGGCGATGCGCGCCGTCGCCGACAATCCCGACCTCGCCCGGCTCAAGGGCATCGACCCCGCCAAGATCGCGATCGTCACGCTCTTCCTCGGCGCAGGGCTCACCGGTGTCGGCGGGGTGTTGATCGGTCTCGATACCTCGATCGACCCGCTCACCGGCTACCGCGTGCTGCTCTCGGTCTTCGCCGCCGCCGTGCTCGGCGGGCTCGGCTCGATCCCCGGCGCGGTCGCCGGCGCGCTGATGCTCGGCATCGCCGAGGAACTGGCGCTGCTCGTCGTGCCCGCGACCTATCGCACCGGCGTCGGCTTCGTGGCAATCCTCTTGATGCTCACCTTCCGGCCGCGCGGCCTCCTCGGGGAAAGGGCCGCCTGATGCTGTCCTATCTGATCTTCACCCTGACGCTCTGCGCGATCTATGGCCTGCTCGCGCTCAGCCTGAACCTGATCTGGGGCAGCGCCGGCCTCGTCAATCTCGGCCTCGCCGGCTTCTTCGCGGTCGGCGCCTATGCCTCGGCGTTGGCGACCGGTGCCGGTGCCCCGGTCCTGATCGGCTGGGGCGCGGCGCTCGTCGTCGGCGCTGCCGTCGGCCTCGTCGTCACCTTCGCGACCTTGCGCCTGCGCGACGACTATCTCGCGATCGTCACGCTCGGTTTCGCCGAGGTCATCCGCCTTGTCGCGCTGAACGAGCGCTGGCTGACCAACGGCTCGGACGGCATTTCCGGCATTAGGGCGCCGCTCAAGGCCGAGCTCGGAACGCAGAACTTCGCCTATTTCTATCTCGGCCTCGCGACGCTGGTGCTGGTCATCGTCTGGGCATTGCTGCGCCGGCTCGATGGCTCGCCCTATGGCCGCGCCTTGAAGGCGATCCGCGAGGACCAGCAGCTTGCCAGCTTCGCCGGCAAGCCGGTGCTGCGCTTCAAGCTCCAGGCCTTCGCGCTCTCGGCCGCGATCGCGGCGCTGGCCGGCGCGCTCTACGCGCATTTCCAGTCCTATGTCTCGCCAGACCACTTCCAGCCGCTGATCACGATCTACATCTTCCTCGCCGTCACGGCCGGCGGCGTGGGGCGGCCGAGCGGGGCCGTGCTCGGCGCCTATCTGGTCGTGATCTTCCTGGAGGCGACGCGCTTCGTCACCGAATGGGTGCCCGGCCTCCAGCCGGTCCAGCTCGCCGCCCTGCGCGAAATGCTGATCGGCGTCGCGCTCATCCTCGTCCTGCATCTCAAGCCGCAGGGCATCCTGCCCGAGCGCATCCCGAAGGCGCCGGTCCCTCCGACCGCTGCCTAAACCGAAGGCCTGCCCATGTCCGACGATCTCGCCACCCTCTCCGCCCTCATCAGGGAGCCCGGCCAGCCCGACACGGTGATCAAGGCCTTCGAGGACATCACCCGCCGCCTCGTCGGCCATGAGCTGTTCACGCTGCTCTATGTCGACGGCCAGGAGGTCGCGCGCATCTATTCCAACCGGCCGGACGAGTATCCGGTCTCGGGCCGCAAGACGATGGGCCCGACGCCCTGGGGCAAGCATGTGCTGGACGGGCGCCAACCCTATCTCGGCAAGGACAAGGCCGGCATCCGCTGGGCCTTCTTCGACCATGAACTGATCGAGAGCATGGGGCTCGGCTCCGTCATCAACATCCCCGCGATCTATGACGGCAAGGTCGTCGGCACGATCAACCTGCTCGCGCCCGAGCACCATTACCGCGACGAGCATGTCGCGCCGGTAGAGCGGCTGGCGCCGCTGCTGGTGCCCGCCTTCCTCGCCGCGCGTGCCGCCAACAAGGCCGCCTGATTCCGTTTCCCCGACGCATCCTGCCTGAAGGAACATGCCCGTGGCTTCCACCCTCTTCACCAATGCCCGCATCGTCGACGGCTCGGCGCCGGAGGCGGGCGCGCCCGTCAGCGTCCTCGTCGAGGGCGGCACCATCCGCGAGGTCGGCAAATCCGTGACCTCGGCCAAGGCCAAGGTCGTCGACCTGAAGGGCAAGACGCTGATGCCCGGCCTGATCGACGCCCATGTCCATGTCGTGGCCGGCGTCGCCGATCTCGGCGCGAATTCCCGCCTGCCGGATTCGCTGGTCACCGCCCGCTCCTTCGGGATCATGCGGGCGATGCTGATGCGCGGCTTCACCACGGTGCGCGATGTCGGCGGCGCCGATTTCGGCCTGAAGCAGGCCACCGAGGAAGGCGATTTCCCGACGCCGCGCCTCGTCATCTCCGGCAAGGCGCTGAGCCAGACCGGCGGCCATGCCGATTTCCGCGGCCGCTATGACGACCGCCCGAGCGTGATCGAGCGCCATCGCCTCGGCGCCCTCGGCCGCATCTGCGACGGCGTCGACAATGTGCGCCGTGCCGCGCGCGAGGAGCTGAAGGGCGGGGCCGACTTCATCAAGATCATGGCCAATGGCGGCTGCGCCTCGCCGACCGACCCGATCCATTTCCTCGGCTTCTCGGTGAGCGAGCTGGAGGCCGTGGTCGAGGAAGCCCGGATGGCCGGCACCTATGTCTCGGCCCATGTCTATACCGACGATGCCATCCGCCGCTGCGTCGAGGCCGGCGTGCATTCGCTGGAACACTGCAACCTGATCCAGGCCGAGACGGCGAAGCTCGCCGCCTCAAAGGGCGCGGTCGCGGTGCCGACGCTGGTGACCTATGACAAGCTGGTCTCGGACGGGCCGAAGCTCGGCTTCCCGCCGGATTCGGTCGCCAAGGTCGATGTCGTGCGCTCGGCCGGCATGGAATCGCTCGCGATCATGAAGAAGGCCGGCCTGACCATGGCCTATGGCAGCGATCTGCTCGGCGAGATGCACAAGTACCAGTCGGAAGAGTTCGTGATCCGCGGCCGCGCCCTGCCGGCGCATGAGGTTATCGCCTCGGCGACCCATGTCGCGGCCAAGCTCCTGAAGATGGAAGGCCTGATCGGCACGGTCTCGGCCGGCGCCCATGCCGACCTGATCGTCGTCGACGGCGACCCGCTGAAGGATCTCTCGCTGCTGACCCGCCAGGGCAAGCACATGCCTGTCATCATGAAGGCCGGCGCCTTCATGAAGCGCGCCAGCCTGAACTGACGCTTCGGAGCCGGCGGGGCCGATGCCCCGCCGCGCAATCTCAGGCTATGGCGAAGCCGATTTCTTCGCCATAGTGCCTTCGGCCGCCTACGGATTCGAAGGTTGTGAAGCGACTGCCTCTCCTGCTCGTTGCATTCTGCGCCGTCGCGCTCGACGGCGCCGCGCGAGCGGCCACAGATGCAGGCGCGATTATCAGACAGAGCATCCGCCGCCACGACATCCAGACCGACATGCCGATGCCCGAGCCGCGCCAGCCGGGCTGGCTCGACTGGCTGAAATTCGACCTCTCCCCCGACACGCTGCGCATCCTGCTCTGGGGCGCCGTCATCCTCGGCGTGGCCGTGACGATCTGGTCCCTGCGCGACAGCCTGCCGGCCTTCAGCCGCTCGCGCCGGATCAAGGCAGCCGAGACGATATCCGGTTTCTCCAACCCGTCCGCCCGGATGGAGGAAGCGCAGCTCGAAGCGGACGATCTCGCGAGCCGCGGGCAGTATGGCGAGGCCATGCATGTGCTGCTGCTGAAGAGCCTGGCCGAGATCCGCTTACGGCTCGGCACCAGCTTCGCGGTTTCGCTGACGAGCCGCGAAATCCTCCGCAAGGTTTCGCTGCCGCAGGCTGGCACCGGCGCGCTCGGTGCGATCGTCCAGTCAGTCGAGCAGACCTATTTCGGCGGACGCTCCGCGGGGCGCGAGGACTATCTCGGCTGCCGGCAGGAGTTCGAGGTGCTGAAGCGCTCGCTGGCGATGGGGCCGGCTTGATGGGCGGAATGACGTTCCAGCCGCGCGTCCTTGCCGCGCTTGCCGCCGCGCTCTGCGCACTGTTCGCCGCGTCGCTGCTGCTGACGGGGATGGGAGGGCGCGAGGCGGAGGGCCTCGCCTTCGGCGCCAACAGCCATTCGAACTCGGCCGTCGGCCATCTCGCCTTTTACGACCTGCTGCGCGGATCGGGTTACCGGGCAGTGCGGGCGGAGGATCGGCCGCTCGAAACGGTCGGCGAGACCGGCGTGCTGATCCTGGCCGAACCGGCCGGCAGCCTGACCAGCGACGAGAACCGCAACAAGCTCTCGACCGCCGGCCGTATCCTGCTCGTGCTGCCGAAATGGACGGTGCGGCCGGGCGAAAGGCGCAAGGACTGGATTGGCCAGGCGGAGCTCGCTTCGCCGCTGCGCGTCCAGTCGGCGCTCGGGGCGGCCGTCAGCGGCGGCGATATCGTCCGGGCCAAGGCGCCGGCCGCCTATACAAAGACGATCGCTGCGGCGGACCCGACCGTGCAGGGCGATATCCAGTTGATCAAGGGCTCCAATCTGACGCCCCTGATCTCGACGCCGGACGGCATCCTGCTGGGCGAGTTGCGGCAGGGCAATCGCCGCACGCTCGTGTTGGCCGACCCCGATCCGATCGAGAACCATGGCATCGCCAAGGGCGCGAACGCGGCCTTCGCGCGCGACGTCGTCGCGGCGCTGCTCGACGGCAGAAACCGCACGCTGGTCTTCGACGAGACCATCCACGGCTTCAGACGATCCCCGCCGAACCTTCTGAAATTCCTCTACGAATTCCCGCTCAATCTCGTCCTCGTCCAGATCGTGGCGGCGGTCGCGCTCCTGCTCTGGGCGGCGATGGGGCGCTTCGGCGCGCCCTTGCCGGCGCCGCGCCGGCTCGATGCCGGCCGCCACGCGCTGGTCGGCAATGCCGCGGCGCTGGTCGACTATGCGGGCCACCATGGCGCGATCCTGCGACGCTACATCGCGATGACGCTGCAGGACGCAGGCCGGGCCTTGCGGGCGCCGGCCGGGCTCGAAGGCGCGGCGCTCGCGGCATGGCTCGCGAAAGCTTCCGAAGCACGCGGCATCGATCCGAAATCCCTTTCGGGGCTGGGCGACAACGCCGCCGCCGGTTCCCGCAACCTCGCCTCGCTGCTCGCCGCGGCGCAGGCCCTCCATCACTGGCGCAAGGACCTGCCGCATGGAACTCCGCGACGTCTCGACGATCACTGAAGGTCTCCGCGGCGAGATCCGCAAGGCCGTCGTCGGCCAGGACGAGGTTGTCGAACTGATGCTCGTCAGCCTGCTCTGCGGCGGGCATGTGCTGCTGGAAGGCGTGCCCGGCACGGCCAAGACGTTGCTGGCGCAATCCTTCGCGGCCGGGCTGTCGCTGCGGTTCGGGCGCATCCAGTTCACGCCGGACATGATGCCGGGCGACCTGCTCGGCACCAATCTCTTCGATTTCCGCACCAGCAGCTTCAACCTGACGCGCGGCCCGATCTTCACCGACATCTTGCTCGCCGACGAGATCAACCGCACGCCGCCCAAGACCCAGGCCGCGCTGCTCCAGGCGATGAACGAGCGTAACGTCACCATCGACGGCACGACCCATCCGCTGGGCGAGGCCTTCATGGTGGTGGCGACGCAGAACCCGATCGAGCAGCAGGGCACCTATCCGCTGCCCGAGGCGCAACTCGACCGCTTCCTGTTCAAGATCAACCTCGCCTATCCTAGCCGCGAGGAGGAATTCGCCATCGTCGCGCGCCACGGGCATCGCGCCGCCATGCCGAAGCTCGCGGAATTCGGCCTGGCCTCGGTCGTCTCTGAGCAGGATCTGCTGGCGGCGCGCGCGCTGGTCGGCGGGATCGCCCTCGGCGAGCCGCTGGTCGGCTATATCGTCGACCTCGTCCGCGCCACGCGCAGCCACTCGGCGATCGAGACCGGCGCCTCGCCCCGCGCCGCGACGATGCTGGCCTCGGCCAGCCGGGCGCGTGCGGCGACGCAGGGGCGCGACTTCGTCATCCCCGACGACGTCAAGGGCATCGCCCTGCCCCTGCTGCGCCACCGGATCGTACTCGCGCCTAATGCCGAGATCGACGGGCTCGTCGCCGACAAGGTGATCCTGGAACTGATCGACCAGGTCGCCGTGCCGCGATGATAAGGCCGACCCCGCGCGCCGTCCTGCTCTTCGGGGCGACCGTGCCGGTCGCCATCGGTCTGCTGATCTACGAGGCCGCCCTCTGGCCGATCGCGTTCGATCTCGGCCTGTTCGTGCTGGGCCTGATCGGGCTCGATGCCCTGCTCTGCGCCCGGCCGTCGCGGCTTTCGCTGTCGGTCGATGCGCCGCCGCGATTGTATATCGGCGGCGAAGGGCAATTGAGCGTGAGCGGGGCGATCGAAGGCGCGTCCCGGGCGGTCGCCATCGAAGTGCTGCCCGAACAGTCCGGCGACGCCGCCCCGCCTGAGCCTGCCCGGCTCGATATTCCCTCGGGAGCGGTGGGCTCAGTCACGCTGGCGATCCGGCCGCTCAGGCGCGGGCGGATCGCGATCGAGGCGCTCTGGCTGCGCTGGCGCGGGCCGCTCGGCCTCGCCGGCCGGAGCCAGCGGCGGCCGCTGGCGCTGACGATCGACGTCGTGCCCGATATCCGCGGCATCGCCTCGGCCGCCGTGCAGTTCTTCAGCCGCGACGCGATCGAGGGCATCAAGGTCCAGCGCCAGAAGGGCGAGGGCACGGAATTCGAGTCGTTGCGCGACCATGTCCAGGGGCTCGACAATCGCTTCATCGACTGGAAGCACTCGGCCAAGCATCTCAAGCTGCTGTCGAAGGAATTCCGGATCGAGCGCAACCACCAGATCGTGCTCGCCTTTGACACCGGCTACCTGATGGCCGAGCCGATCGACGGGCTGCCGCGTCTCGACCATGCGATTCATGCCGGGTTGCTGCTGGGCTGGGTCGCGCTGCGCAGCGGCGACCATGTCGGCTCGTTCGGCTTCGATGCGCGCATCCGGCAATATGTCCCGCCCTCGCCCGGCCGAAGCGCCTTCGCCCGGCTCCAGAACGCTTCGGGTCAGCTCGGCTACCGGGCCGAGGAGACCAATTTCACGCTCGGCCTCGCCGAGCTCAATGCCCGCCTGAAACGCCGGGCGCTGGTCGTCCTGTTCACCGAGTTCATCGACACGACCACGGCCGGGCTGCTGCTGGAAAGCCTGCAGCGCATGGCCAACCGCCATGCCGTGATCTTCGTCACCCTGCGCGACCCGCTATTGGCCGATATCGTCGATGCCGAGCCTGTCGGCTTCCGGCCGGTCGCCGAGGCGGTCGTCGCGCGCGACCTGCAGCGCGAGCGCGCGGTCGTACTGGAGCGGCTGGCGCGGATGGGCGTGCATTGCCTCGAAATCCCGCCGCGCGGCCTGGCCGTCGATCTGGTCAACCGCTATCTCACGATCAAGCAGAGGGGGCTGCTATAGAACCGAACAGCACCCCGATTGCCGCGCCGCCCGCTCCCGTCGCGACCATCACGCTGCGCAGTGCCGAATTCCGCCGCAACCGCGAGCCGGCCTGGCGAACGCTCGACGGCCTCGTCTCGCGCGTCGAGAAGAAGGGCCTGTCGCGCCTTTCCGCCGAGGAATTGCAGGAACTGCCCCTGCTCTACCGGACAGCCGCCTCCTCGCTATCCGTCGCCCGCTCGATCGCGCTCGACCGCAACCTGATCCTCTATCTCGAAGGGCTGGTGCTGCGCGCCTTTTTCGTCGTCTATGGCCCGCGCGTCGGCATCATCGAGGCGCTCGGTGGCTTCCTGAAGCGCGGCTTCCCGCAGGCCGTTCGCGGGGCCGGCTGGCATATCCTGCTGGCGACGCTCGCCGTCGCCGCCGGTATCGCCATCGGCTACCTGATGGTGCTGCCGAACGAAGCCTGGTTCAGCCTGCTCGTTCCCGAAAGCATGGCCGGCGGGCGCGGCCCGGCAAGCACGGCCGACCAATTGCGCCGGACCGAAATCTTCGCGCCCTGGCCGGGCTTCGTCGATTCCTTCGTCGTCTTCGCCAATTTCCTGTTCCGCCACAACGCGACGATCGGGATCATGACCTTCGGGCTCGGCGTGCTCGGCGGCGTCCCGACGCTTCTCCTGCTCGGCTACCAGGGCCTCATCCTCGGCGCCTTCCTGGCGCTGCACTACAATCGCGGCCTGCTCGTCGACTTCATCGGCTGGCTCTCGATCCATGGCGTGACCGAGATCGGCGCGCTCATCCTCTGCGGTGCGGGCGGGCTCGTCATCGCCGAGAAGGTCCTGTTCCCCGGCCGCTACAACCGCCTCGACAGCCTCGCCGTGGCCGGCAAGGCGGCCGCGGGGCTCGCAGGCGGGGCCGTGCTGATGCTCTTCGTCGCGGGGATCATCGAAGGCGGCTTGCGCCAGCTTATCGCCTCGACGCCCTGGCGCTTCGCGATCGGCGGTGCGACCGGCGTGCTGTGGACAGCCTATTTCCTCTCGATCGGCAGGCGTGGAAGCCATGGCCCAGCGACTTGACCGCATCAACCGGCTGCTCGACGGCATCACCCGCAACCGGCGCGAGATCACCACGCCGGAAGGCGTGATGCTGGAGGTCGACATCGCCAATCATGGCGAGCGGCTCGTCGCCTTCCTGATCGACTTCCTGTTCTGGATGCTGGCGACGGTGCTGCTCTTCCTTGTGCTCGGGCTGACCCTGCTGCACGGGGTCACCGGCTCGGTGACCTTCACGGTCGTGCTGTTCCTGTCCTTCCTGCTCAGGAACCTCTATTTCATCCATTTCGAGCTGCAGAGCCAGGGCGCGACGCCGGGCAAGCGCATCGTCAACCTCAAGGTGATCGACCGCAGCGGCGGCCCGCTGCTGCCCGGCGCGATCGTCGCCCGCAACCTGACGCGCGAGGTTGAGATCTTCCTGCCGCTCGGGCTTTTCTTCGCCGTGCCGAAGATCGGGGCCGGCGCCGAGTTCTGGACGGCGGCGAGCTATTTCGGCTGGGCGGTGGCGCTCTCGGCCCTGCCCTTCTTCAACCGAGATCACCTGCGCGCCGGCGACCTGATCGCCGGGACCATGGTCATCTCGGTGCCCCGTCGGGCGCTCCTGGCGGAGCTTGCCGAGGCGCAGAGCCGCTACGTCTTCAGCCGCAGGCAGCTCGACGCCTATGGCGCCTTCGAATTGCAGGTGCTGGAGGAATTGCTGCGCCGTCCATCGTCACCCGACACGCACGGCATGCAGCGGCAGGTCTGCGAGAAGATCTGCCGCAAGATCGGCTGGCTGGAGCCGGTTCCCCCGGCCGAGACGCTCGATTTCCTCAGGGCTTTCTACACCGCCGAGCGGGCGCATCTCGAACGCGAGCAGCAATTCGGCCGCTACCGCGCCGACAAGAACGAGCCGGCCGCGACCGGCCCGTGAAGGGCCGGCGCGGCCGGGGTTCGATCAATCGAAGACACTCGCCAGCGTGTCGAGGTCGATGCCTTCCTTCGCCATGCGCAGGTCGTGGTAGATCACCGCGGAGAGCACGGCGCCGAAGGCGGTTGAGACGACCTGCCAGGCAAAGCTCAGCGTCTGCCCCACCAGACCGACGCCCCCGATCTTCGCAAGCACGAAGGCACCGAAAACGGCGATCACAATCACGAGCAGGAACAGCCCGAAGATCTGCCAGCGATAGCCCTTGGTCAGCGAGACGCTGCGGCTCATGCTGGCGGTGACGCCCAGTTTCTCGATCACGCAAGCGGGAACGGCGACATAGAGCATGCAGCCGAGAATGACGCCGGGCACGACAAAAAGCAGCATGCCGAGGCCGGTGGCGAGGCCCACCAGGATGCCGACACCGATAACGGGAATCGTACGGGCGAGGCCGATCCGCAGGGAATCCCCGATGGTGAAAGGCTGCTGGCGCATCTCCTGAAAGGCACCGTAAAGGCTCGTCGCCTGAGCGACGGTCTGCAGCACGAAAGTCAGGATTCCCGTCAGTGCCGCGCCGAAGGCGATGCCGGATGGCGAAGGCGCGCTCGACGACAGCGCGCCCAGCGTCAGCAGGAAGATCGGGATCATCGGCACCAGGGCCAGCAGGACGAACTTGCCGAACTGGCGCCCCAGGATCGCGAACGTCTTGTTCATCACCGAGCCGACGCGAAACTGTCCCGGTGCCACGGCGGCAAAGCCGCCGGTCGATGTACTGCTCATGAGAGACCTCGCCGCAAATGAGGCCGAACTGTGGCATGGCAAGCGCAGGGACACAATCGGCGGCGAAAGCAGCGTCGCGCCGGTTGTCCCGCATTTCAGATGCCTTGCGGCAGGGCGAAATCAGCCGCGCTGCTCAGCCTTGTCCCTGGCCCTCGCCTCGGCGCTGCGCTCCGCGGCCGGGCCGTAGCCGCCGGCACCGGGGGTGATGATCTCGACGATCTGGCCCTTTTCCAGCGCACCGTCGCCCTTGAAGAAGGGCACGACGCCCTCGCTGAAGGCGAAGGAACCGCCCTGCCCCTCGCCGCCGCCGGCGAGGCCCCAGGGCCGCGAGGTCAGGCGCGAATTGTCCACGTTGAGCCGGCATGGCGCTTCCGCCCGGTAGACGCGGCGCAGGCCCATGCCGCCGCGCTGGCGGCCGTCCCCGCCCGAGCCGTCGACGAGTTCGTAGCGCAGCAGGGTCAGCGGGTATTCGAGCTCCAGCGCCTCGACCGGCAGGTTCGAGGTGTTGGTCATGTGGACATGGACGCCATGGAGCCCGTCCTTGTTGGTGCGGGCGCCGGAACCGCCGCCGATCGTCTCCAGATAGACCCAGAGTTCGCCGCTGCCCGGCTGCTCGCCGGCGAAGGTCGCCGAGGCGACAGCGCCCGAACAGGCGGCGATGACGCGGTCCGGCACGGCCTGCGCGAGCGCGCCATGGATCAGGTCGACGACGCGCTGGCAGGCGGCGATGCGGCCGTTGACGGCGGCCGGATGCACGCAGTTCAGCACCGTGCCTTCCGTCGCGGTGACGGTGAGCGGCCGCGCGAGCCCCGCATTGGGCGGGATCGTCGGGTCGGCCACCGTCTTGACCGCGTAATACACGGTCGAGAGCAGCGCCGTGTAGACCATGTTGAAGCCGGCCCGCATCTGCGGCGGCGAGTCGAAGGCCAGCGTCATTTCATCGCCCGCGACGGTGATCGCGACCGAGAAGGTCAGGGCCTCGTCGATCTCGGGATTGTCGAAAGAATCCGAGAAGCGATAGGTGCCGTCGGGGATCGAGGCGATGCCGGCGCGCATCTTGCGCTCGGCATAGTCCTGCAAGGCCTTCCCGGCGGCGAGCACGGTGTCGCGGCCGTATTTGTCGCAAAGCGCCCGCAAGCGCTCGACCCCGAGACGGTTCGCCGCCATCTGGGCGCGCAGGTCGGAGAGGCGCTCGCGCGGCACCTGGCAGTTCAGCAGGATCAGCTCCTGCACGTCCTTCATCAGCACGCCGCCGTCATAGAGGCGGATCGGCGGGATGCGCAGGCCTTCCTGATAGATATGGGCGTGGCCGCGATCGGCGAAGTCGGAATGGTGCGCGGTGTTCACCGCCCAGGCGATCATCACGCCCTCGTGGAAGACCGGCTCGGCCAGCACGATATCGGGAAGGTGCGTGCCGCCGCCCTCATAGGCGTCGTTGCCGATGAAAACGTCGCCCGGCTTCATATCGGCCACGGAATGGCGCTTCAGGATATGCGGGATGATGCCGATGAAGGAGCCGAGATGCATCGGGATATGCTCGGCCTGGCAGAGCGTCTGGCCCTCGACGTCGAAGAGCGCGGTCGAGCAGTCGCGGCGCTCCTTGATGTTGGTCGAATAGCTCGCCTTGACCAAGGCCTCGCCCATCTCCTCGGCGATGGAGGCGAAGGAGGAGCCGATGACCTCGACGGTGATCGGATCGACGCTGACGGATGCGGTCGCGGTCATCACGGCATCTCCAGGATCAGGTTGAGATAGGGCTCGACGGTGGCGGTCATGCCCGGCAGCAGCACGGTGGTCGAATCCATCTGCTCGACGATGGCCGGGCCGGCGAAGCGGTTCCCGGATTTGAGCTGGTCGCGATCATAGATCGGGCAGGCGACGAAGCCGCCGGCCTCCGGAAACCAGACCTCGCGGCTGCCGATGATGGCGTGGGACGCGTCCGGGCCGGCATCGGGCTCCGGCCGGAAGGCGGCCTTGGGCACGAGGCCGACCGCCTCGACGCGATAGGTCACGAGCTGGACCGCCTCGCCGTCCGCGACGAAGCCGTAGAGACGCTTGTGAGCGGCGGCGAAGCCCTCGGCGAGTGCGGCGATGGTCGCGGGCGTGATTGGCCCGTCCGGGACGTCGATAGCGAGCTCGTAGTTCTGGCCGTGATAGCGCAGATCGGCGGTGCGCTTCAGCCGGCGGTCGGCCGAGACGACGCCTTCCTCCGCGAACCAGTGATCAGCCTGTTCCTGCAGGGCGACGAAAATCTCAGCCATGTCGGGGACAAGTGCGTCGGAGAGCGTCGCCAATCGCGTCGTCGCGAAATTGGCGCGCAGGTCGGTCAGCAGGAGGCCGAGCGCGCAGCCGATGCCGGGATTGCGGGGGACGACGATGCGCTTCATGTCGAGTTCGCGCGCAAGTCGAGCGGCATGAAGCGGCCCGGCGCCGCCGAAGGCAACCAGCGCATAATCGCGCGGATCATGGCCGCGCTGGACGCTGATGACGCGGATCGCCTTCGCCATGTTGGCGGTGACGACCGAGATGATGCCTTGCGCCGTCGCCATCAGATCAAGGCCGAGTTCGTCGGCGAGGCGGCCGATCGCCTGTTTCGACAGGCTCTGGTCGATCGGCATGCGGCCGCCGAGCAGATGTGTCGGGTTCAGGGTCTGGAGCACGACATTGGCGTCGGTGACGGCGGGCTCGGTCGCGCCGCGCCCGTAGCAGACCGGGCCCGGATCAGCGCCGGCCGAGCGCGGCCCGACCTTGAGCAGACCGCCGGAATCGATCGCGGCGAGCGAGCCGCCGCCGGCTCCGACCGTATGGATGTCGAGCATCGGCGCCTTGATCGGATAGCCGTGGACATTGGCCTCGGAGGCGAGCTTCGCCTCGCCGTCGTCGAGCAGCGCGACGTCCGAGGAGGTGCCGCCCATGTCGAAGGTGATGAGGCTGGGTATGCCGATCATGGCGCCGATCGCCTGCGCCGCGACGACGCCCGTCGAAGGGCCGGAGAGCACCGTGCGCACCGGCAGGCGCGCCGCCATGTCGAAGCCGATGACGCCGCCATTGGACTGCGTCAGATGCGGCACTGCCTTGAGGCCGAGTTCCTTCAGCCGGTCGGCGAGGCGGCGGATATAGCCCTGCATGACCGGGCCGAGATAAGCATTCACGACGGTGGTCGAGATGCGCTCGTACTCGCGGAACTCCGGCGCGACCTCGTGCGAGGCGCAGATGAAGGCCTCGGGGAATTCCTCGGTGACGATGCGCTTGGCGGCTTCCTCGTGCTCCGGCCGGACGAAGCCGTAGAGGAAGCCGATGGCCACCGCCTTCACGCCCTCCGCCTTCAACGCCCGCGCTGCCTGCCGCACCGCATCCTCGTCGAGCGGCGTCTCGACCGAGCCGTCATGGCGGACGCGCTCGGCGACGCCGAAGCGCAGGTCGCGGGTGACCAGCGGCGGCGCCTTGTCGGCCTGGAGATCGTAGAGGTCCGGGCGCTTCTGCCGGCCGATCTCGATCAGGTCGCGGAAGCCTTCGGTGGTGACGAGACCGGTCTTGACGCCGCGATGCTGGATCAGGGCGTTGGTGCCGACCGTGGTGCCATGGCCGAAATAGGCGATGTCGCCGGGGCTGGCGCCGACGCGCTCGACGCCTTCCTGCGTGCCGCGCGCGATGGCGCGGGAGGGATCGTCGGGGGTCGAGGGCACCTTCCAGACCGCGACCATGCCGGTCGCGTCGTCGAAGAGGCAGACATCGGTGAATGTGCCCCCGGAATCGATCCCGATCCGCCACGCCATCTCTGTCTTCCTCCCTCAGATCACCAGCGTCTCGGCAGGCGTCCACGCGACACCATGGCCGAAGCCGCCCTGATAGCCGCAGACATCAGCCGCATGTTCGGCTCCCGCCGCCAGGGCAGCAGCGATGCCGGCCCCATTCAGTATGGCGAGCAGGCAGGCGGCGATGAAACCGTCACCGGCACCGAGCGTGTCCACCACGGCTGCAGGATGGGCCGCCTGCTCATGGAAGCGCGCGCCAGCGAGCGCCAGCGCACCCTTCGCGCCGCGCGTCGCCACGACCATCCCCGCGCCCCAGCCGATGCAGCGCTCCAGCAGGGCGCGGCACTCGTCGCCCGAGGCGGAAGGGTGCGAGAGGAAGGCGATATCGACCGCCGGCAGCGTCGCGGCGAGGTTCTCGTCGGTCCAGCGCTCGGAAAAATCATAGGACAGGCGCCGGGCCGCATCGCGGACGACCGGCAAGGCATCGCCGAGCTCGCTGTAGATGCTGGAATGGACGAGGTCGTAGCCTGCAATATAGGCGCGGTCGGCGGCGTCGAAGGCGCCCCATTCGCCGCGCACGCCACGCTCGGAACGCAGGAAGCGCCGGTCCTGCCCGTCATGGCCGATGAAGGCACGGGCGTTCGGGCCGGGCCTCATCCGGCAGCGCGCGGTGTCGACGCCTTCCTGTGCCAGAGCATCACTCAGGAGCTTGCCGGCTTCATCCGAACCGAGACAGCCGAGATAACCTGTTTCCGCTCCGAGCCGCCGCGCCTGCACCGCGACATTGACCGCGTTGCCGCCCGGGAACTGGAGGCCGCGATCGACATAGGTGTCGACGGTGTTATCGCCCAGTCCCAGAAGCCTCTGCGCCATTGCGGCAACTCCCGGGGATCAGTACGCCACCTTCCACATGTAGCGGCGGGTGGTCAGGGGCTGATTCCGCAGGACCGAGAGATGCGCCGAGAAGCGCTTGAGCGCCGCCTGGAGGATATAGGGCGCGACGATCGGGCGGATCTCCGGGTCAATGCCCTTCATCGCGTAATCGCGGGAATCGTAACTCATCACGCGCCCGGCATAGATGTCGCAGAACTTGCTGACGCGCTCCATCAAGGGCCGGCTCGGATCCTCGCCGGTGATCAGGATCATCGGCGTCTGCTTGTCGACGATCTCGAAGGGACCGTGGAAGAACTCGGCCGCCTCGATCGGGTAGCTGTGCAGCCAGAGCATCTCCATGAGGATGCAGACGCCGAAGACATAGGCCGTCGTAAAGCCCGGACCGGAGGCGACATGGTAGATGCGATCGTCGCCCGCATAGGTCGCGGCATCGGCCGCGGCGCGGGCCTCGTTCTGCTGAGCCGCATCGCACATTGCCGCGGGAAGCGCGTCGAGCGAAGCCAGAAGCTTCTCGCCGAGCGGCCAACCCTCCTTTGCCGACATCACGCCGCCGATCAGCGCCTGCATCAGCATGAACATGGCCGCGAAGGATTCGCTGGTGTCCCCGACGAGGAAATGCCGCGGCACCGCCTGCGCCAGCGGCTTCTCGCCATACTGGCTGAAGGCGATGACCTGGCAGGGCTTGTCCCTGAGGAAATGCGCGGCGGCGACCGTCTCCGGCGTCGTGCCGGATTTCGAGGCGAGCAGGACCAGCGTGCGCTCGTTCAGGCGCGGCGGGTCGATCGCCATGAACTCGGCCGGGAAATAGCGGCGCACCTCGATGCCGGGCGAATAGCGCTCCAGCCAGTACTGGATGCCGAGCATCGCCCGGTTCGCCGAGCCGCAGGCGATGAGACAGACCCGGTCGATTCCGGGGGCCAGCTCCTGCCCGAGCGCATAGGCTTTCGGAAGCGCGGCGCGCGTCGGCTCCAGCCCGGACAGGACGGCGTCACGGTCGAAGGCGATGGACATGGACGGGCTCCCGAGTGGGCTTTAAACTTGGCAGCGGAATTGGTATACACCAATTCCATATACCAATCACTGTCAAGCCTATTGAGATGCCGCCCAAACGCCCCTCCCGACCTGCAGCGCTGCGCGACCGTTTCGCCTTGAAGGCGAAGAAGCCGCCGCGGCTCGGTTTCCGACAACCGCGCGCCCCAAAAGGCTCGGGGACCGAGACTCCGGGCATGCCGAACGCGCTGAAGGGGGTGAAACCGATCTATGTCGAGGTGCAGGATTATCTCCTCGACCTCATCGGCGCGCCGGATTACGGGCCGGGCGACCGGATTCCCTCGGAACGGACACTGGCCGACGCGCTCGGAATCAACCGGATGACGGTGCGCAAGGCGATCGACCGGCTGGTCGAGCGCAACGTGCTGGAACGTAACGGCACCAGCGGCACCCGCATCCCGCTGGTCCAAGTCTCGCGGCCGATCGATGCACCGGCCACGCTCGGCATCACCCGCATCATCCGCAATGCCGGCGGCGAGCCTGGCAGCAAGCTCCTGCATTTCGGCGAGGAAACCGCGAGCGAAAGCATCGCGCAGCGCCTCGAACTGGCGCCCGGCAGCGCGCTGATCATGGCGCGGCGCCTGCGCAGCGTGAACGACGAAGCCTTCTGCATCGAGACCAGCTATCTGCCGGCCGGCAGCGTGCCCGGCCTGTCGGCCGAAGACCTGCTTTCCGGCCAGTCGCTCTACGAGTTGCTGCGGCAGCGTTACGGCATCGAAATCAGCATCCGCGACCGCGAGATCAGCGTCGGCACGGCGACGGAGCGGGAGGCGCAATTGCTGGCGCTGGCGCCGGGCTCACCGACGCTGGTGCTGCGGATCGTGGCGCGCGACGGCGAGGGGCGGCCCGTCGAATACATGCGCTCGGTCAACCATCCCCACCACGTCGTCTTCCGCAGCTCTGCGCCCCCTGCCCGCTCCTGAACGACGTAAGCCAACCTTCCTCCTCTTCCCGTTCTTCTGCCGCCGGAGCCACCCTGATGGGCATCACCATTGAAACCATCGAGCCGGACCCGTCCCTTCCGGCCGCCAGCGACGTCGTGGTGATCGGCGGCGGCATCATCGGCATCACCACCGCGCTGTTCCTGGCGCGCGAGGGTGTCTCGGTTACGGTTTGCGAGAAGGGCGAGGTCGGCCACGAACAGTCCGGGCGCAACTGGGGCTGGGTCCGCGTCATGGGACGCGACCCCGGCGAGATCCCGCTCGGACTCGAAAGCATGCGGCTCTGGGAAGACATGGACCGGCTCGTCGGCGGCGATACCGGCTTCACCCGCTCCGGTGTCGTCTATGTCGCGGACACTCCGGCGAAGCTTGCCGAGCACGAAGCCTGGCTGGAACACGCCAAGACCTACCAGCTCGATTCGCGGCTCCTCAGCTCGCGCGAGCTCGACACCGTCATGCCGGGCGGCAAGCGCGCCTTCGCTGGAGCGATGTTCACGCCGAGCGATGCCCGCGCCGAGCCGCAGAAGGCCGTGCCGGCGATGGCGCGGGCGCTGCGCCGCCATGGCGGGAAAGTCCTGACGCGCTGCGCTGTGCGCGGCATCGAGACTGCCGGCGGGCGCGTCAGCGCCGTCGTCACCGAGCGCGGCCGCATCGCCTGCCAGCGCGTCGTGCTGGCGGGCGGGGCCTGGTCGCGGCTGTTCCTCGGCAATCTCGGCATAGACCTGCCGGCGCTCAAGGTGCTGGGTTCGGTGTTCCGGACCGAGCCGCTCGACGGGCCGCCGATCCATGCGCTCGGCGCCTCCGACTTCGCCTTCCGCAAGCGGCAGGATGGCGGCTACACCATCGCCCATCGCGGGGCGAGCGTGGCTGAAATCGTGCCGGACAGCTTTCGCCTGCTGTTCGATTTCCTGCCGTCCTTTGCCCGGCAACGCCATGAGTTGCGGCTGCGGATCGGCGAGCGCTTCATCGAGGAAGCTCGCCGGAAGACCGGCTGGTCGTTCGATGAGGAAACGCCCTTCGAGCAGACGCGCATCCTCGACCCCAAGCCCTCCGCGCCCATCCTGGAAGAGGCGAAGCGCAACCTGATCGCCGCCTTCCCCGCCTTCGCCGGCCTCAGGATCAAGGAGAGCTGGGGCGGATTGATCGACGCGACGCCCGATGCCGTGCCGATCATCGGCGAAGTGCCGCGCCTGCCGGGCTTCTTCCTCGCCACCGGGTTCTCGGGCCATGGCTTCGGCATCGGCCCCGGCGCCGGCCGCCTGATCGCCGACCTCGTCAGCGGCCGGACGCCGATGATCGATCCCAAGCCCTTCCGGCTGGAGCGCTTTTCGCGGCTGGAGCGGACGACGCGGGCGGTTTGAAACTGAACGAATACGGCCCGTCTCTTGCGAGAAACGGGCCGGTCGGGATCAAGCCGTATGGCGTTCAGGCCAGCGCCGCCTCGTCCAGTGAGTAGGCCGAAAAGAAGTTCGTTCCGCCCGGATAGCATTTGAAGCCGCTGAGGCCGGTCACCATCGCATAGCCCTGCGAACGCCAGGCGAGGCCGACGAGCGGCGCCTGCTCCAACGCCGACTTCTCCAGATCGGCATAGATCGCCTTGCGCTTGGCAGGATCGAACTCGGCGCGGCCCTTGGCGAAGAGCGCATGGACCTCTGGGGTCGGGATCTGCCAGCTACGCGCCATGTTCGCAGGCAGGTCGCCGTCGATCAGCGGGGCCAAGCCGTCGGGGTCGTTGTTGTCGGCCGTGGTGCCCTGGACCATGAAGTCGTAGCGACCCTTGCCGGCGAGATCGACCCGCGCCGCCCAATCCGGCAGGTTCAGCGTCACCTGGATGCCGATCTCGGCGAGATTGGCCTGTACGACCTCGGCAGTCGATTTATGCATCCCGTATTGCGCGGTCGAGAGCAGCGTGCAGGGGAAGCCATTCGGCACCCCGGCCTCGGCCATCAGCTTCTTCGCCTTGGCCGGATCGTAGTTCCAGAACTCGGAGCGCGCCTTGTCGAAATAGGGGCTGCTCGACGGGATCGGGATGCCCTCAAGCTTGCTGCCGCGCCCGAAGAAGGCGGCCTGCACGATCTCGTCGCGGCGGACGGCATGGGCCACCGCCTGACGCAGGCGCACGTCCTTGAAGGGGCCGGCGCCGCCGTTGAAGTTGAGCCCCATAAAGGGGCCGTCCACCGCGACGAGCCGCAGGCGCGAATCCTTCTCGATCGTGGCCATGGATTGCCAGGGCACATATTCGATCAGGTCGATATCGCCGGCCTGGAGCGCGGCGACACGCAGGTTCTCGTCGGCATAGGCGACGAGCTTGATGCCGTCGAGCTTCGGCAGGCCTGGCTTGTAGTATTTGTCGAACTTCACGACCTCGATCGAGGCGCCGCGCTCCTGGCCCTTGATCATGAACGGCCCAGCGCCGACGCCGAGCCCGGCACGGCCCTCGATCGAATCCTTGGCGATGATCGGCATATGCGGGCTGGCGAGCCAGATCGGCAGCGTGACCGTCGGCTGCTTCATGACGATGCGGACGGTGCGCGCATCGGGTGTCTCGATGCGCTCGACGCCGCCGAACTCGGCCTTCATGAAGGCGGTCGAATTGGGCGCTGCGACCTGCTCCAGCGTCCATTTCACGTCTTCGGCCGTGACCGGCTTGCCGTTCTGGAATGTGGCCTGGCGCAGCTTGAAGACCCAGGCCGTCTCGCCCTCGCGCTCCCAGGATTCGGCAAGCTCGGGCCGGACCTCGCCCTTCTCGTCGAAGCCCGTCAGGCCACGAAAGATCAGCAGCTTGACGGTCAGCGCCGCCGTGCCGGTATGGAGCCAGGGCTGCAGGCTCGGCGGAAAGCTCGACAGGCCGAAGCGGAGCACTTTGCCGGCGGCTTGCGCATGGGCTCGCAAGCCCAGGAGAGGCAGCGCTGCGCCGGCGGCGAGCACAGCGCGGCGAGAGATCGGCTGCATCGAATACCCCTCTCTATTTTCTGGCGGCCTGGACGGCCGAAACAGCAGAATGATTTGGTATATACCAGCTTGTCAATGCTTCCCTTTGGTCCGCCGGGCCGGCATTACCCGAGCCTCCGGCAGCAGGGAAAGACCCCGCCTCAGAAGGATCATTCCCAAAAAATGAGCCACAACGACCTTCTCTTACGACTTGCATCGCCGCCTCCGGACATTCATGTCGCATCGTAGCGCGCAATTGAGGCCTCGACGGCGGGGCGTGCGTTACGCAGCTCGGCGGATCACGTCCTTGACAGCCCAAAACAACTCGAATGGTATACACCAATTCTTGCAGTTGGTTGCCTGACGGCCAAAAACCGCCGGCAGAGCAGACCGAGCCTTCCGGAGAGCGTCATGAGCGAGATCATCAAGGTCAAATCCGGCAGCAAATACGAGACGCTGAACAGCTATTCGCGCGTCGTCGTCGCAGGCGACATGATCTTCGTCTCGAACACGGCGGGGCGGAACTACAAGACCCGCGCCATCGCGCCAGACGCCAAGGGCCAGGCCGAGCAGGCCTTCCGCAATATCGAGGGTGCGCTGGCTGCCGTCGGCGCCTCGCTGAAGGATGTCGTCGCGGTCAAGGTCTTCGTGCCGGACATCGCCGACATGGACGAGGTCAACGAGGTCGTCGGCGCCAAGTTCAGGGATATCGACCCCGCCAACACCACGACCTGCACGCCGCTCGGCCAGCCCGAGCTCAAGGTCGAGTTCGAGGTAACCGCCTATAAGCGGCGCAAGCCGGAACAGCCCGAGCAGCGCATCAGCGTCGACCTCTCCTGACACCGGGCGCTGCAATGCCGGACGTCGTCATCGTCGGGGGCGGGATCAGCGGGGTTTCGGCCGCCTACGAGATTGCGCGGGCCGGCCACTCCGTGACGCTGCTTGAGGCGCGAGGGCTGGCCGCAATGGCGTCGAGCTGGACGCTCGGCGGCGTCCGCCAATCCGGGCGCGATCCCGCCGAATTGCCACTCGCGAGGGCCGCGGTCGAACGGTGGGGCGGGCTCGATGAGGAACTCGGCGCGCCGACCGGCTACCGCCGCCATGGCAATCTGCGGCTGGCGCGGACTGAGGATGAAGTCGCGGTCATCCGCGAATTGGTTGCGCAGCAAAGCAAACTCGGCCTGACCATCGAATACCTCCCTGACACTGCGGCGGTGCGAGCCAAGGCTCCGGCCATCGGCCCCAGCATCCTCGCCGCGTCGTTCTGCCCGGGCGACGGCCATGCCGACCCTGTCCCGGTGGTGCAGGCCTATGCCGGAGCCGCCCGCCGGCATGGCGCCGTGATCCGCGAAGGTGTGCCGGTTCGCGCGCTGATCCGCTCGGGCGATCGTATCACCGGCGTTGAGACGCAAGCCGGCGAAACCATCGCGGCCGACCGCGTCATCGTCGCGACGGGCATCCACACGCCCGAGCTGCTGGGGCCGCTCGGACATACCCTGCCGCTGACCATCAAGCTGGTTTGCGTCATGCAGAGCGTGCCGCTGCCGCCCCTGCTCGCCCCGGTCTTCGGCGTCGCCAACGCGGATTGCGCCGGGCGGCAGGAGATCGACGGACGCTTGCGCGTAACCACCGGCATCGGCGACTGGCCGCATGATCCAACGAGCTGGAGCGAGGCCTCGCTCGCGCCGCGCAGCCACGATATCGCGGCGCTGATCGCCCGCACGACCCTGGTCCTGCCGGCGCTGGCGGATGCCGGCATCGCCCGGCTCTGGGGCGGGCTAATCGATCTCACGCCCGACGCCCTGCCCGCGATCGATGCCGAGACCGGCGTTGACGGGCTCGTCGTTGCCGCCGGCTTCTCCGGGCACGGCTTCGGCATCGGCCCCGTTACCGGCGAGATACTCGCCGATCTCGCGCTGGGACGGCCGTCGCGCTTCGATCTAACGCCTTTCAAGCTCAGTCGCTTTGTCGATGGCAGGCGACAGGCGGCCGAACTCACCTTGCACGGATAGGATACCGCCCCGCCATGCTGTCTCCCGATGGACGCGTCATCCTGATCTCCGGCGCCAATCGCGGCATCGGCCGCGCCGTCGCTGAATTGCTGCACGCGCAAGGCTACAGCGTGAGCCTCGGCGGCCGCGACCTGAACTCGTTGAAGACGATGAGCGCCGACTGGGAGCCGTCGCGCCTCCATATCGCGCGCTACGATGCGACCGACTGGGCGAGCCACGGCGCCTGGGTCGATGCCGCGGCGGCCCGCTTCGGCCGCATAGACGGGCTCGTCAACAATGCCGGCATGCACAGCGCCATGACCCTGCGCGCGCCCGACGAAGCCGCGCTCGACGCGATCTGGGCGGCGAACTGCAAGGGGCCGCTCAACCTGATCCATTGCGCCCTGCCATATCTCGAAGCCTGCGGCGCCGGGCGCATCGTCAATGTCGCCTCGATGTCGGGCAAGCGCGTGCGCAACGACCATGTCGCCTACAACATGACCAAGCATGCCATGATCGCGCTCAACCACGCGGCCCGGCGCATCGCCTGGGACAAGGGCGTGCGCGCGACGGCGCTCTGCCCCTCCTTCGTGCGCACCGACATGACCGCCGCGAGCACCGCGCTACCGCCAGAGGCCATGACCCAGCCCGCCGATCTCGCCGAACTTGTTGCCACCGTGCTGGCGCTGCCCAACAATGCCACCGTCGCGGAATTGCTGGTCAATTGCAGGCTGGAGGACACGCTTTAACGACGGCGCCGGGAGAGCGCCGACATTCGATCTCGATCATCACGCTCAACGACAAAAGCAGGGGAAGAGCCATGAAGAGACCCGTTTCGATCCTCGCCGCCCTATTGGCCGGCGCGCTGATGGCCAGTCCGGCCCTCGCGCAGAAGACCGTGCTCACCGTCGGCATGCAGAGCTCGGATGCCGGCGTGCTCGATCCGCACCTGAATTCCGGCACGCCCGGCAAGGCGATGCTGCAATGGATGTTCAACGGGCTTGTTCGCATCAAGCCGGGCGAGCTTTCGCCCCAGTTCATGGAGCCCGATCTCGCCGAGAGCTGGACCTCGTCCGCCGACGGCAAGGAATGGACCTTCAAGCTGCGCCAGGGCGTGCAATGCCATCACGGCTATGGCGAGTTCACTGCGGAGGATGCGGTCTATTCGCTGAAGCGGGCTTCCTCCAAGGACAGCTCGGCCTTCTCGTCAGATTACAGCGCAGTGCAGTCGATCGAGGCGCCGGACAAGTACACCGTCAAGATCGCGCTGAAGGAGCCGATCCCGAGCCTGCTCGGCATCGTCATGAACTACCATGGCGGCAACATGGTCTGTAAGAAGGCCGCAGAGGAACTGGGCAAGGACGGCTTCGCCAAGAAGCCGATCGGCACCGGCCCGTTCATGTTCCAGGAATATGTGCCGCAGCAATACGCCAAGCTGGTCGCCAACCCGAGCTATTTCCGCGGCAAGCCGAAGCTGACCGAAATCCTCTACCGCTTCATCCCTTCCGACTCCTCGCGCGATCTCGCCTTCCAGTCCGGCGAGCTCGACATGATGCTCGGCCGGCAGGAGCAGGCCTGGGTCGATCGGATGACGGCACTGCCCGGCGTCAAGGTCGTGGCGATGGGCCCGGCCGAAATGTCGGTACTGCATCTCAACATGAGCCAGCCGCCGCTCGACAACATCAAGGTCCGGCAGGCCATCGCCTATGCCATCGACCGCAACGCGATCTGGCAGTTCCGCGGCAAGAACATCTCGCGCCCGGCCGTCTCGGTCGTGCCGTCAGGCTATCTCGGCACGGACGAGAAGGCCCCGCTCCTGCCCTTCGACCTCGCCAAGTCCAAGGCGCTGCTGGCGGAGGCCGGCTTTCCCAACGGCGTCACCATCAAGGCGATCAACACCACCCTGCCCTCGATGCTGAGCTTCACCGAGGCGGTGCAGGCCCTGCTGAAGAAGGCGAACATCACCCTGGAGATCCAGCCGGTGGAACACGCGACCTTCCACCAGCAGATCCGGCAGGACCTCTCGCAGGTCGTGCATTTCCAGGCGGCGCGCTTCCCGGTAGCGGATGTCTATCTCTCGCAGTTCTTCCATTCGCGCGCGATCGTGAAGACGCCGACGGCGGTGACCAATTTCTCGCATTGCAAGGTGGCCGATGCCGAGATCGACGCCGCGCGCTCGGAGACGGACAAGGCGAAGCAGCTCGCTTTGTGGAAGACCGCGCAGGAGAAGATCATCAACGAAGTCTGCGCGATCCCGGTCAACGAGATGATGCAGCTCTGGGCCTACAAGGACAGCCTCGACCTCGGTTACGAGCTCAAGGCCTCGCTCAATCTCGGCCCGCCGGTGCTGGAGACGACGCACTTCACGAAGTGAGTCAATCCGCCACCCGTCATTGCGAGCACAGCGAAGCAATCCAGGAGACGTAGAGCTCCACGCCCCCCTGGATTGCTTCGTCGGCTTCGCCTCCTCGCAATGACGCGTAGCTTCCGCGAGAGATGCCCGGGTCAGGCCCGGGCATGACGGCCCGACCCAGGCGGCACGCTGCGGCCGCTTCTCCTCCAACCCGGCGGCATCATGAGCGCTTTCCTCGTCAAACGCCTCGGCTTCGCCATCGTCACGCTCTGGGCCGTGCTGTCGCTGGTCTTCGTCGTCGTGCGCATCGTCCCCGGCGACCCCGCCCAGGTGATCCTCGGCGACCAGGCCGATGCTGCCGCGATCGCCGCGATGCGCACGCGGCTTGGCCTCGATGCCTCGATGAGCGAGCAGTATTTCAGCTTCCTCGGCGGCGCCGTGCGCGGCGACTGGGGCGTCTCGCTCGTCACCGGCCGGCCGGTGATCCAGGAGGTCCTTTCCGTCCTGCCCTGGACGATCGAGCTCACCATCGTCTCGCTGGCGATCGGCATCGTCATCGGCGTGCCGCTCGGCGTCTGGGCCGCGATCAACCGCAACCGCATGCCGGACTATGTCACGCGCATCGCCTCGCTGCTCGGCCTCTCCTTCCCGCCCTTCGTCTCGGCGATCATCCTGCTGATCGTCTTCGCCATCATGCTGCGCTGGTTCCCGGTGATCTCAGCCGGCAGCGGCTCAGCCTCGGCCTGGTTCCAGTCCATGGCTTTGCCGGCGCTCAATCTCGGGCTGATCATGGCGGCCTACATCACCCGCGTCGCCCGCTCGGCCATGCTGGAAGTGATGCAGGAGGATTATGTCCGCAGCGCCCGCGCCAAGGGCGTGCCCTGGCGCGTGGTGGTCTGGCGGCATGCGCTGCGCAACGCGCTGATCCCGATCATCACCATCGTCGGCCTGTACTTGGGTATCCTGATCGGCAATTCGGTGCTGACCGAAATCGTCTTCAACCGGCCGGGTCTCGGCAAGCTGATCGTTGGCGCGCTGAACCAGCGCGACTACACCATGCTGCAGGGCATGATGGTGATCTACACGCTGATCGTCGTGCTCGTGAACATCGCGACCGACATCACCTACGCCCTCGTCGATCCAAGAGTGAAACTGTCGTGATGGTGAAGCTGTCATGAGCACCTCCGTCCATGATACCGCCCCGGTCGCCCCGCCGCGCCTGCGCTGGCTAAAGGCGACGATCGGGGCCTTCAACGCCAACAAGACCTCCTGGGTCGGGCTCGCCGTCGTCGCCGCGGTGATCCTCGCGGCGGTGCTGGCGCCGGTCATCGCGCCACACGACCCGCTGGAGCAGAACATCCTGTCGCGGCTCCAGCCGCCGCATGACGATTTCTATCTCGGCACCGATTATTTCGGCCGCGACATCCTCTCCCGGCTGCTCTACGGCGCCAGGATCTCGCTGGTGATCGGCATCGCCTCGACCGTCATCGCGATGGTCGTGGGATCGCTGATCGGTTTGCTCGCCGGCTACTATGGCGGGCGCTTCGACATCGTCGTGATGCAGGCGATGGACATCCTCCTCGCCTTCCCCTCGCTGATCCTCGGCCTGATCCTCGTCGCGATGCTCGGCCCCTCGATGGAGAACATCACCATCGCGATCGCGCTGACCTCGATCCCCTCCTTCGCCCGCATCGCCCGCGCCCCGACGATCACCGTCAAGGAACGCGACTATATCGGCGCCGGCCGGGCGCTGGCCTTTTCCGACGCGCGGATCATGGCGGGGCATATCCTGCCCAACATCTTCCCGGAAATCCTGGTGATGGCCTCGCTCTGGCTCGCCAACGCCATCCGCACGGAAGCCTCGCTCGCCTTCATCGGGCTCGGCGTCAAGCCGCCGATCGCGACCTGGGGCGGCATGATCCGCGAGGGCTTCGAGAACATCCTCGACAGCTACTGGCTGGTGCTGGCGCCGTCGCTCGCGATCCTCGTCGTCGTCTTCGCGCTCAACGTCCTCGGCGACGGCCTGCGCGATGCCATCGACCCCAAGCTGAAGGGCGAGCGATGAGCGGCCCCGTCCTCTCCGTCGAGAACCTGCAGACCGCCTTCCGCGTCGGCGGGCAATGGCGCTGGGCCGTCGAGGACCTGAGCTTCGACGTGGCGCCCGGCGAGACCGTCGCCATCGTCGGCGAATCGGGCTCGGGCAAGAGCGTGACCGCGCTGTCGGTGATGCGGCTGGTCTCGGCTGCCAATGGCCGCATCCGGGGCAAGATCGCGCTGGAGGGCCGCGACCTGCTCGCGCTCAGCGAGGAGGAGATGCGCAAGGTCCGCGGCAACGATGTCGCGATGATCTTCCAGGAGCCAATGACAAGCCTGAACCCGGTGCTGACAGTCGGCTTCCAGATCGCCGAGGCGCTGCGCTACCATCGCGGCCTCGACGCCAGCGCGGCCAAGGTCGAGGCCTTGCGCATGCTCGACAAGGTGCGCATCCCCTCGGCGAAGACGCGCTTCGACAATTACCCGCACCAGCTCTCCGGCGGCATGCGCCAGCGCGTGATGATCGCGACCGCTCTGGCCTGCAAGCCCAAGCTCCTGATCGCCGACGAACCGACCACCGCGCTCGACGTGACGATCCAGGCGCAGATCCTGGAGCTCATCAAGACGCTGCAGGACGAGGAGCGCATGTCGGTGCTCTTCATCACTCATGACATGGGCGTCGTCGCCGAGATCGCCGACCGCGTCGTGGTGATGTGGAAGGGCCGGAAGCTGGAAGACGCGCCGGCGGCGCAGGTCTTCAACGCTCCCGTTCACGGCTACACCAAGGCGCTGCTCGCGGCGGTGCCCAAGCTCGGCGACATGATCGGCCATGGCCGTCCGCTGCGCTTTCCGCGCATCGACCCTGACAACGGCAGGGTCGAGGGCAAGCCGGTCGAACAGCCCGACACGGTGCAGGCGGCCGAGCCGCCCTTGCTCGAAGTCGCGGGGCTGACGACCCGTTTCGGCATCCGCGGGGGCCTGCTTGGCCGCTTGCGGGGCCAAGTCCATGCCGTCGAGGACGTCAGTTTCAGCCTGCGGCGCGGCGAGACGCTGGCGCTGGTCGGCGAATCCGGCTGCGGCAAGTCGACGACGGGGCGCTCGATCCTGCGGCTGGTCGAGCCGTCCTTCGGCACCGTCCGCTTCGGCGGGCGCGACGTCACCGGGCTTGGCAAGAGCGAATTGCGCGATGTCCGCCGCGACATGCAGATGATCTTCCAGGATCCTTTCGCCAGCCTCAACCCTCGCAAGAGCGTCGGCAGCGCCTTGGCCGAGCCGATCCTCGTCCATGGCCTCGCCCGCGGCGCGGAAGCGCAGGAGCGCGTCGCGGAGCTGCTGCGCAAGGTCGGGCTCGCGCCCGAAATGCATGTCCGTTTTCCGCACGAGTTCTCCGGCGGCCAGCGCCAGCGCATCGCGATCGCCCGGGCGCTCGCGCTCTCGCCCAAGCTCGTGGTGGCGGACGAGGCAGTCTCGGCGCTCGACGTCTCGGTGAAGGCGCAGGTGCTGAACCTGATGCTCGACCTGCAGGCCGAGCTCGGCCTCGCCTATCTCTTCATCTCGCACGACATGGCGGTGGTGGAGCGCGTCAGCCATCGCGTCGCGGTGATGTATCTCGGCGAGATCGTCGAGATCGGCCCGCGCGAGGCGGTGTTCTCCGATCCGCGCCATCCCTATACGCGCAAGCTGCTGGCGGCGGTGCCTGTGCCCGATCCCAGCCGCCGTGCGTTCAGGCGCGAGCTTGCCGTCGATGAATTGCCGAGCCCGATCCGCAAGCTCGATTGGCAGGCGCCCCTGACGGCGCTGGTCGAGATCGGTCCCGGCCATTTCATCCGTCAGCCGGTGGAGGCTGGCCGGGCCTGAACGACGAATCCGCCTCAGCCGCGCCGCTCAACCGGAGGGCTGGGAGCTGTGCCGACGGGCGCCAATACGGCTGGCGCCGAGCGCTATTGCGTAGCAGCGAGACCGCCATTCTTCTCGATGAAGGCAACGATGTCCTCGACCCCGGTGAGCCGATTCAGGTCGCTGAAGACAAAGGGACGGCTGGCGCGCTGCTTTTCGGTGTCCGAACGCATCACGTCAAGATTGGCCCCGACATAGGGCGCGAGGTCGATCTTGTTGATGATCAGCAGGTCCGAGCGCGTGATCCCCGGCCCGCCCTTGCGCGGGATCTTCTCGCCGCCCGCGACATCGATGACGTAGAGCGTGATGTCGGCGAGATCAGGCGAGAAGGTCGCGGCGAGATTGTCGCCGCCGGATTCGATGAAGACGATGTCGAGATCGGGGAAGCGGCGGCGCATCTCGGCGATGGCGGCGAGGTTGATCGAGGCATCCTCGCGAATGGCGGTATGCGGGCAGCCGCCGGTCTCGACGCCGATGATGCGCTCTTCCGGCAAGGCCTGCAGCCGGTTGAGGATCAGCTCGTCTTCCTTGGTGAAGATGTCGTTGGTGACGACGGCGACCGAATAGCGCTCGCGCATCGCCTTGCAGAGCTTCTCGGTGAGCGTGGTCTTGCCGACGCCGACCGGACCGCCGATGCCGACGCGGAGCGGACCATTGGGGGAGTTCACGAGCGAAAGACCCTTGAATACTGTGTTTCGTGGTTCATCGACAGGATGTCCGCGCGGATCGTGCAGGAGCCGAGATCGTCGAGCGTCGAGGCGGCGGCGCGCTGAGCAGTCCGCAGGACGACCGGCTCCAGCGCCGCGAGCGTCGCGACTCCGTCGCGCTGGCCGAGCGGTACCAACCGCACGCAGGCCTGGACAAGGTTCGTGGCGAAGGCGTGGAGATAGGCGATCAGCGTATCGCCCAGCGCGACGCCATGGCGTGCGGCAGCTGAACCGACGGCAACCGGATAGGCGATCGGTCCGTCCCCGCTCGTCGCAGGAACCCCGCTCCACGCGGTCATCGCATCGACGAAAGCTCCGCCTTGCAGCGTGGTCTCCATGTGACGCTCGCGTGAGCCAGACATCGCTTCGGCCAGTTCCGCAACGTCCGTAATGTCATCGCCGACGATGGTCTTGTGCCAGGCTTCGGCCAGCAGCACGGCGTCGTTCCAGGCCGAGCCCCGCTCCAGCAGCGTCTCCAGCCATGCAAACAGGCTCTGTCGATCTCGGATCAACCCGTCAAGGATAGCCCGCTCCAGCCCGTGGCTATAGGCGAATGCCCCGACCGGGAAAGCCGGGGACAGCCATGTCATCAGCCGGGCGAGAGCGACGGCATCAGTCATGGTGGTGATGATGACCGTGCGCGTGGCCATGACCGTGATCATGTCCGTGTGCATGATAGGCACCATGGACCGGCTGGAAGCGCGCCACAATTTCACGCACGGAGGCACCGAGCCCTTCGAGCATCGACCGGATGACGTGGTCGCGCTGGATCAGGATGCGGGTTTCGTCGATCTGCGCTGGCAAGTGACGGTTGCCGAGATGCCAGGCGAGATGGCGCAGCGGGCATGTCGGACCGGGCTTCACCTCGTAGAGTTCCTCCTCGGCGGCTACGATCGCAACGGCGCGGCCGTCGTCAAGCACCAGCCGGTCGCCATCGGCGAAGAGCACCGGCTCGGGCAGATCGACCATGATCTCCTCGCCTTGATCGGTGGTGACGAGCTTGCGGCGCAGGTGGCGGGCGGCATGGTCGAGCCGGAGCGTGCCGGCGGGCTTGTCGCCTCCGCCGTGGCTATGGGAAATGGCGCGGAGCATGTGAGGCCTCAGAACAGGAAATAGCGCTGCGCCATCGGCAGCACGGTTGCGGGTTCGCAGGTCAGGAGTTCGCCGTCGGCCCGCACCTCATAGGTCTCGGGGTCGACCTCCATATGCGGGGTGGCGTCGTTGAGGACCATCGAGGCCTTGGAGATGCCGCCACGTGTGTTCTCGACCGCGAGCATGCCCTTGGCGACGCCGAGCTTCTCCTTGAGGCCATTGGCGATCGCCGCCTGGCTGACGAAGGTGACGGAGGACATGGCCGGTGCGCGGCCCATGGTCCCGAACATCGGTCGGTAATGCATCGGCTGCGGCGTCGGGATCGAGGCGTTGGGGTCGCCCATCGGGGCTGCCGCGATCATGCCGCCAACCAGCACCATCTCCGGTTTCACACCGAAAAAGGCGGGGTTCCAGAGGACCAGATCGGCGCGCTTGCCCACCTCGACCGAACCGACATGCTTCGACAGCCCCTGCGCGATCGCCGGGTTGATCGTGTATTTGGCAATGTAGCGGCGCACGCGCAGATTGTCGTTGTCGCCGGTCTCCCCGGTCAGTCGCCCGCGCTGAACCTTCATCTTGTGGGCGGTCTGCCAGGTCCGGATCGGCACTTCGCCGACGCGGCCCATCGCCTGACTGTCCGACGAGATGATCGAGAAGGCCCCGATATCGTGCAGAATATCCTCGGCCGCGATCGTCTCCTTGCGGATGCGGCTTTCGGCAAAGGCGATGTCCTCGGGTATCGAGGGCGACAGGTGATGGCAGACCATCAGCATGTCCAGATGCTCGGCGATGGTATTCTGCGTGTAAGGCCGCGTTGGATTGGTGGAGGACGGGATGACGTTCGGCAGCCCGCAGACCTTGATGATATCAGGCGCGTGGCCGCCGCCGGCGCCTTCCGTATGGAAGGCGTGGATGGTGCGGCCCTTGAAGGCGGCGACCGTGTCCTCGACGAAGCCGCTCTCGTTCAGCGTGTCGGTGTGGATCATGACCTGGATGTCGTGATCGTCGGCAACGCTGAGGCAGTTGTCGATCGCGGCCGGCGTCGTGCCCCAGTCCTCGTGGAGCTTGAGCGCGCAGGCGCCGCCCTCGATCATCTCGATCAACGCCGCCGGCTTCGAGGCATTGCCCTTGCCGGACAGGCCGAGATTGATCGGCACCGCGTCGAAGGACTGGATCATCCGGCCGAGATGCCAGGGGCCGGGCGTGCAGGTCGTCGCCAGCGTCCCATGGGCCGGGCCGGTGCCACCGCCGAGCATGGTGGTGATGCCGGCCATCAGCGCCTCGTCGATCTGCTGCGGGCAGATGAAATGGATATGGGCGTCGACGCCGCCGGCGGTGAGGATCTTGCCCTCGCCGGCGATGGCCTCGGTGCCAGGGCCGATGACGATGGTGACGCCCGGCTGCGTATCCGGATTGCCGGCTTTGCCGATCGCGACGATCCGCCCGTCCTTCAGGCCGATATCGGCCTTCACGATGCCCCAGTGGTCGACGATCAGCGCGTTGGTGATGACGGTATCGACCGCGCCCTCGGCGCGGCTCGCCTGGCTCTGGCCCATCCCGTCGCGGATGACCTTGCCACCGCCGAACTTCACCTCCTCGCCATAGACGGTGAAATCCTTCTCGACCTCGATAATCAGGTCGGTATCGGCAAGGCGGACGCGGTCGCCGACCGTCGGCCCGTACATCTGCGCATAAGCGGCGTGGGAGAGCTTGGCCGGCATCAGAGTTTCCCCATCACCTTCTGCTGGAAGCCGTAGACGGCGCGTGCCCCGCCGAACGGCACGAGGCGAACCTCGCGCTGCTGGCCGGGCTCGAACCGAACGGCCGTGCCAGCAGCGATGTCGAGCCGCATGCCGCGGGCGAGCGTCCGGTCGAAATCGAGCGCGTCGTTGGTCTCGAAGAAATGATAGTGCGAGCCGACCTGGATCGGCCGGTCGCCGGTATTGGCGACGAGCAGCGTGACCTGCTGCGCGCCCAGATTGAGGATTATGTCGCCCGCCGCAGGAAAGACTTCTCCGGGGATCATTCGATCAGGCTCCCGTGACCAGCCAGAGCCCGCCGAGCGCCGTCAAACCGCCGGCGATGCGCGCCGCGATCCGGCCGCGATGCGAGAGCGCGTTGCCGGCAAGGCCGATGCCGATGCCGACCGCATGCAGCAAGGCTGTGGCCAGCGCGAAGCCAATCATGAAGGACAGGCTGGTCGCCTCGCCCATCTCGCCGCCATGGGCATAGCCGTGGAACAGCGCGAAGAAGCCGACCACGGCCATACCGACGACGACCGGAACCTGTAGCGCGACCAGCGCCAGCAGGCCGAGAACCACGACCGAGGCCGCGATGGTCGGCTCCACGAACGGCAGGCCGATGCCGGCGAGCGCCGCGGCGAAGCCGAGCATCATCGTGACGACGAAGGCGGTTGGAATCATCCAAATGGCGCGCCCGCCGACGAGGAAGGCCCAGAGGCCGACGCCAACCATCGCCAGGATATGGTCCACCCCGAAGAGCGGATGCGAGAAGCCGGCAGCAAACGAGCCGTGCTCGGCCGGGTTGAGATGCGCGAAAGCCGGGCTTGCGGCACCGACGCTCAGGATCAGGGCGATCGACAATCTCTTCATGGCAGCCTCCGGCTTGCGCGCTCAGCGGATGGGTTCGTGGACGGTGACGAGCTTGGTGCCGTCCGGGAAAGTGGCCTCGACCTGGACATCGTGGATCATCTCGGCGACGCCTTCCATCACCTGTGCGCGGCCGACGACATGGGCGCCGGCCTCCATCAGATCGGCGACGCTGCGGCCGTCGCGCGCGCCCTCGACCACGAAATCGCTGATCAGGGCGATGGCCTCGGGATGGTTGAGCTTTACGCCGCGCTCGAGTCGGCGCCGGGCGACCATGGCTGCCATGGAGATCAGGAGCTTGTCCTTCTCGCGCGGTGTCAGGTTCATGCCGTCGGTCCCTAGAGTTGCCAGACCTTGGGCAGCGGCCGGCCGCCCAGGAGAAGGGTGAGCAGCGGCTCCAGCCGCCGCCGGAGCGCGAGCCCGGTCTCCTCGACCAGCCGCGCGAGAAACTTGCCGTTCCAAGCGCTGGCGCCGCCGCCCGGCCCGATGATCAATCGAGCCTGATCCAGGAAGCGCTCGGGTGTCGGACCGGTGAACAGCACCGTCGCCATGGCGCGGCAGCCGGCCATGGCGGGCTGTGGCGCGAGCCGGGCGGCGATATCGCCGTCGACGCGCAGATCGTCGGCGAAGATCAAGCGGCCCTCGCGCCTGATGCGCCAGCGGTCGTGCAGGTGGCCGCTATGCAAGGTCTCGCCCATCGCCTGCCGGCCGAACAGCACCGCCTCCACCGCGACCAGTTCGGCATCACCAGCCAGGTCGGCATCGAGCGTGCGGGACAAACGCCCCCCGTCGAACAGGATCGTCTCCTGTGGCAGCCAGGCGAGCCGGGCGCCGACCGCGAGCCGCAGGCGGTTGGTGACGACGGCATCCGCCCCCGTCGAGCGATAGACGCGCTCGCAGGCCTGGGTGGTGATGCAGGCCTGCGTGCTTTCCGCCAGATCAACCTCCGTGCCGAAGCGGTCTCCGCCGGTCAGCCCGCCCGCCGTGTTGATGAGGATCGCCTGCGGGGCCTCGTTGCCGAGCGGGCGCGGGAAGCGAAGTTTCGCGCAGCCCTCCTGGAACAGCCGTTCGAGATGGGTCCGACCGTCGCGCGCATGGAAGGAGACGCTCGCCTGCCCATGGGAGCGCTGCATCCGCGCCGGTGCGAGCGTCTGGAGATCGGTTATCGCCAGCATCGTCAGGGCAGCTTCCCGTCAGGCGTGGTCGGCAAGGCATGGGCTCATCAGACTTGAATCAGTCTCTGAACCTGCGCGCCGTCAAGCTCGCTCATCGGCCCGGACAGCACAACCTCGCCGCGGTCCATCACGAACATCGTGTCGGCAAGGTCGCGGGCGAAGTCGAAATACTGCTCGACGAGCACGATCGCCATGCCGCCTTTCTGACGGAGATAGTCGATGGCGCGGCCGATATCCTTGATGACCGAGGGCTGGATGCCCTCGGTCGGCTCGTCCAACACCAGCAGCCTGGGTCGGGTGACCAGCGCTCGCGCAATGGCGAGTTGCTGCTGCTGGCCACCCGAGAGGTCTCCGCCGCGCCGGCCCAGCATGGTCTTCAGCACGGGGAAGAGGTCGAAGAGTTCATCCGGAACGAAACGATCGCGGCGCTTCAGCGGCGCAAAGCCGGTCTCCAGGTTCTCCTTCACCGTCAGCAGCGGGAAGATTTCCCGGCCCTGCGGCACATAGGCGATGCCGGCCCGCGCGCGATCCTCGCTGCGCAGGCCCGAGATGTCCTCTCCGTCGAGGCTGATATGGCCGCCAGAGATCGGCTGATGGCCCACGATGGCGCGCATCAACGAAGTCTTGCCAACGCCGTTGCGGCCCATCACGCAGGTGACCTTGCCGGTCTCGGCCGCGACGGAGACGCGGCGGAGAGCCTGGGCAGCGCCGTAATGCAAGTTGATGGCATCGACATAGAGCATGAGGGTTATTTCCGCCGCTTGATCTGATCGGAAAACCGGTTCCCACTTTTTCTGATCATGCTCACCGCCCCAGATAGACTTCGACGACGCGCTCGTTGGCGCTGACATGGTCGAGCGGGCCTTCGGCCAGCACCGAGCCCTCATGCAGCACCGTGACCTTCACGCCGAGTTCGCGGATGAAGCCCATGTCGTGCTCGACCACGATCACCGAATGATCCCGCGCGATCTCCTTGAGCAGCACCGCCGTCTGCGCCGTCTCGCCATCGGTCATGCCGGCGGCCGGCTCGTCGACGAGCAGGAGCCTGGGGTCCTGGGCCAGCAGCATGCCGATCTCCAGCCACTGCTTCTGGCCGTGCGAGAGCGAGCCTGCGAGCCTGTCTCGCCGGTCGGCAAGGCGAATGATGCCGAGGATGTCGTCGATGCGCTTCTGCTGCGGCGCTTCGGTCTTCCAGAACAGCGTCTTGCCGACCGTTCGCTTCGATTTCAGGGCCAGCAGGATGTTGTCCTCGATCGTGTGGCTGTCGAAGACCGTCGGTTTCTGGAACTTGCGGCCGATGCCGAGATTGGCGATGGCGGCTTCGTCGAGCTTGGTGAGGTCGACCGAGCCGCCAAACATAACGGTGCCGACATCGGGCTTCGTCTTGCCGGTGATGATGTCCATCATCGTGGTCTTGCCGGCGCCGTTCGGGCCGATGATCGCGCGCATCTCGCCGGGTTCGATGGTGAGCGACAGTCCGCGGATCGCCTTGAAGCCGTCGAAGGAGACGCTGACGCCGTCGAGATAGAGCAGCGAGGAGGTCAGCGCGCCGGGCACGGGAGCGTTCATCGCCTTCACTCCGCCGGGGCCGGCTCGGCGGCCGGGGTGGCATCCGGCTTGCGGCGGCGTGCCCAGAGCGCCTCGGCCGTGCCCAAAATGCCCTTGGGCAGGAAGAGCGTGACGACGACGAAGAGGCCGCCGAGCGCGAAGAGCCAGTACGGCGCCATGAAGCCGGAGGTGAACATCGTCTTGGCCCAGTTGACCACGACGGCGCCCAAGGCTGCGCCGACCAGCGAGCCGCGCCCGCCGACCGCGACCCAGATCACGGTTTCGATCGAGTTGGCCGGAGCGAATTCGCTGGGGTTGATAATGCCGACCTGCGGCACGTAGAGCGCGCCGGCCACCCCCGCCATGCAGGCCGAGACGGTGAAGACGAAGAGCTTGAAGCGGTCGACCCGGTACCCGAGGAAGCGCGTGCGGGATTCGGCGTCGCGGATCGCGATGACGACCTTGCCGAGCTTCGAGACGACGATGCCGCGCGCGATCAGGAAGCCGGCTGCCAGCATGACGCAGGTCATGGAAAACAGAGCGGCACGAGTCGCTTGCGCCTGGATGTTGAAGCCAAGGATATCCTTGAAATCGGTCAGGCCGTTATTGCCGCCGAAGCCCATGTCGTTGCGGAAGAAGGCGAGCAGCAGCGCATAGGTCAGGGCCTGCGTGATGATCGAGAGATAGACGCCGGTGACGCGCGAGCGGAAGGCGAACCAGCCGAAGACGAAGGCGAGCAGGCCGGGCACGGCCAGCACCATCAGCATCGCGAAGGGGAAGGAGGAGAAGCCCCACCAGTACCAGGGCAGTTCCTGCCAGTTCAGGAAGACCATGAAATCGGGCAGAATCGGGTTGCCGTAAACGCCGCGCGAGCCGATCTGGCGCATCAGATACATGCCCATGGCATAGCCACCGAGCGCGAAGAAGGCGCCGTGTCCTAGGCTCAGGATGCCGCAATAGCCCCAGACGAGATCGAGCGAGACCGCCAACAGCGCGTAGCAGAGATATTTGCCCCAGAGCGACATGGTCGAGGTCGGCACATGGAAAGGCGATCCGACCGGCAGCAGCAGGTTCGAGAGCGGCACCAGCACGGCCAGGCCGAGCAGGATCGCGAGGAAGATGCCGCCGCGCTTGTCCATGTTCTGGAGGAGAAAGCGCGTGATCATGCTTCCACCGCCCTGCCCTTGAGCGCGAACAGGCCGCGCGGACGCTTCTGGATGAAGAGGATGATGCAGACGAGCAGCGCGATCTTGCCAAGCACGGCACCCGCATAGGGTTCGAGCAGCTTGTTGGCGACGCCGAGCGTCATCGCGCCGACCAGCGTGCCCCACAAATTGCCGACGCCGCCGAAGACCACGACCATGAAGCTATCGATGATGTAGCTCTGGCCGAGATTGGGGCTGACATTGTCGATCTGCGAGAGCGCGACGCCCGCCAGCCCCGCGACGCCCGAGCCGAGCCCGAAGGTCAGCGCGTCGATGCGGCCGGTGCGGATGCCCATCGCCGAGGCCATGCGCCGGTTCTGGGTGACGGCGCGCATCTGGAGGCCCATCGGCGTCAGCTTCAGGATGGCAAGCAGCGCGGCGAAGACCAGGGCGGCAAAGACGATGATCCAGAGTCGGTTATAGGTGATTGCTAAACCACCGAGTTCAAAGGCCCCTGACATGAAGGACGGCGCGCCGACCTCGCGATTGGTCGGGCCGAAAGCAGTGCGGACCGCCTGCTGCAGGATCAGGCTGATGCCCCAGGTCGCGAGCAGCGTCTCGAGTGGGCGACCGTAAAGGAAGCGGATGATGCCGCGCTCGATGGCGATGCCGACCGCGCCGGCGACGATGAACGCCGCCGGCAGCGCGATCGCCAGCGACCAGTCGAACAGCCAGGGCGCATTCGTTCGGATCAGCTCCTGCACGACGAAGGTGGTGTAGGCGCCGAGCATGACCATCTCGCCATGGGCCATGTTGATGACGCCCATCACGCCGAAGGTGATGGCGAGGCCGATGGCGGCGAGCAGCAGCACCGAGCCGAGCGACATCCCGTACCAGAGGTTTTGCGCGGCGGCCCAAAGCTTCAAACGGCCTTCGATGGCGGTGATCGCCTTGGCCTGCGCCTCCTTGAGAGCCGGCGTCGCATCGCCCGGCAGGGCGCGCAACGTCGCCAGCGCGTCCTGATCGGCCCGCTCGCGCAGGACCTCGATCGCCGCGAACCGATCCAGCGGCGGCGTGTCAGGTTTGGCGATCAGGATCGCGGCCTGGGCCTGGCGCAGGGCGGCGAGCGCACGGGGATTGGTTTCCTTGCCGATCGCGGCTTCGACGACCGGCAACAGGCCGGCATCGCGCGACTTGAACACGGCCTCGGCTGCCGCTGTGCGTTTGGCGGCGTCCGGGTTGAGTAAGCCGAGACCGCCGAGCGCGGCCTGCACCGCCCTGCGAACGGCATTATTGAGGCGAACGGGTTTCACGTCGCCGGGGGCGGCGGCGAGTGCGACGCCCGTCTTCGCATCGACGAAAACGCCGGCGGCCGTCTTCACGGCGACGCCGCCCGGCCCCGCCAGCAAGCGGCCGTCATTCAACGCCTCGACGATCAGCGCGGCATTCGGATGGGCCGTCGAAACGAGGATCTCGATCGCGCGGGACGTATCGGAATAGCTGTCTGCCGCCAGCCGCGTGAAGGCTTCGTCGGCGGTCTGCGCGATCGACGCGACCGAGGCCGCGACCAGCGCGACGAGAATGACGAGCGCATGCTTCAGGCGGTGGAAGATCGGCATCGATCCGGTTCGCAGTTCGGCTGGTGATTGCCTGGAAAAGCCATGCGGCAAGGCGGCGAATGGAGGGCGGCCGGGATGTTTCCCGTGCCGCCCTTCCCCCTCATGACCTCAGACGCCGCCGCACTTGCCGGTCTTGACGTTGAAATTGCCGCATTTCTTCTCGACCCAGTCGCCGACGAGGTCCTTCGAGCCGTCGAGTTCCTTCGACCAGGCGTCGCCGGCGACGAGGCCGGAGGTCTTCCAGACGACGTCGAACTGGCCGTCATCCTTGATCTCGCCGATGAAGACCGGCTTGGTGATGTGGTGGTTGGGCAGCATCTTCGAGATGCCGCCGGTCAGGTTCGGCGCCTCGATGCCGGGCAGCGCGTCGATGACCTTGTCCGGATCGGTCGACCTAGCCTTCTCGACCGCCTTCACCCACATGTTGAAGCCGATGTAATGGGCTTCCATCGGGTCGTTGGTGACGCGCTTCGGATTCTTGGTGAAGGCCTGCCATTGCTTGATGAAGGCCTCGTTCTCCGGCGTCTTGATCGACTGGAAGTAGTTCCAGGCGGCGAGATGGCCGAGCAGCGGCTTGGTGTCGATGCCGGCCAACTCCTCCTCGCCTACCGAGAAAGCGACGACCGGAATGTCGGTCGCCTTGATGCCCTGGTTGCCGAGCTCCTTGTAGAACGGCACGTTGGCGTCGCCGTTGATGGTCGAGACCACCGCCGTCTTCTTGCCGGCCGAACCGAACTTCTTGATGTCGGAGACGATGGTCTGCCAGTCGGAATGGCCGAAGGGCGTGTAGTTGATCATGATATCCTCGGGCTTCACGCCCTTGGACTTCAGATACGCCTCGAGGATCTTGTTGGTGGTGCGCGGATAGACATAGTCGGTGCCGGCGAGGACCCAGCGCTCGACCTTCTCCTCCTTGGCGAGATAGTCGACGGCGGGGATCGCCTGCTGGTTCGGCGCGGCGCCGGTGTAGAAGACGTTGCGCTCGCTCTCCTCGCCCTCGTACTGGACGGGGTAGAATAGGATGTTGTTGAGCTCCTTGAAGACCGGCAGCACCGACTTGCGCGACACCGAGGTCCAGCAGCCGAAGGTGGCCGCGACCTTGTCCTTGGTGATCAGCTCGCGTGCCTTCTCGGCGAAGAGCGGCCAGTTCGAGGCCGGGTCGACGACGACGGCTTCGAGTTTCTTGCCGAGGAGGCCGCCCTTCTTGTTCTGCTCCTCGATGAGCATGAGCATGACGTCCTTCAGCGTCGTCTCGGAGATCGCCATCGTGCCCGAGAGCGAGTGAAGGATGCCGACCTTGATGGTCTCCTGCTGCGCCGCCGCCGGCAGATAGGAAGACCCGAGGAAAGCAGCACCAGCCAGAGCGGTGCCGAGAAATTCGCGACGGTTGCTGTTCACGGCCATCTCCCCGAAGGAATGTTGCTGACGGCGCCCCCACGACGCCGACGGGCCGCGCGGCCCATGCACCATTCCACGCAAGCGATGTGCCAACAGCCGCGAGCCACAGCATTCCCTAGGGAAAGGCTGGTTTCCTTTGATTTTGCCTGACAACGCGCCCGCAACTGAAATGCTGCGGCGCACGCAGGATATCGGTAGAAGTTCGTCTATTTTTTAGGCGACAGGTCTTTTGGCGGATAAATCGCTTATATTTTCAGCAAATGTATCCGCCAGAGGCGTGATCGACCGAGCGATCGACGTGCCGCAGCCCACGAAGCGAGCCTTTGCTCGCGTCGTGGGCTGCGGGCGATGCAAACGGTTAACGGGTTCTTACGAGCGGCCGAGCGCAGCTTCGACACTTGCCGCGATCGCCAGCAGCGTGCGGTCGGCGCCGCGCCGGCCGATCAGCATCATTCCGACCGGGAGGGCGCCCGCCGGAGCCGGCAGAGGCAGCGAAAGCGACGGCGTATCCAAGAGGTTGCCGACGCGCGGATTGCGCAGCACGAGGCCATTGGCATGGTGGAAACCGGCATCGTCCGCGACGGAGGACAGGAGCGGTGCGCGGATCGGCGTCGTCGGCAGGAGATAGACGGTATCGTCGGTCATCGACGCAGCGAAAGCCGCGACCGCCGCTGCCCGCCGGCGCTGCATGCGGACATAGTCGACGCCGGAGATGCCGGCGCCAGCCTCGATCCGCACGCGCGTCTTGGAATCGACCTCGTCCAGGCTGGTCACGCCGAGATCGCGCAAGGTCGCGCCGAGCTCGATCGACGGGAAGCCGCCGATCTTGTCCAGCGCGGCGAGCGCATCGAGGCTCGGATCGAGCGAACCGTCCTCGACCGTCAGGCCGGCGCGTCGCAGGCGCTCCAGCCCGGCCTCGAAGGCCTCAGCAACCTCGTTCTCCATCGCATCGAACAGGCGGCCGCGTGCGACCACGAAGCGGGCCTGCGGCCGCGGCGCCAACGGCGCCAGCGCCTCGCCGGCGAGAACGGCGTCGGTGATCGCGCAATCAGCGACGCTCAGGGCGATCGGGCCGACCGTATCGAGCGTGCTGGAGAGGGAGAAGGCGCCGCTCGTCGGGACGCGGCCGGAGGTCGGCTTGAAGCCGACGGCGCCGGTCAGGGCCGAGGGGATGCGGATCGAGCCGCCGGTATCGCTGCCGATCGCGATCTCGGCCATACCGTCCACGACCGAGACCACGGCGCCCGAAGACGAGCCGCCCGGCGCGCGGCTGCGATCATGCGGATTGCCGGCGACGGGATCGTGCGCGTTGGTGCCGAGGGCCGAGAACGCGAATTCGGTCATCTGCGTCTTGCCGACGATGACGGCGCCGGCAGCACGCAGACGCTTGACGATCGGGGCATCGACCGTTGCGGGCGGCTGACGGCGCAGCACGGCCGCGCCGGCGCGCGTCGTCTCGCCCGCCACGTCGAACAGATCCTTGATCGAGACGATGCGCCCGTCCAGCGGTCCCAACGCCTTGCCGGCCGCGATCCGGGCATCGGAGGCCTCGGCCTCGCGCCGCGCCGAGGCTTCATAGAGGGTCGTGAAGACCTTCGCGCCTTCGAGCTTGGGATCGCGGATCCGGCCGAGCGATTGGTCGAGGCGCGCGGCGGCGGACGGGCGGGAGCTTGCAGTCATCGGAACACCTTTCTCGGATGAAGCGGTATGGGCCACCGACGGGCGACATCAGGAAAGCGGACGCGCGAGGCCGGCGCCGACGGCGGAAGCGAAGCGCATCGCTTCCTCGGCGATGAGCGTTGCCACGCCTTCGGCAGCGTCGCTGGTCGGGTCCTCGCGATAGCTGACCACGAGCCGCATCGGCCCGAGATCGACCTCGGAGGGAATCGTCGCCAACGTACCGGCTGCAAGCTCGCCGTAAATGGTCGCCAGCGGCAGGGTGGCAATGCCGAAACCGCCGCGTATCAAGCGCACGATCGCGGCGATCGAGCCGACGCAATGCACGGTGGTCGGGGTGGCGCCGGCCCGCCGGCAGGCTTCCAGCAAGGTGCGATGCGGCTGCGAGCCGCGCGTCATCGTCACGATCGGCCGGGATACGAGATCGCTGATCGAGAGCGGTGCCGCATTGCCGCGACAATCTTCGGGCAGGCCGACCCAGCCCAGTTGCATCGAGCCGATATCGCGGTTGCTGATCCCGTCATGCAGCACCGGATCGGTCTGCACGGCGACATCGATCAGGCCGCGCCGCATGTCGTCATGCAGCCGCAAGGTCGAATCCGCGGTGAGCTGCACTTCCAGCACCGAATGCCGCTCGCGCAGCGCCGCGAGGAAATCCGGCAACCAGGTATGGATCACGGTCTCGACGACGCCGATCCGCAGGACGCCCTTCAGCTCCCGGCTCGAATTCAAGGCGGAGCGCATGTCGCGCCCGAGATCGAGCATCCGCTCGGCATAGCCGACGAGCAATCTGCCGGAGGCCGTCAACCGCAATTCGCGCGGATCGCGGTCGAACAGCTTCTGGCCAAGGTCCTCCTCCAGCGTCGCGATGCGGCTGGAGACGGCCGCCTGGGTGAGGTTCAGCCGCTCGGCCGCCGCCCGGAAGCTGCCGAGCTTCACCACCCAGACGAAGGCTTCGAGGAAGCGCAGGTTCATCGCCACATCCCATGAGGGGGAAGCACCGGCGCCTCCACGAACTGCGGCGAGCATAGCGCGAGCGCCGCGATCCGCGACAGCATATCCGCCCCAACCGATCAATGCTCGGTCAGGAGACGACCGGCAGCACCTCGATGTCATAGGCGTGCCGCAGCGTGCGGCCGAGCACGGGGTCCTCCAGTTCCATCTCGAAGCGCGTGGCCGGGCGAATGCCGCCGATCGCGCCCGGCGTGCCGCAATACATCGCGGTGCCCACCGGCAGCGTGTCGGCTCCCGCGTGCTTGCGGATCAGGTCGCGTGGGGTCCGCAGCGAGGCCACGGCGCTTTCCTGGTAGAGCGTGCGCACGCCGTCGATCGTCGCATAGGCGCGCAGGACCAGACGGTCCCAATGCGCCTCTACCTCCTCGTAGCGCCAGAGCTGCGTGCCGACCGGCTTGCCGCAGAGCTGCTTGGAGAGCGCGATGCCGACGGTCTCCGCCTTGCGGTCGGTGTGGTCGGAGCCCACGCCGACCCAGAGGCCGTCCGCGAGCGAGACGACGAAGGGTTCGACCTCGCCCGAGGAATCCGGGCCGAGGACGACGAAGCGCTCGGCCTGGGTCAGATTGGCCGCGGCGACCCGGTAATAGACCGGGGTGGTCGACGGACGCGGAATGCCCAGCGCCGCAAGCTCCTCGATATGGTGCTCGATCGCGGCCGCGTCGCGGCCCGCCCAGCCGGCGATGATCAGGTTGTCGATGGCCATCGCGATCCGGTCGCTGCCGGCTGTTGAGATGCGCTCGAATGTCAGCATGGTCATGACTTTCTTCGGTGGTTTCAGCGGACAGGTGCAGGTACGGGCGCTGCGGGCGCCGCGATCTTGCCGACACTGAACAGCAGGATCGCCGCCAGCAGTTCGAAACAGGCCACGACATAGAGCCCCGAGGTCGCGGATCCCGTGATCTGCGTCGAAAGGCCGATCGTGTAGGGCGCGACGAAGCCCGCGAGATTGCCGACCGAGTTGATCACCGCGATGCCGCCGGCCGCCGCCGTGCCGGCGAGGAAGGTCTGCGGCATGGCCCAGAACACCGGAAAGGCGGCGAGGATGCCGACCGCCGCGACCGTCAGCGCGATCAGCGCCGCAGCGGCATGGCCGATCAGTGCGCCGGTCGCGACAAGGCCGATGGCGGCGATCAGCGTCGCGATGCCGCAATGCAGCCGCACCTCGCCGGTCCGGTCGGAATGATTGCCGTTCCAGAGCATGGCGGCGGTGCCGGCGATGAACGGGATTGCGGCGACGAGGCCGATCGTGAAATTCCCCTGGACGCCGATCTCCTTGATGATCGAGGGCGTCCAGAAGGCGATCGTCGCGTTGCCGCTGACGATGCAGAAATAGAGCAGCGTGCAGAGCCAGACCTTGGAATTCGTCAGCGCAGCCTTGAAATTATGCTCCTTGGCATGCGAGGCGGCCTCGCCCTGGAGGCGGGCTGTCATGGCCCCGGCCATCGCAGGCGTCAGCCAGGCCGCATCCTTCGGGCGATCCGGCAGGTAGGCGAGGACGACGATGCCGGCCAGGACGGACGGGATGCCCTCGACGATGAAGAGCCACTGCCAGTTGGCATGACCCCAGACGCCGCCCATCGCGCTCATGATCCAGCCGGCCAGCGGCCCACCGATCACGCCCGCGATCGCGAAGGAGGTCATGAACAGGCCGTTGATCCGCGAGCGCCGTTCCGCCGGGAACCAGTAGGTCAGGTACAGCACCACGCCCGGGAAGAAGCCGGCCTCGAAGACGCCGAGCAGGAAGCGCAGGATGTAGAAGGTCCATTCCGACTGGACCCAGGCCATCGCGACCGAGGTCAAGCCCCAGAGGATGGTGATGCGGGCGAGCGTGCGCTTGGCGCCGATCTTCTCGAGCAAGAGATTGCTCGGCACCTCGAAGAGGAAATAGCCGATAAAGAAGATGCCGGCGCCGAGGCCATAGACCGCCTCGCTGAATTTCAGGTCGCTCAGCATCTGGAGCTTGGCAAAGCCGACATTGACCCGGTCGATCCAGGCCAGCACGAACAGGAACACCAGGAAGGGGATCAGCCGCCAAGCCGCGCGGCTGTAGCCTTCCTGGGCGAGGGCGATATCACCGCCGCCATTCTCGCTCGTCATCGTCGAACCTCCCATTTTGGGCGCGCGCGATCGCTCGCCCCCTCGAAGAAGGCGTCGTCGTGCCGCGGATTGTCGTCGAGAGGCCGCTGGCTGGCAGATCAGCGACCGCCTTGGGTTGAAAATACCCCGGCGGACGCTCAGCCGACGAACGGAATATTTCGATCGCCGGCGACAAGTTTTTCTTCGCGGGGCCAGCACGCCCGCCTTGGAGCATTCCCGCTCAGCGCGCGGATGCGGGCCGCAGTAGCGCCGCCTCGACCTCGGCCGCCCTGGGAAGGTCGGCGCCCCGGCGCGTCACCGTGATCGCCGCTGCAGCCGTGGCGTAGGCGAGCAGCTCGGTCAGCGCTTCCCGATCGAGCGCAGCGATAGCTTCCAGGCTGAGCCGGCCCGTCTGCGCGAGGCGCGCTAGCAAAGCGGCGTGGAAGCTGTCGCCCGCCCCGACCGTGTCCTGCACCGCGACGTTATGGCCGGGCACGCAAACCCGGCCGGCGGCGGAATAGGCCGTGGCGCCCTGCCCGCCCTGCGTGACGACGACGAGCTGCGCGCCGAGATCGAGCCAATAGGCCGCGGCTTCGGCGCTGGTGAGCTGGCCGTCCCAGGCGATGCGGATATCCTCGTCGCTCGCCTTGATGATCGTCGCCGCGCGATAGAAGCGCTCGGCCGCCCCATGCCAGCCCGCCATGTCGCCGATCGCGGTCGGACGCAGGTTGGGATCGACGCTGATGACGCGCCGGCCGCGCTCCCGCTCGGCCAGGGCTGCGAAGGCCGAGCCGACAGGCTCGACCGCCATCGTATAGGAGCCGAAGGTCAGCGCCCGGACCGTGTCCGGCAGTGCCGACGGCAGGTCGGCCAGGCCGAGCGACCGATCGGCCGCGCCTTCGCCATGGAAGGCATAGCTGGGATGGCCGTCCTTGCTGGTCGCGACGACCGAGATGGTGGTGAGCCGCTCCGTCCGGACGAGATAACGGCCATCGACCCCTTCCCGCGCCAGCAGGCCGGCCAGCAGCGTACCGAATCCATCCCGCGAAACGCCGCCGAGGAAGGCCGCCTCGACGCCGAGGCGTGCCAGGCCGATCGCGACATTGAAAGGGGAGCCGCCGGCCACGATCCGCGCCGGAATCTCGCTGCCCTCGCCGGCTTCCGCGAAAAGATCGACCAGCGCTTCGCCACAGACCAGGATCATCCCGACCAACCTTCGCCATCCCCGAGCAACACGCTCATTGAACAACACGACGCATGCACCGGGAAGCAACCTTGGTTGCCGCTATGTCCGGGCGACAGCGGATCACTGCGCGGGCCGGGACGCCAGCTTGTTCCCATGCCGCCGGCCGCCGACTAGAAAGGATGCCTGACGCCCCGTCGGCAAAATCCGCGGACCTGCGCGCCTTGCGGTTCGAAGGCACGCCGCGCTTCCCCTCCGCAATGTGAAAGGCTGTCTCATGTCCAACTGGAGCAATTTCAAGCGGGACGCGATCTTCGTGGGCGGGCGCTGGCTGGAGAAGGCGTCTGGCGGGACGATTCCCGTGACCGATCCAGCGACCGGCAAGACGCTCGGCTCGGTGCCCTCGGCCGGTGTCGAGGAGACGCGCGCCGCCATCGAGGCCGCCCATGCCGCCTTCCCGGCCTGGGCCGCAAAGACCGCGCAGGAGCGTGCGGTGCTGCTGCGCAAGCTCGCCGACGAGATCCTGAAGCATCAGGATGCGCTGGCCGAGCTCCTGACCCGCGAGCAGGGCAAGCCGCTGGCCGAGGCCAAGGGCGAGGTCGGCATGAGCGCGGCCTATGTGCTCTGGTTCGCCGAGGAGGCGCGGCGGGTCTATGGCGACGTCATCCCCTCGCCCTGGGCCGACCGGCGCATCATCGTGACCAAGCAGCCGCTCGGCGTGGTCGGCGCGATCACGCCCTGGAACTTCCCCTCCTCGATGCTGGCCCGCAAGATCGGCCCGGCGCTGGCCGCCGGCTGCACCGTCGTCGCCAAGCCGGCATCGCAGACGCCCTATTCGGCGCTGGCCTGGGGCATCCTCGCCGAGAAGGCCGGCATCCCCGCCGGCGTCGTCAATGTCGTGACCGGCGATGCCCGCACCGTCGGCGGCGAGCTCACCGGCAATCCGCTGGTGCGCAAGATCACCTTCACCGGCTCGACCCCGGTCGGCAAGGTGCTGCTGAAGCAGGCGGCCGAGACGGTCAAGAAGGTCTCGATGGAGCTCGGCGGCAACGCACCCTTCATTGTCTTCGACGATGCCGATCTCGACCGCGCGGTCGAGGGCGCGATCGCAGCCAAGTTCCGCAATTCCGGGCAGACCTGCGTCTGCACCAACCGCTTCTACGCGCAGGCCGGCATCTACGACGCCTTCGTCGAGAAACTCGCGGCCGCGACCGGCAAGCTCAAGCTCGGCTCGGGTCTGGAAGCCGGCGTGACGCAGGGCCCGCTGATCGACGACAAGGCGCTCGCCAAGGTCGAGGAGATGGTGGCCGACGCCAAGGCCAAGGGCGGCACAATCGCGACCGGCGGCAAGCGCTCCGAACTGGGCCTCAGCTTCTACGAGCCGACGGTGATCGCGGGCGCGACCGCCGCCATGCAGTTCGCGCGCGAGGAAATCTTCGGGCCGGTCGCCCCGGTCTTCCGCTTCGAGACCGAGGAGGAGGCGATCCGCCTCGCCAACGACACCGAATACGGGCTCGCCTGCTATTTCTACACGCGCGATCTCGGCCGCACCTTCCGGGTCTCGGAGGCGCTGCAATACGGCATCGTCGGCGTGAACGAGGGGCTGGTGACGACAGAGGTCGCGCCCTTCGGCGGCGTCAAGGAATCCGGCCTCGGCTCGGAAGGCTCGAAATACGGCCTCCAGGACTATCTCGACGTCAAATACACCTGCATCGGCGGGATCGGGGCAGGACGCTGAGGCTTCCAGCGCGGCGTCGGGCTCCGCCCGGTGCCGCCGTCACCCGTCAGGGGTTGAACCGGAAGGAATAGGTCGCGCCGAGGCCGACCGTGATCTGGTCGCGCTGGCCGATCGTCTGCACGAGCGGGGAGCGGGCTGCCGCGTCGATCATGCGGTCATAGCGGGCGAACAGAGTCGTGGCCCAGGCTTCGGACCACGTGTATTGCAACGCGCCCGCGACGCCTACGCTCTTGGCGCCGGCGGAAGGCCGATACGGCGCCAGGAAGCCGTTCGCCAGCGATTCCTCAAGCGTCACGCCGAAATTGCGACGCATGTAGGAGGCGTTGCCGAGGGAAAGCCGCGGCCCGCCGGAAAGCGTGAAGCGCCCGATCTTCTCGACCCAGTCGGCGGAAAAATCCGCCACGAGACCGTGATGGCCGTGGAAGCCCTGGCGAATTTCGACGCGCGTGCGCAGACGCTCGAGGATCGGCCAGAATTCGGCGAAGACGCCGGCCTCCACGGTCCAGGGCACGTCCCGCATGCCGAAGAGCCGGCCGCTCGCGGAGGAGTAGCGCCCTTCCTTCCAGTTGCCGGCGAGGCCGAAGCTGAAGCGATCGTTATCGTAGAGCGCGTAGTCGAAGCTGTCGTCAGGTGAACTGAAATCCTCGGCTTCGCCGACCCGGCGCCAACTCAGCGATGGCATGAAGGACAGGCCGGCCGCGTTGGCCCCGTCATATTTGGGGCCGAGCTGCAGCGAGCCGCCGAGCGAGACGATCCAGCCTTTCGCAGGCGCCGGATCCGTCAGCGCCGGCGTGGGCTCCGCGGCATTGGCTGCCGTGAGCGACAGCAGGGCGAACCCGCCGATCCATCCCAAGCGATGACGCATCGTCGAGTCTCCACGGGCCGAATGGGCGCCCGATGCCGTGATGGTCGAGGCTTGCGACATGATTGTTGCAGCGACCTTAATCCGCGACGGTCCGGTTCAGCCGAATATCGAGTTTCTTGATGCGGTGCCAGAGGCTCCGCTCCGCGATACCCAACATCCGCGCGGCCTTGACCTGCACGCCGTCGCTGCGGCGGAGAGCCTCCAGGATGAACTCGCGTTCGATCCGTTCGAGCTCGGCGTCGAGATCATGCGGCAGGCCTTCGCGGCTGGCACGACGCTGCCCTTCGAACAGGTCCGTCGGCAAGTCCTGAACGTCGATCATGGCCGTCTTGGTGACGATCAGGGCCCGCTCGATGCAATTATGCAACTCGCGGATATTGCCCGGCCAGGCATGGCCCGCCATGGCGACCAGCGCCGCAGGGGAGAAGCCCGAGACGCGCTTGCCGACTGTCTCGGACAATGCGGCGAGGAAATGGGCGGCCAGCAGCGGGATGTCCTCGGCACGCTCGCGCAAGGCCGGCAGGCGGATCGGGAAGACGTTCAGCCGGTAGAACAGGTCCTCGCGAAAACCGCCCTGCTCCACCGCCTGGCGGATATCCTTGTGGGTCGCGGCGACGAGGCGGACATCGACGGTCTGGCTGCGGTTGGCGCCCACCGGTTCGAAGCTGCGCTCCTGCACGACGCGCAAGAGCTTCGCCTGGATGGCGAGCGGCATGTCGCCGATCTCGTCGAGGAACAGCGTGCCGCCTTCCGCCGCCGCGAAGCGCCCGATGCGATTCGAGACGGCGCCGGTGAAAGCGCCCTTGACGTGGCCGAAGAGTTCGCTCTCCAGCAAGGTCTCGGGGATCGCGGCGCAATTGACTGCGATGAAGGGCTTCGCTCGTCGCGGACTGTTGAAATGAATGGCGCGGGCGACGAGCTCCTTGCCCGTGCCGCTCTCGCCGTTGAGCATCACCGTCGCCCGCGTTTCGCAGACCTCGGTGACCTGCTCGATCACGCGGCGAAAGGATGGGCTGTTGCCGACCAGCGTATCGAAGCTGTGGCGCCCCTCCAGCTCGTTGCGCAGGCGCTCGTTGTCGCGCACCACGTCGGCGAGGCGCAGCGCGCGCCGGATCGTCGCCGCGACATCCTCGATCTCGAAGGGCTTGGCGATGTAGTCGAAGGCGCCTTCCTTGACGAGTTCGACCGCGTCGCGCACGGCGGCGAAGGCCGTGAGGATGATGACTGGCATGTCGGGCCAGCGGCTGCGCGCCTCCCGCAGCAGCCCACGCCCGTCCATCACGGGCATGCGCAGGTCTGTCAGCACGAGATCGAAGCGCGACTGCTCCAGCGCCAGAAGCGCAGCCTTTGCGCTCGTCACCGCGGTCGCGCGATAGCCGAGATCCTCCAATGCAGCCGCCAGCACGTCGCCCAGGCGCTCCTCGTCGTCGACGACCAGGATGGAATGGCTCATGGGGTCACTCCCATCCCGGCGCGCGGCAGCGCGAGCACGAAGACGGCGCCATGCCCCTCCTCGCCTTCGCAACGCGCCGTCCCACCATGTGCGGCCGCCACGCCCTGCACTTTCGCCAGCCCCAGCCCAGTTCCCTTCACCTTGGTGGTGAAGAACGGATTGAATATCTCCGTGCGGATCGCCTTCGGGACACCCGGACCTTCGTCGCTGATCGCCAGCGATACGCTCTTCGCGTCGGCGGTCAGGTTAGCGAAGATCGTGCCGCCCGAGGGCATGGCATCCATCGCGTTCAGGACCAAATTGAGGCAGGCCTGATGGAGCTGGTCGGCGTCGCCCAGGATTTCGGCGCCGCCGCTGCCATCCTCGACGCGCAGGACAATGTTGCCGCGCGCCAACTCTGGCTCGGCGATGGCGGCGACCCGGTCGATGACGTTGCGCAATGGAAAGCGGCTTTGCACCAGGGGGCGTGGCTGGGCGAAGTCGAGGAACTCGCGCATCAGCGTCTCGATGCGGCGGACCTCGTCGATGACGTAGCCGAGCATCTTCGCTTCGGTCTCGCCGAGCTTGGCACGATTGCGCACCACCTCGGTCGAGGTCTTGATGATGCCGAGCGGGTTGCGGACCTCATGCGCGATGACCATAGCCGCCTGCCCCAGCGCCGAGAGCCGGTCGCTGCGGCGCAGTTCCATCTCCAGTTCCTGCAGCTTGCCCAGCTGCTCCGCCATGCCGTTGAAGCCATTGGCGAGTTCGGCGATCTCGCGCCCGCCACCGACCCCGACGCGCTGACCGAAATCGCCGGCCGCGATCGCCCTGACGCCCCGGGTCAGGGCGCGCAGGGGACGCACCAGGACATCGGACATCAGGCTGCCGACCAGCGCCGCGATGAAGCAGCCGATCAGGAAGATGCCGAGGAACAGGCGCTCGCGGCCGAGCTGTTCGAAGAAGCCGGCCTCGCTGCGCAGGCCGATGAAGCTGATCGCGGCGAGCTTGCCGTCGATGCCACGGAAGCCCGCATAGACCGCCCGGTAGGCGCCACCTGCCCCGGCATCGCCATCGAATATCTCGTCCTCGCCGGCATCGAGCCGCGACCGGATTTCGCGGGGCACCGTGACCGGATGGTCGGGATGCGTCTGCACGAGCGGCTCCAGCTCTCCGTCGAAATCGGAGAACAGGCGCACGTCGAGCGAGGTCACCACCTTGATGCCGCCGAGATAGCTGTCGTCGAGCCAGGAGCCGACGAGGAGATTGGCGGGCTGGCCGTTGATCTGCACGGTCTGAACCGCGCCCGCCATGATCCAGCGCTTGTCGTCGGCCACGATCTTGAACAGCCCGAGCCCGGTCTTCTCCGGCAGGGCCCCGACCGAGGAAAAGCGGCGCGAGGAGAAGATCACCTCGCCGCCGGGACGATAGATGGTGATGAGATCGTAACCGACCGAGTTCAACACGGTGAATTCGCGCTCGATCGTGCGCTGCCTCCGGGCGTCGTCGGTGCTGTGCTCGAGCCGATGGCCGATCACGCCGGCGACGCGCTGCGCTTCCTGCGCGGCCTCGGAGACTTCGAGTGCGAAAAAGCGCGAGGTCTCGCGAAGCCAGTGCTCGACATTGTCCTCGAAGGCGTTCGAGATCAGCTTCGCCGCGATGAAAGCCGAGGCCAGCATAGCCGGCACGCTGACCAGCATGAAGCCGATGACCAGCCGAAGCCGCAGCGACGTCATGCGCGCGTTTCCCTGGCGTTTCGGCTGGGCGTCACGGCTGGCGCGTCCAGGTGTCGTCGTCGCAGATCAGGCCGCCGAGGACGCAGCCGCGGACCACCAGCGCCTGCGAGCCGGAGAGCGCGAGCGTGGTGCGATAGGTCTTGCCGTCGGCAGGATTATAACCGCTTCCGATCAGGGTGCCGCTCGCATCCGGAGCGAAACCACTGAGCACCTGCATGCCGAGCAGCGAGCGTGCCCGCAATCCCTCGTTCGGATTGAAGCGATCGACCCGCGGCTCCTTCAGCCAGACGATCCGGCCGCAAAGGGCGCGACCACAGCGGGCGATCGCGATTTCCGACTCGCCGTCGGAATCGCGCCAGCGGCCGACGGCCTCGGCCATCGGGTCGGCATAGGCTGGGATCGCCGCCGCCAGCGCCGCTGCCAGGATCGCGCTCCGCAAGCTGAAGCTTCTCCGCGTTTCTACGAATCGCGAAAATGCTCCAGAGTCTGATCTTGCCGCATGTTCGCCGACGCGGACCTTCGGTTCTTCACGCGAACCAGCGCCCACTTCGCTCGAAAATGCTCTAGCTCCCTTCATGCCCATCCTCCGAACCGAGCAGGACGACGCCGAAGATGATCAGGGCGATGCCGCCAGCGCGCAACAGGCCGATATGCTCGCCGAAGGCACCCCAGGCGAAGAGCGGCACCGTGATATAGACCAGGCCGGTCATCGGAAAGGCGCGGCTGAGCGGCATGTCGCGCAGGATCGCCATCCAGACCACGAAGGTGCCGAGATAGCCGATGACGGCAAACCAGACGCCGGGCAGCGTCACCGACCGCGCCAGCATCTCCAGGCCGAAATCCATGTCGCCGAGCCCCTCGGCGCCCCATTTGAAGGCAATCTGGGTACCGGTATCCAACCCGATGAAGGCGAGCCAGATCGCCAGTTGGCGCCAGCGGGAGGGCGCTTCGGGCGGCGCGAGAGCAGTCATGCGGCCTTCCTTTCGGCGTGCCTTGCGAGATCAGGGTCGAAACGATCGAAGCCGAGCCAGGGGCTCAGGCGACGCAGCACCCATTGCAACGGCGCGGCCCGGTGGCGGACATAGATCGTCGACGGAACGAGGCGGCTGCCGAAGCGGAGCTTCGACGCGTAGGCGGTCTGGCCGCTCTGGAACAGCCCGATGCCGCGCTCAAGACAGAAGCGGATATTCGCCATCCAGCTTACGACATAGAGATTATGGTCCCTTGCCTGCGGATAGCGCATGCCGAGGAACTTATCGATGACGCGATCGGCCTCGATCAGCAGCAGGTTGAAGGCCACGAGCTCCTCGCCGCCCCAATAGAGCGCGAAGACGGCGCGCTCGCCGAGCGCGCGGGAGATTTCCGCGAAATAGCCGGGCGGCAGGAGCTCCAGCTCGCCGTAATCCAGGCCGCTCCGGGCGCGCGTCTCTTCATAAAGCGAATCGATATCCCGAGCCAAAGCGCTGATATCGCTCCTGAACTCGATGCGAACATTGCCTGCCTTCGCGAGCTTGCGCCTGATGTCCTTGCGGGTCGCCGCCGATAGCGAAGCGAGATAGGCGGCCTCATCGGCATAAGGCAGGTCGAGCACCGCGACGGGCAGGCTGGCGAGACGGGCAAAACCGCCCTCGGGCAGGAAGCGTGCGTCGTTAGCCTCGACCGGGGCGAGATCCTTCCAGACTGAGAGATGCGCGCGCTCGACCGCGACCTGCCGCTGAAATGCCTCCGCGAGGCAGGCGAAAGCCTTCGCGCGGCCGGCGGCATCGAGCGTGTCCGCGAAGCCGAGATGGCAGCGCTCAGCATAGGGTGAACCGATGCAGAGCGCCTTCAGGGTTACGAGCCCCGGCAGATGGCGGAACAAGGCATCGCCGAGCCTTCGCATCCGCCCCTGGAGCGGCGTATCGAGCCGGTAGTTCAGGCGGAAGAACGGGGCGACGGCGACGATCGCGCCGGCCGCTTCCACGACGATCGCCGCCATGCGCAAGCCGGTCCCCGACACCGCGGCCGCCGTTTCACAGGCGACGTAATAGGCATGGCACTCCGCCTCCCCCGGCAGGCAGGCATCCCAGGCCGCAGCGTCCACATCAGCCACGCTGGCCGCGATCCGTGCCGAAAACGGGATCATTCCGCAGCAACGACGCGCAGCCCGACCGCCTTTTCGTGAGCGGCAGCCGCTTCCAGCCGCGCCGCCAGGGCAAGCGAGCGCTCGATGACGACGTCGCGCTGCTGGTCGATCGTCACGAGATGGTAGCTGTCATCGAGAATGACCGCGTCGACGAGCCCGCCGAGATGACGCTGGATGTAGAAGGCGTTGGACAGGCTCGCGATATCGTCCTCACGGGCATGCAGCAGCAGCGTCGGGCAGCGGATCGTGGGCATCTCGCGCCGCGTCTGGGCGATCAGCGCCCACATTTGCTGCAGCGCGCCCGATGGCGTGCCGAGCAGGCCGGCCTCGGCGCTGTTGCCGCGCGTGATCGCGGCCGTGATCACCGAGCGGGCGCGCAGGTCCTTGACGCCATAGGGCTCACGCTCGACGAAGCTGTAGCGGCGCGCGAACGGCGTCTTGATCAGCCACTTGAGCAGGAACGAATAGCGCGGGATCGACCAGCCGTCATACCAGAGCGTCGGCGCATAGAGGGCAAGCCCGTCAACGCCTTCGGGGCGCGCCGCGGCGACATGCATCGCCATCACAGCCCCCATCGAGAGCCCGCCGACGATGACCCGGTCGCAGATGGCACGCATCCGGTCGAGTTCGTCGAAGACGCTCTGCGCCCAGTCGCGCCAGCCCGTCGCCAGCAATTCGGCCTCGCCGGCGCAATGTCCGGCGAGCTGGGGGCAATGCACGGTATTGCCCGCACGATGAAGCGCGCGCGCCACCACCCGCATCTCGACCGGCGTGCCGCCGAGGCCGTGGATGAGCAGGAAGCCGGTGCGGCCGCCGGAATAGCGCAGGCTGAAATCAGGCGTCGTCACGTCTTGTTCCATCAAACTGTCCCCGCGACGATGACCACGCCGCAAGTGATGAGGCAGGCGCCGAGCCATTGCCGCGAACCGACACGCTCTCCAAGCCAGACGGCGCTGGCGAAGGTGATCGCGAGGAAATTCAGGCTGGCGACCGGGAAGGCGATCGAGAGCGGCACTTCGGCGAGGATGCGCAGCCAGATGAAGAACTCGGCGACATAGGTCGCGACACCCGCAAGCGCCCAGCCCGAGCGCCCGAGCGCAATCGCCATCTCGCGCAGATTGCCGCCTTCGGGCAGCTTGTCGGCCCCGAGCTTGAGGCAGATTTGGCCGACCATGTCGCAGAAGATCGAGAGGACAAACCAGAGCACGATGGTCAGGGTCATGACAGCACCCGCGCAAAGCAGTCGATGAGTTTAGCATTCACCCGCGCGTTGACGGCAAGATCGTCGACTGAGGGGCGCAATCGCGGGGGGTGGTCGAAATAGGCGAGCGTCGCCCGGAACGGATCGGCAAAGCGCGGCTCAGACCAGTCGCCGCAGACGTCCACGCCGGCGATCCGGCGTTCGCCGGCGAGACGCTCGATGGCGGCGATCAGATGGGACAACGGCAGGCTGCCCTGGTCCCAGTTGGTCAGGGCATCGGAGCGGCCGAGCACATCCTTGTCGATGGTCAGCCAGATGGCGCGGGTCGGGATCGCCTCGATGAGCTCGCCGAGGAAATCGGCCCAGCTCTCATCCGCCAGGTTGCGCCAGTGGAGATGGCCGCCCTCCTGCCGGTAGCAGCGCGTGCGGCCGTAGCGTCCCCAGACGCGCGATGGCGGGTGCCGCCAGGGATAGAGCACGATGCGGCCGTCGCGGACCGCATCGAGATTGGCGAACTGCAACTCGGGCCGGACCAGATCGTCGCTGCAGGGGCCGATCGTCACGACCTTGCGGATATGGGGCAATTCCAGCGCCCGGTTGACCCAGGCGCCGCAATTGACCGTCGCCGGAAAACGCACCCAGTCCGGATGGTTGTCGAAATGCACGATGGTCAGAGGCTCATCCAGCGCCGCCACGAGCCCCGCGGTCAGGTGATGGAAATCACCCGATCCGTAGAAGGTCACCGTGGTCTCATCCCCGGCTGCCGATTGCAGCCGGGAGGCGAGGCTTTGCAGCGCCGACCGGCTGGCCACGATGCGGAGGCGGCCAGCCAGATCGGCGGCATCGATGCGGGTTGCGACACCCGCATCAATCCGCTGCCTGAGCGGCTTCTGCGCCGCCAGGCTTCCATCCAGGTCGATCACCCGCAATCGCAACGTCGCCTCGGCCTTGTTCAGGCGCTGGCGACGCGGGCGAAGAGCTGGTCGAGCAGCGCGATCGCCAGGTCGATCTCGGCGTAGCTCATGGTCAGAGCCGGCGCGAGGGTGATGACGTTCTTGTAGTAGCCGCCGATGTCGAGCACGAGCCCGTAGCGCCGGCCGGCGACTTCGAGATCGGCCTTCATGCCCTCGTCGCACATCAGGTCGACGAGGCGCTTCGACGGCGTGTAGCTGTCATGCGGCTCGCAGATCTCGATGCGCAGCGCCATGCCGAGGCCATCGACCTCGCCGACGATCTTGTGGCGGCGCTTGAGCTCCTGGAGGCCGGCAAGGAAATGCCTGCCCTTGCCCATGACCATGGTCTCGTAGTCTTCCTCCTCCATCATCTTCATCGCCTCCAGCGCGACGGCGGTGCCGAGCGGGTTGGCGTTGAATGTCGAGTGAGTGGAGCCCGGCGGGAAGACGGTCGGGTTGATCAGCTCTTCCTTGGCCCAGACGCCGGAAAGCGGGTTCAAGCCGTTGGTCACGGCCTTGCCGAAGACGATCACGTCCGGCTGAACGCCGAAATGCTCGATCGACCAGAGCTTGCCGGTCCGGTAGAAGCCCATCTGGATCTCGTCGACGACCATCAGGATGCCGTGGTCGTCGAGCACCTTCTTCAAGCCAGTGAAGAAGTTCGGCGGCGGGATGACGTAGCCGCCGGTGCCCTGCAGGGGCTCGACATAGAAGGCGGCATATTCGGCCTGGCCGGTCTTGGGATCCCAGACGCCGTTATATTCGCTCTCGAACAGGCGGGCGAACTGCGCCACGCAATGCTCGCCGTACTCTTCCTTGCTCATGCCCTTGGGGCCGCGGAAATGGTAGGGGAACGGGATGAAATGCGCGCGCTCGCCGAAATGGCCGAAGCGGCGGCGGTAGCGATAGGACGAGGTGATCGCGGAGGCGCCGAGCGTGCGGCCGTGATAGCCACCCTCGAAGGCGAACATCAGGCTCTTGCCGTTGGAGGCGTTGCGCACAAGCTTGAGCGAATCCTCGACAGCCTGGGCGCCGCCGACATTGAAATGGACGCGGCCTTTGGTGCCGAACTTGCGCTTGGCGTCCTTGGCGATCATCGCCGCGAGCTCGATCTTCTCACGGTGGAGATACTGGCTGGCGACCTGCGGCAGCGTGTCGATCTGGCGCTTCAACGCGTTGTTGAGGCGCGGATTGGCGTAACCGAAATTGACCGCCGAATACCACATCTGCAGGTCGAGGAAGCGGTTGCCCGCCGCATCGAGCATGAAGGAGCCCTCGCAGCCCGAAAAGATCTTCGGGAACTGCGTGTAGTGGACCGTGTCGCCATGCGAGCAATACTCGGCCTCGAGCGCGAGCAGGCGCGCCTCTTCGGCCGCAAGGCCGGCGAGGTTCACCGAGGCAGCAGCGGCCAAGCGGTCCTGCTGAAGAACGCCGTCATCCATCGATCTTGTCCTTGAGGTGGTGGCCCGCTGCGGCCGGGACGACGCCCGTCAGCATCTCCTCCAGGAGACGCGCCGCATCCGCGAGCTGGGAGAAGGCGTGATGTTCCACGCCCGCCTGGACGCAATGCGCGACCAGGCTGTTCTTGGCGAAGACGAGATCAGCCCGCTCCGCGATGCAGAAATCAGAGCGGCCGTCGCCTACCAGGATAGTGCCGGGCCGGCCGAGGCTGCGCGCCACGCCGCATTTGCAAGTGCCGCTGGCGCAGCTGCCGTCACGGGCCGCATGCGGCGAGGTCAGCCGCCAGCGATCCCCGCCGATCGGCTCGATATGGTTGGCAATGACCGGAAGCTCGGTGAGGCCGGCGCGACGCAGCAAGGTTCGGATCGTGCGGTCGAGGCCGTCCGAGACCACCGTGACCGGGACGCCATGGCGCATGCAGGTGCGGACGAAGGCGACGAAGCCCCAGTCGATTTCGAAGCTCTCGACGAAGGTATCGAGCACATCGGGCGAGACATGCAGCAGCGCGATCTGGCGCTCCATGCATTCACGGGAACCGATCCGGCCCGCGACCCAGTCCTCCTCGATCGCTTCCCAGCCCGGCTCGGCGAAACGCGCGAGAATCCGGTCGGTCGTATCTGCCAGAGAGACCGTGCCGTCAAAATCGACAATCGCCTGCCACTGCATCTGCGTCGAAAGCCCCGTTTTGCGGGATCCCCTCGGCAAACCGTGTGCCAGGCGTCAAGACATTGATTTTTATGACGTTACCGAGCCTTTCCAGGCACTCTGAACATCCAAATTTGAAGGCAACTCCAAATTTTGGAGCAACAACCGACATCAACCCGCGAATGGCGGCAGGTGCGGCCTGTCAAGAATCCGATACCTGCAAGCGGGCAAGCGTCAGGCGAACGCGCGTCATGCCGTTCTCCCGGGACAGGGTCAGCCCCCCGCCATGGGCTTCGGCGACCTCCGTCGCGATCGAGAGGCCAAGCCCGGAACCAGATGAGTCAGCGCCCTTCGCGAAGGGGCGCACCAATTCCGGAAGCGAGGCTGCGAAACCCTCCCCGTCATCGGCGACCTCGATCCAGGCGCTCTGCGCCCCTCGCCCACCGTGACGACAAGCCGGCTGCGCGCGCCGTGCTTCAGCGCGTTGTCGATGAGGTTTCCGAGGGCTTCACGCAGGCTGACCGCATCGCCGTTCACCACCGGCCCGGCCTCGGCCGGCGCAAAGGCAATGTCCACTTCGCGCGGCAGCGAGAGCGGCACGGCCTTGGCCAATACGATCTTGGCCAGATCATTCAAGTCCACCGGCGCGGTGATCGCCGCATCCTTGCGGTGGATCACCATCGCATGGTCGAGCAATTGCCCGGTCAGGCGGCCGAGCTCCGCCGTGCGCTCATGGATGCGCTTGACGGTATCGGCCTTGCGCCGCGAGGCCGGCGTGCCGACGAGTATCTCGACCTGGGCGTCGAGCGCGGCCAGCGGCGTGCGGATCTGGTGGGCTGCGTCGGCGATGAAACGCTGCATGATCGCCATCCGCTCCGAGAGGCGGCGCATGAAGTCGTCGATGGCCTCGACGAGGTTGCGGATTTCCCTGGGCGGCTCGGCCTCGATCGGGCGCAGATCGTCGGGGCGCCGGCTGGCGATCTCGCGCTCGATGCGGGTCAGCGGCTTCAGCGCCAGCGTCACCGCATAGGCTGCGGCAAGCAAGGCCAGAACGCTCATCACGGCGATGACCCCGAGCGCCTTCAGCGTCAGGTCGCGCGCCAGCGCGCGCCGGGCCTCGGTCGTCTGGGCGACGACGATCGTCGACCAGTTATTGGTGCCCGGCAGATCGATCTGCCGGGCGAGCGTCGCGATACGTACCGGCTGGCCCTGGTAGACGCCGTCCTCGAGGACGACGCCGGCGCGGATATCGACGGGATCGGCGCGCGAGACCAGATCGTCGTAGCCGGCGACGACGATGCCGCGCGGATCGACCACCTTGTAGAAAACGAGGTCGTAATCGGCGAGCGTCGCGATCGTGGAGACCGGCGGATCGACGGTCACGACACCGCCCTGGATATAGACATTCTCGGCGATCTGCACCGCGCCGCCGCGCAGGAGCCGGTCATAGGCATGCTGGGCGGCGAGCGACGAGGAATGCCAGGCGGCGGCACCGAGCACGACCGCGCCGGCCGCCAGCACTGCCGTGAGCACGGCGATGATGCGGAAGCGCAGCGACAGGCGCAGTTCAGACAACCGCAAGCTGGTACCCCAATCCGCGCAGGGTCCTGATCTCGACCGAGGCATCCGCGAGCTTGCGGCGCAGGCGCGCGACGAACTGCTCGACAGCGTTGGGGCTCGCCTCCTGGTCAAAATTGAAGAGCTGCTCGACCAGTTCCTCCTTCGGCACGATCCGGTCCGGACGCGCGGCGAGGATTTCGAGCACGGTCAGTTCGCGACGTGTCAGGTTGAGCGGCCTGTCATTCACGCTCGCAACGCGCCCTGCCCGGTCGATGACGAGCGGCCCGACGCGCAGGAGGTTGTCGGACTGCCCGGCACTGCGCCGCAGCAGCGCCCGCGCACGGGCTTCGAGTTCGCCGTAGTCGAAAGGCTTGACCAGGTAATCGTCGGCGCCGAGATCGAGCGCGCCGATCCGCTCGTCGACGGCCGAGCGTGCGGTCAGCACCAGCACCGGCGTCTTCAGGCGCCGCGCCCGCATCTGCCGGAGCACCGCGAGACCGTCCTGACCGGGCAGGCTCAGATCGAGCACGACGAGGTCATAGGCCTGCACATGCAGGAGCTCGGAGGCCGTGATGCCGTCCTGCTCCCAATCGACGGCGTGGCCGATCTTCTCCAACCGCATCACCACGGCCTCGGCGATATCGGCGGTGTCCTCGACAACCAGCACGCGCAAGCGGATCTCCTCCCGGCTCCGAGTCAGGCTGGAGTCAGTCTCGCAGATTATCACCCTCGGCAAGCGCCCATAAGTGCGCAGGGAAACGAAACAAGGGAGGGTACATGCTGGCCCCGTTCGACGCTGCAACTGCGACTCCGCTCCTCTCGGTCGAGGGCGTGACGCTGCAATACAAGACGCCCGACGTGGTGGTGACCGCGACGCGGCGCGTCTCGTTCGACGTCTATCCGTCCGACCGCTTCGTCCTGCTCGGACCGTCCGGCTGCGGCAAGTCGACCCTGCTCAAGGCGATCGGCGGTTATCTCACGCCGGTCGAGGGCGAGATCAGCCTGAAGGGCCGCAAGGTCTCCGGCCCCGGGCCGGACCGGATGATGGTGTTCCAGGAGTTCGACCAGCTCCTGCCCTGGAAGACGGTGCGCGAGAACGTGGTCTTCGCGCTGACGGCCTCGGGCCGCGCCAGCCAGGCCGAGGCCGAGGAGCGCGCCCGCTCCTATATCGACAAGGTCGGCCTCTCCAAGTTCATCGACAGCTATCCGCATATGCTTTCGGGAGGCATGAAGCAGCGCGTCGCCATCGCGCGCGGCATGGCGATGGAACCAGACGTCCTGCTGATGGACGAGCCCTTCGCCGCCCTCGACGCCCTCACCCGCCGCAAGATGCAGGACGAATTGCTGCGGCTCTGGGACGACACCAAGTTCACCGTCCTCTTCGTCACCCACTCGATCGAGGAGGCGATCAAGATCGGCACCCGCATCCTGCTGCTCTCGCCGCATCCCGGCGAGGTCAAGGCAGAGCTCAACAGCGTGCCGCCCGAGGAGATGGGCACCGGCAAGCAGGCCGCGCTCGAAACCCGCATCAACGACATGCTGTTCGCGCATCATTGAACCGGAGGAGACCGACATGACCGACCTCGTCAGCTTCCGTCCGGAAATCATCCGCGACGTCAATTCCAGCGACGCCCCCGTCGTCGCCAAGACCATCGGATGGGCCGAGCGGGTCTATCGCCTCGGCTTCGTCCGCAAGGGCCTGATCCTCGCGGTACTTGCCCTCGCCTGGGAGGCCTATGGCCGCTGGCTCGGCAATCCCCTGCTCTTCCCGACCTTCGGCCAGACGGTACAGGCCTTCGTCGAAAACATCGTCAACGGCGTCATCCCGGCGCGCATGATGGTCTCGCTGCAGACACTGGTCATCGGTTACGGCATCGGCATCGTGCTCGCCGCGCTGCTGACGACGCTGGCGATCGGCTCGCGTATCGGTGCCGACCTCCTGGAAACCCTGACCTCGATGTTCAACCCGCTGCCGGCTATCGCGCTCCTGCCACTGGCGCTGATCTGGTTCGGGCTCGGCACCGGCAGCGTCATCTTCGTGCTGGTCCACTCCGTGCTCTGGGCGATCGCGCTCAACACCCATGCCGGCTTCCGCTCGGTCTCGAACACGCTGCGCATGGTCGGGCAGAACTACGGGTTGCGCGGCCTGAAGCTGGTGCGGCTCATCCTGATCCCGGCCGCCTTCCCGGCGATCCTGACCGGGCTCAAGGTCGGCTGGGCCTTCGCCTGGCGCACCCTGATCGCGGCCGAGCTCGTCTTCGGCGTCTCCTCGGGCTCCGGCGGCCTCGGCTGGTTCATCTTCGAGAACCGCAACCAGCTCGAGACGGCCAACGTCTTCGCCGGCCTGTTCACCGTGATCCTGATCGGCCTCTTCGTCGAGAACGTCATCTTCGCCACCATCGAGCGCAAGACGATCCGCCGCTGGGGCATGCAGCACTAAGTTCCTGCACCATCGCATTTTCTTCACGCGAACCGGCATCCATTTCGCTTGAAAATGCTTCTCAACTCAAAAGGCCGAACGGCCACCAATCGGAGGAGAATACCCATGGCACTCAAGACATTCCTGCGCACCGCCTTCACGGTCGCCGCGCTCGGCGCGGCGCTCGCCACCACTCCGGCCCGCGCCGAGGTCAGCGAGGTCCGTATCTCCAAGGGCTTCGGCATCCTCTACCTGCCGCTCTTCGTGATGCAGGACCAGCAGTTCCTGGAGAAGCGCGCCAAGGCCGCCGGCCTCGGCGACATCAAGGTGACCTGGCTGATGCTCGATGGCGGCAACGTCATCAACGATGCGATGATGGCCGGCACGCTCGACTTCGCCGGCACCGGCGCGCCCGGCTTCGTCACGCTCTGGGCCAAGGCCAAGGGCATTCCGGGCGTCGAGGTCGTCGGCGTCTCCGGGATGAGCTCGACCTCGCTGTGGATGATGTCGAACAAGCCGGAGCTCAAGTCGCTGAAGGACTTCACCGCGACCGACAAGATCGCGCTGCCGGGCATCAAGACCTCGCTCGCCGCCGTCGTGCTGCAGATGATCGCCGCCAAGGAATTCGGCGACGCCAACTACGCCAAGATGGACCCGATGACGGTCAGCCTGCCACATCCGGAGGCGCTCGCCGCGCTCGTCGGCGGCAAGACCGAGATCAAGGCGCATTTCACCTCGCCGCCCTTCCAGTACATCGAGGCCAAGAGCCCCGGCATCCACCGCGTGCTCAACTCGGTCGACTATCTCGGCAACCTGACGCTCGACGTCACCTTCGCGCCGAAGAAGTTCGTCGACGCCAATCCGAAGATGACCCAGGCCTTCATCGACGCGATGGACGATGCCAATGCCCTGATCGAGAAGGACAAGAAGCTCGCCGCCGAGATCTTCGCCAAGGCCTCCAAGGTGAAGATCGACGCCACCGAGGTCCAGGAGATGATCGAGGACAAGGACGCCCGCTTCACTGCGACGCCCGAAGGCGTGATGAAGTTCGCCGAGTTCATGCACAAGGCCGGCTCGATCAAGGTGAAGCCGACCAAATGGAGCGACATGTTCGTGCCGCAGCTCGCCGGCCGCTCAGGCAGCTAAACGGCACGACATCGGGCATCGGACGCTTCGAGAAAGGGCGCGGCTTCGAGAAGCCGCGCCCTTTCGCGTTGCGATTGCCAAGCCTCGATCAAATTCCTATGCCGGAGCCATGACACGCGACATCGCAGCGCGACGGCACCATGCCATCCTGGCGAAGCTCGACGAGACCGGCTCGGTCACCGTCGAGGAACTGGCGCAGGCGCTCGACGTCTCGCGCGAGACGGTCCGGCGCGATCTCAAGGCCCTGTCGGCAGGCGGATCGCTGGCCATCGTCCATGGCGGCGCGATCCGCAATGAACGCTCGGAAGCCTCCTTCGCCAGCCGCCGTACCGTGAACCGCGCCGGCAAGGAGACGATCGCCGATCTCGCGGTCTCGCTCATTGGCGACGGCATGACCATCCTGCTTGATTCCGGCACGACGACCGAGGCTTTGGCGCGCGCTCTCGCACGCTCCGACCGCAAGCGCCTGATCGTATATACGACCTCGCTGGAGAATGCCCGGCTCGTCAGCCGGCTGGCGGGCACCCGCGTCTTCCTGATCGGTGGCGAATTCGACCGCAACGAGGATGCGACCACCGGCCCGGAGACCTTGCGGGCGATCGCGCGGCTCTCCGCCGATTTCGCCTTCGTCAGCGTCGGCGGCGTCGATCCGGGTGGGTACGTCACCGACTATACCCGCGCCGGCGCTGCGACCCGTACCGCCCTGCTGAACGCCGCCGAGCAAGGCTTTCTGATGGCCGACAGCGGCAAGTTCGGGCTCGAACTGCCCAGCCGCATCAACGGCGACAAGCCCTGCGCCGGGCTTCTGGTCGACCAGGCTCCGCCCGCTCCGCTCGCGGCGAAACTGACGGAGCACGGGATCCAAATCCACGTCGGATGATTTGCCCGTTTTTGTGGTTTTTTGTTGTTTTCTGAATCCGACCCGCTAAGCTGCCTTCCATCGCGGAGGCGCTCATGTCCATTCCCACCCAATCCCGTGTCGTCATCATCGGCGGCGGCATCATCGGCTGCTCGGTCGCCTATCATCTGACCAAGCTCGGCTGGCGCGACGTGCTGCTGCTCGAACAGGGGCGCCTCTCCTCCGGCACGACCTGGCATGCGGCCGGCCTCGTCGGGCAGCTCCGCAGCCAGTCCAGCATGACGCGCCTGATCCGCTACTCGACGGAGCTCTACGCCTCGCTGGAGAACGAGACCGGGCTCGCCACCGGCTGGAAGCGCTGCGGTTCGGTCTCGGTCGCCCGCACGCAGGAGCGGATGACGCAATTGCGCCGGACGATCTCGGCCGCGCGCGCGCAAGGCGTCGAGATCGAGGAACTCAGCCCCAAGGAGGCCGGCGAGAAATGGCCGGTGATGCGCACTGACGATCTCGTTGGCGGCGTCTGGCTGCCCGGAGACGGCAAGGCCAACCCCTCCGACATCACGCAGGCGCTGGCCCGCGGCGCCCGCAGCGGCGGCGCGACCGTGCGCGAGGGCATCCGCGTCACCGGCATCGAGACCGAGAAGGGCCGGGTCAAGGCAGTCCAGACCGATCAGGGTCGGGTCGAATGCGAAGTGCTGGTGATCTGCGCCGGGCAATGGTCGCGCACCATCGGCCAGATGTGCGGCGTTTCGGTGCCGCTGCATTCGGCCGAGCACATGTACATCGTCACCGGCAAGATCGCGGGCGTGACGCCGGACCTGCCGGTGATGCGCGATCCCGACGGCTATATCTATTTCAAGGAGGAGGTCGGCGGGCTCGTCATGGGCGGGTTCGAGCCGGACGCCAAGCCCTGGGGCATGGACGGCATCCCCCATCCGTTCGAGTTCCAGCTCCTGCCCGACGATTGGGACCAGTTCGGCATCCTGATGGAGAATGCGCTCGAGCGTGTGCCGGCGCTGGAGACCGCCGAGATCAAGACCTTCCTGAACGGCCCCGAGAGCTTCACGCCGGACAACAACTTCCTGCTCGGCGAAGCGCCGGAGGTGGCGGGCGTCTATGTCGGCGCCGGCTTCAACTCGATGGGCATCGCCTCGGCCGGCGGCGCCGGCCGGGCGCTGGCCGAATGGATCGTAGAGGGCGAGGCGACGAGCGATCTCTGGCCCGTCGATATCCGCCGCTTCGCCGATTTCAACAACAACCCGGCCTGGCTGAAGGACCGGATCAAGGAGACGCTCGGGCTGCATTACGCCATGCCCTGGCCGAACCGCGAGCTCGACACCGCCCGCCCCTTCCGGCGCTCGCCGCTCTATGACCGGCTGGCCGCCAAGGGCGCCATCTTCGGCTCGAAGATGGGCTGGGAGCGCGCGAACTATTTCGCCCGCACCGAGGCGGAACGTACGATCGGCTATTCCTTCGGGCCGCAGAACTGGTTCGAAACGGTGGCAGCCGAGCATCGTGCCTGCCGCGAGGCGGCGGGGCTGGTCGATATGTCGAGCTTCGCCAAGTTTCTGCTGCAGGGGCCGCAGGCCGAGGCCGCCTTGCAGCGCCTCGCCGCCAATGATGTCGCCGTGCCGGTCGGCACCTCCGTCTACACGGCGCTGCTCAATGCGCGCGGAACGTTCGAGAGCGACCTGACCGCCGCCCGGATCGCGCCCGATGCCTATCTCCTGCTCACCGGCACCGCCCAGGCGACGCGCGACGCGCACTGGATCAGGCGGCAGCTCCCCGAAGGCGTAACGCTGACCGACGTGACCTCCTCCTATGCCGTGCTCTCGCTTGCCGGGCCCAAGGTCCCCGCGCTTCTGGCTCGCCTCTCACCGACCTCGTTCGACCTCGCCGATTTCCCGGCCAATGCCATCCGCAAGATCACGATCGGCTATGCCACGACCTGGGCCTGCCGCCGCTCGTATTTGGGCGACGGGTTCGAGCTCTATGCGCCTGTCGAGTTCACCGCCGCGATCTACGACGCGCTGCACGAGGCCGGGGCCGATCTCGGGCTGGTCGATGTTGGCTACTATGCCGTGGATTCCTTGCGCATCGAGAAAGGTTTCCGCGCCTGGGGTCGTGAACTGACGCCAGACGTCAATCCCTACGAGACCGGACTCGGCTTCGCGGTGAAGCTCGGCAAGGGCGAGTTCCTCGGCCGCGAGGCGCTGGTCGCCGCCAAGGCCGCGCCGCGGACGAAGCGCCTGATCGCTCTCGTCGGGCCACGCCCGAACGGGCAAATGGCCTGGGGCGGCGAAGCGATCCTGGCGGATGGCAAGCCGGTCGGCGAGATTACTTCGGCCGCGTTCGGCGCGAGCCTTGATGGAATCGTCGCGCTGGGCTGGGCTTCAAGCGATCAATCGATCGATCAGGCTTGGCTCGATGCACGGAGCTGGGCTATCGACCTCGCCGGCACCACTGTACCGGTCAGCGTCAGCCTCGCGGCGCCGCTCGACCGAAAGTCATAGCCGGGAAAAGAAACCATGGCCGAAGCTCACTCCACGCATGCTCCCGCTTTGGGGCGGGACTTCAAGGTGCAGAAGCCCGACCGCATCCTGACCTTGTCCTGCGAGGACCGACCGGGCATCGTCCATGCCGTCAGCGGCGTACTCTATCGCCATGGCTGCAATATCCTCGAAAGCGCGCAGTTCAGCGATCCGCGCGACGGCCGCTTCTTCATGCGCGTCGCCTTCGCGACCGGCGAGCGCTTCGACGAGGCCGCGTTCAAGCGCGAGTTCGACGGCATCGCAGGCACCTTCCGCATGGATTGGGATGCGATCGATGCCGCCGCGCCGGCGCGAATCCTGCTGATGGTCTCGCGCTTCGGCCATTGCCTGAACGACCTGCTGTTCCGGCAGGCCACCGGCAATCTCAACATCGAAATCCCCGCGATCGTCTCCAATCACCGCGATTTCGAGGCGCTGGCCAAGAGCTACGGCATTCCCTTCCACTACCTGCCGGTCACGCCTGCCAACAAGTTGGAGCAGGAAGCGCGATTGCTGGAAATCGTCGCCGAGACCAATTCCTCGCTGGTCGTGCTCGCGCGTTACATGCAGGTGCTGTCGAACGATCTCTGCCGCGCGCTAGACGGCCGGGCAATCAACATCCACCACTCCTTCCTGCCAAGCTTCAAGGGCGCCAAGCCCTATCACCAGGCCTATGATCGCGGCGTGAAGCTGATCGGCGCGACTGCGCATTACGTCACGCCCGATCTCGACGAAGGCCCGATCATCGACCAGGACGTCGGCCGCGCCGATCATTCGCTGGCGCCGGACGATCTGGTCAATGCCGGACGCGATATCGAGGCCGTCGTGCTGGCGCGGGCGCTCAAGCTCCATATCGAGCGCCGGGTGATGCTTGCCGGCCGCCGCACGGTGATCTTCCGCTAGGTTCAGGCGAAGGCGACGTTCCGCGTCTGCGCCAGCAGGCGCGGGTCGTGCGAGCGGATCTGGACCGGCCTGCCGTCGAGTATCTCGAAGCAGCGCGCCAGCGTGTCGTCCGAGAGCCGCCGCATCGCCTCCGCCGTGAAGAAGGTCAGGTGCGGGAACAGGATCACGTCGTCGCGGCCGAAAAGCCGGCTGAGCGGATGCCCGTAACGGGCCAACGGCTCCTGGCTGTAGACGTCGAGCCCGACACCGCCGAGCCTCCCCGCCAGCACCGCCTCGACCAGCGCCGCCTCGTCGATCAGCGCGCCGCGCGAGACGTTGACGAGGATCGCATCGGGCTTGAGGCAGGCCAGTTCCGCCCGGCCGATGATGTGGCGGGTCGCGTCGTTCAGGACGCTGTGGAGCGAGACCAGATCGCATTGCCTGAGCATCGCGTGGAGGTCGCCGACCTTCTCGATCCCGGCTGCGGCCATGGTCGCGGCATCGACATGCGGATCGTAGCCGAGGACGCGCGCGCGGAAGCCCTGCCCCGCCATCCGCGCCATGCTGCGCCCGATTTTGCCGGTGCCGACCAAGCCCAGCGTCGCGCCGGCGATGTCGCGGCCGAGCCATCGCTCGGCCGGCCAGACCCAGCCCTCGCTTTGGACGGCGCGGCCGATTTCCGGCAGGCGCTTGGCGAGCGCGATCAGCAAGGCGAAGGCGCCCTCGGCGACCGTCTCCTCGGCATATTCGGGCACGTTGACCACGGGGATGCCGCGCGCGATCGCGGCGGGGATATCGATCGCGTCGATGCCGACGCCGTATTTGACGATACCCTTGAGCCTGGGCGCCGCCGCGATCACGCGCGCAGTGACCGGCGTGTAGCACATCAATAGCAGGTCGGCGTCCGCGACCTCCCGCATCAGCGCCTCCTCGGAGATCCCGTCCGGCAAGGTGACGAGATCGACGCCGCGGGCGCGAAACCCGGCGTCGATCTCCGGGCATTCCAGTTCCCGGTCCGTGCGGACAGCCTTCATCACCGCCACCTCAGCCCGCCAGAATCGCGCGCTCGACGATGCCGAGCGCGCGTTCGAGATCGGCCCGCGCGATCACCATCGGCGGCGACAGGGTCAGCACATTGCCCTGGCTGATCTTGAAGCTCAGGCCCGCCTCCAGGCAGCGGTAATAGACCCGCTCGGCCAGCGCATTGTCGGGCGTCCAGGCGTCGCTATCGGAGACCAACTCGACCCCGAACAGCAGGCCGCGGCCACGCACGTCGCCGACGGCCGGGCAGCTTGCGCCGAAGTGCCGTAGCCGCTCCATCGCATAGGCGCCGAGCTCGGCGGCGCGCTCCGTCAGCCCCTCCTCGCGGATGATGTTGATCGTGGTCAGCGCCGCGCGGGTCGTGACCGGGTTCTTCTCATGGGTGTAGTGGCCGATCGCATAGCCGCCAGCGACATCGAGGTCGCGCCGCGCCACCACCGCGGCGATCGGCAGGACGCCACCCCCCAGTGCCTTGCCGAGCACGACCATGTCGGGCTCGACGCCATCATGCTCATGGGCGAAGAAGCGCCCGGTCTTGCCGAGACCGGTCGGGATCTCGTCGAAGATCAGCAATGTGCCGTGCCGGTCGCAGGCCTCGCGCACGCTCTTCCAGAAGCCCAGCGCCGGCGGATAAGGCGTCGCCCGCATCGGCTCGGCGACGACGGCCGCGACATCCCCCTCCCGCGCCAGCACATAGGAGATCATGCGGGCGCAGGCCCGCGCCGAATCTTCCAGATTGTCGTGGCCATAGGCGCAGTTGCGGGTGCCCCAGGGCGCGACATGCTCGGCGCCCGGCAGAAGCGGCCCGGCGATGCCGGAGCGGAAAGTCGCCTCGCCGCCGACGCTGGAGGCGCCGAAGCCGGCACCGTGGAAGGCGTCCCAGAAGGACAGGGTCTTGAACCGGCCGGTCGCGGCGCGGGCGAGCCTGAGCGCAACCTCGATCGCATCCGATCCGCCGGTGGTGAAGAGCACCTTGCCGAGATTGCCCGGCGCCAGCTTTCCGAGCGTCTCGGCCAGTTCGACCGCGGGCTCGCAGGTGAAGCGGCGCGGCGCAAAGCAGAGATCGTCGATCTGCGCCTTGATCGCCTCCTTCAGGCGCGGGTGGCCATAGCCGATATGGTGGACGCTGTTGCCATGGAAATCCATGTAGCGGCGCCCCATCGTGTCTTCGATCCAGATGCCCTCCGCCCTGGCGATGGCGGTGAGGCATGGGCTGGACAGGCTCTGATGCAGGAAGGCGGCGGAATCGCGCGCCAGCAATGCGCGGGTTCCGGCATCGCCGATGCCGGCGGACCAGTCGCTGCGCGCCGCGGAGGTGTTGGATTCGCCCTCGGTATGGACGATAGCGGCGGTTTCGGCGCGCATTGGAGAGCCTCGGTTCGCGCCGGCTGGGCGCTGTCGAGGCTCAGAATGCCTTCGTTCCATCAATCTGAAAAATCGCTATTTCATATCCAAGTATAAATTTTAACGATAGCATATCGCATCGGCTTTAGAGGCTCCCTGCCATGCGCCATGTCCAGCTCCGCGCCTTCCATCAGGTCGCCCTTTCCGGCGGTTTCTCGAAGGCCGCACTTGCGCTGAACCTCACCCAGCCGGCGATCTCGGATCAGGTTCGGAAGCTGGAGGAGGAATACGATGTCGCGCTGTTCAGCCGCCGGCACCGCCAGGTCATCCTGACGCCCGCGGGGCACAAGCTGCTCGCCGTCACGCATCGCCTGTTTGGGGCCGAGGGCGAGGCTTTGGAACTCTTGCAGGAGGAGCGCTCGCTGCGCGCCGGCACACTTCGGATCGTTGCCGATTCCGTCCATCATGTGATCGACGTGCTCGCCGCCTTCCGCGAGCGCCATCCCGGCATCCAGGTCTCGATCGCGCAGGGCAATACCCGCAGCATCGTCGAGACGTTGATCGGCTACGGTGCAGATATTGGCGTCCTGGGTGAGCTCGGCGACGAACGTCCGTTCGAAGTGCTGCCGCTGAACGTCTCGCCGATCATCGCCTTCAGCGCGAAGGGGCATCCGGCGGCTGCCCGTGCAATGCTCTCATTGCAAGAGCTGGCAAGCTGGCCACTGGTCATGCGCGAGCGCGGATCGCGCACGCGGCAATTGCTGGAGCAGCGGGCGGCGGAACAGGGCGTCACGCTCGCTTATGCGGTCGAGGCCGAGGGCCGCGAGGCGGTGCGAGCCATCGTGGCAGCGGGCGGCGGCATCGGCTTCGTCTCGGCGGCCGAGTTCGGCGAGGACGACACGCGCCTCGTCCGCATCCCGCTCGACGGCCACCCGCTCCTGATGCACGAGAAGCTGATCTGCCTGCACGAGCGCCGCACCAGCAAGGCCATCCATGCCTTCTTCGCGCTGGCGCGGTCGATGCGCGGGTGACGACGCTAGGGCAGCGCCCTTCCCGTCCGCAAGGCATGCGCCCAGTCGGCCCGCCCGTTATCCTGCGCGCGCCGGGCCGAGCGCTCCCAATCATAGGCCACGAGATGATGCTCGATCGTGATCTCCGCGCCGAGCATGACGATGGCGAAGCGGGCATGGGGCATCCCGCTTTCGGAAACATGGGCCGGGTTCGTGTCGCGATAGGCCGGGTTCCCGACGCTGCCGGGATTGAGCACGATGGCACCGGAACTCAAACGCGCCGCGCGCGGCAAATGGCTGTGCCCGCAGAGCATCAACGGCGCCGACCGTCCGGCGAGGCGCTGTTCGATGGTTGCGATCGGCGACGGCACGAGATGGCCGTCATGCACCTCTTCCATCAGGTAGGTCTCGTCGTCGCCGGGGCTCGCGTGGAAGCAGAGCGCGCCTTCCACCGTGATCTCGACTGGCAGGCTGGCGAGCCAGGCGCGGGCTTCCGGGTCGAGCGCGCCCCAAGCGTAGCTGTCCGACTCGCCCAGCCCAAGGGCCGTGGCAGCGCCCAGCACCCGGTCGTGGTTGCCCCGGACATGGCTGACCTCGCGCGAACGCAGCAGCGCGACGGCTTCGGCCGGCCAGAGCGGGCCGGAGGCGCAATCGCCGAGATTGACGATGCGATCCGGCGCGAGGGTGTCGAGCTTCGCCAGCACCGCCTCGAGGGCCGGCAGGTTGCCATGGATATCGGCTATCACGCCCAGACGCATATGCGGCATCCTAGCGCTGGCGCCATTGCTGCAGGCGGCCGAAGACCAGTTGGTCGAGGCCGACATGGAGCAACTTCACGGCGATGGCAGTGACCATGATGATGCTCGCCATGCCCGCAGCGGAGGCCATCGCGCCCGCCTCGTCCATATGGACGATCGCTATGGAGGCGAGCTTGGTGTCGGCCCCGTAGAGGAAAATCACGGCGGAGACCGTGGTCAGCGCGTTGACGAAGACATAGACCGCGATGTCGAGGATCGCCGGCAGGCAGATTGGCGCAGTCACGCGGCGGAAGGTCGACCAGAACGGCACCTTGAGCGAAGCGGAAACCGACTCGAACTCGCCGTCGAGCTGCTTCAGGCTGGTCAACGCCGTGATGTGCCCGACCGTGTAGAAATGCGCGACTGTGTTGATCACCAGGATCGCGAGCGTCCCATAGAGGAAGCCGAGCGGATTCCAGCCGGCATTGTAGAAGAAGACATATCCGAGGCCGAGCACCAGGCCGGGCACCGCCATGGGCAGCATCGCCAGGAACTGGGCGAAGGCGCGCAGGCGCGGGAAGAGCTTCACCTTCTCGATCAGATAGGCGCCGGTGAAGATCAGGGCCGTGCCGATCACCGCCGTCAGCGAAGCCAACAGCAACGAGTTGCCATATGGCCCCCAGCCATCCGGCTCGACCGTCGAGAAGTCATAGTTGCCCAGCGTCAGCGAGAGGTTGTAGGGCCAGTATTTGACGAAGGAGCCCCAGAAGGCGACAGCATAGGGGCCGACGATGGCGAGCGCGATCAGGCTGGCGAAGCCGAGCAGCGCGAGATCGCGGCGCCGGTCCGGCTTGGGGACATAGGGCACGGCGCGGGCGGAGAGCATGGCGCTCTGGCGCCGCTGCACGACGCGGTCGACGAAGAAGGCGAGCACGGCCGGCACCAGCAGGATGATGCCGACGACGGCGCCCATCGGGAAATTCTGCTGGCCGACGACCTGCCGGTAGGCATCGGTCGCCAACACGCTGAACTGCCCGCCGATGACCTTGGGAATGCCGAAATCGGTGATGACCAGCGTGAAGACGACGAAGGTCGCGCTGATCACGCCATAGCGCGCGCCAGGCAAGGTGATCGTGTGGAAGATACGCCAGCGCGAGGTGCCCATCGCGTCCGCCGCCTCGCGCAGGCGCCCGTCGGAGAGCGCCAGCGCCGTGACGAGGATCAGCATCGCGTGCGGGAAGCAGTAGAGCACTTCGGCAGCGATGATGCCGATGGGGCCATAGAGTGAGGCGCCCATCATTAGGGATTTCAGGATGCCCTGGTTGCCGAAGAGGTAGATCAACGCCAGGCCCGACAGCAGCGAGGGCGCGAAGACCGGCACCATCGCCGCGGCATAGAACGCGCCTTTGGCCGGGATGCAGCTGCGGCGCAAAGCATAGGCGTAGAGGAACGCGAGCGGCACGACGATCACCGTCGTCACGCCGGCAACGAGCAGGCTGTTGAGCAGCGAGTAGAACAGCGAAGGCGTCGTCGCGTAGCTGACGAAATTGGCGAGCCCGATGAATTTCCCTTGCGTGTCCTCAAGGCTCTTCGAGAGCAGCGCCCAGAGCGGCAGCGCGATGATCAGCACCAGCACCGCGCAGAGCGCCAGGATCAGCGCGCCAGCGACATGGCGCTCGCTGATCCGCAGCGGCACGACTTTCACGGGTGCATCGGTCATCGGCAGGGGCTGTGCCAGATCGCTCATCGTCCGTCCCCGGCAAAGACGTGCAGCGCCTCGGGCGGAAAGGCGACGGCGCGCACCTGCCCCGGAACGATGCCGAGATCGCGCATCGCATTGGTCGAGAAATCGGCGGCGATGCTGGTCGCGCGCGAGCCGATCGGCTGGAGATGCGCGCGGCAATAGGAGCCGAGGAAGGCGAGGTCCCCGATCGTGGCTTCGAAGCGGTTAGGCGTGTCATCGCCGATGCCGCGTGTGCGGACTTCCTCGGGCCGCATCGCCAGACGCACTGGCGTACCCACGGCGAAGGGCGCTGCGTTGGCGACGATGAGGTCGAGCTCGTCCACGCGGACCTTGCCCGGTCCGGTAACGATCGCGTCCATGAAGGTCATGTGCCCGACGAAATCGGCGACGAAGGGCGTCGCGGGGCGCCGGTAGATCTCCTCGGGCGAGCCGACCTGCTCGACCGCGCCATCGCGCATGACGACGATGCGGTCTGCCATGGCGAGCGCTTCTTCCTGGTCATGCGTCACCATGATCGTGGTCACGCCCAGCCGCTGCTGCAGCGAGCGCATCTCGTCGCGCAGGCGCACCCGCACCTTGGCGTCGAGCGCCGAGAGCGGCTCGTCGAGCAGCAGCAGTTCCGGCGAGGTGGCGAGAGCCCGCGCCAGCGCCACGCGCTGCTGCTGGCCACCCGAGAGCTGGACCGGATATTTCCGGCCCTGTTCCGGCAGGCCGACGAGGGCGAGAAGCTCGCTCACGCGCTTGCTGATCTCGTCGCGGGAGCGGCGGCGGTTGACCAGCCCGTAGCCCACGTTGTCGGCGACGGTGAGATTGGGAAAGAGCGCATAGGACTGGAAGACGATGCCGAAATCGCGCTCGGAGGGGCTGGCATGCGAGACGTCGCGCCCACCCATATGAATCGTGCCGCTGTCCTGGAGATCAAGGCCGGCGACCGCCCGCAGCAAGGTGGTCTTGCCGCAGCCGGACGGGCCGAGGAAGCAGACGAATTCGCCGCGATGAATATCGAGGTTGATGTCGCGCAACGCCTTGAACGCGCCGAAATTCTTGGCGACCTGGCGGATGGAGAGGAAGGGTTTCGTATTGCTGGACATCATGCCGGCCTTCATCTGAACGGACAGAGATCCGTCCCGCGAGCAGCGGCGGGACTTCTCTTGCGTCTTGCACGGATCATGCCGCCGGCCGCCCACGCGGCCGGCGGCATGGCAAAGGCTCAGTTCTTCGGCGCAGCCTTCGACTCGTAGCGCTTCGACCACTCGGCAAGCACGCGGTCGCGGTTGTCGGCCATCCAGCCGAGATCGTTCTTGATCATGCCGGCTTCGGCATTGGCGGGGTAGTTCGCCGGCTTGGTGCCGATGCCGGGCGCAGCAACGATGGCATAGGTCTTGGAGTAGAGATCGTTGGCGTCCTTGGTCGTCGACCAGTCGGCGATCTTCTTGGCCAGAGCGAGGTTCTTGGAGCCCTTGACGATGGCGCTGGCCTCCATCTCCCAGCCCACGCCCTCCTTCGGGATCACGACCTCGATCGGTGCGCCCTTGCTCTTCTCGGAGGCGCCGCGCATGTCGAGCGCGAGACCGATGGTGCGCTCGCCGCGCGCAGCCTGGACGCAAGGCGCCGAGCCGGAATGCAGGTAGGCGCCGATATTCTCGTGCAGCCCGTCCATGAACTTCCAGCCCTCGGCCTCGCCCATGCTCTGCAGCCAGCCGGCGACCATCAGGTAGCCGGTGCCCGACGAAGCCGGGTGCGGCATCACGATCTTGCCTTTGAAGGCCGGGTTGAGCAGGTCCTTCCAGGAGGTCGGGACGGGAACGCCCTTGGCCTCGGCGGTATTATAGCAGACGACGCCGAGATAGGCGTCCATGCCGGTCCAGGTATAGGGGCTGTTGGGATCGCGGAAGACCGGCTTCAGGGCATCGGCCCCGGCGGGCTTGTAGGTTTCGAGCAGGCCTGCCTTCTCGAACATCAGGAGGCTGGACGCCGCCAGGCCCATCACCATGTCGGCGCGGGGATTGTCCTTCTCGGCGAGGAAGCGGGCGGTGATGACGCCGGTGGAGTCGCGGACCCAGACGACCTCGGCCTCGGGCACCGCCTTCTCGATCGAGGATTTGAAGGGCGCGAGCTGGTCGTTCTCCAGCGCGGTGTAGATCGTCACCTTCGTCTTTTGCGCGTGAGCGACGCCTGGAAGCGCCAGTGCAAAGGCACCGATGACGCAGGAAGCAAGCCAGTTCTTCATGTTCTCATCCCCTCTTTATGATCAGTTTGAACGCTCTTCGGACGTTTTCTTCCCCTGACAGACGAAAGCGCAGGCGGATCGCTCCGCCTGCGCTGGCCGTTTCTTGTTCAAGCGGTCCAGGGCATGGACCACGTCTTGACGTTTGTGAAGGATTTCATGGCCTCGACGACACCCTCCTTGTAACCGAGGCCGGAATCCTTGATGCCGCCGAAGGGGGACATCTCGATCCGGTAG